>Ga0308156_1001870_pt1 | contig 21409 bp, 27 predicted proteins | sample PhyAR2_FD_201041 | JGI IMG/M metagenome (GOLD analysis project Ga0308156, IMG submission 201041) | Phyllosphere microbial communities from UC Gill Tract Community Farm, Albany, California, United States - DLSL A.R2 | ecosystem: Host-associated > Plants > Phyllosphere > Unclassified | place: USA... | reverse complement strand
AGCCTTTAACGTCTTCTTCGATGAAGTCAACGACTGGGGTATTGCCGCGTTAGAGAGAGCGGTTGAAGGGCTTAAATGTGAAACTGCTGTCCACATTTGTTACGGCTACGGTATCAAAGCCAACACCGACTGGAAGAAGACGCTCGGCACCGAGTGGCGGCAGTATGAAGAGGTGTTCCCTAAGCTGCAGAAATCAGCTATCGACATCATTTCGCTGGAGTGTCAGAACTCACGCGTGCCGATGGATCTGATTGAACTGGTTCGCGGTAAAAAGGTGATGGTGGGGGCAATTGACGTGGCAACTAACGCCGTTGAAACCGCCGAAGAGGTCGCCAGTACCCTGCGTAAAGCGCTGCAATTCGTTGATGCAGATAAACTTTATCCGTCGACCAACTGCGGCATGGTGCCGTTATCCCGTCAGGTTGCCAGCGGCAAACTGGCCGCGTTAAGCGCGGGTGCTGACATCGTGCGCCGGGAAATTCTCGGCAAATAATCCCCCTTTCTGCACATCTGAAAAGGCTCAGTCCGGACCGTTTAATCCGGCCGGTTTTCGGAGATCTTCCGGACTGAGTTCATCTGGATCTGCGCCGTTTTAGCGGCTGTAAAAAGGGTCTTCTGCAAAACCCCTGCAAAACTCTTCTGCAAAACTGATTATTTTTTAACCACCAGATGCTTCCATCCCTGGTCACGATCGTCGTTATATTTATCTGTCATCTCCTGTCTTTTATGACCCAGCAGCGTACGTGTATCGACACCCTGTTTCCGGTAAAGCCGTTCTGACAGCGAACGCTGTTCATGGAAGGTTGGTGCTGCGCCTGTTTCCCATTTAAGGCCCGTTGCCTGACGGGCAGCCATGAAATGGGTCCGGAGGGTGTGTGACGTTATCGGGTCGCCTCTTTCAGATGATCCGCTTCTCCTCGTGTGATGCAGGATATAAGGGCTCAGAATATTATCGCGGCACCGGTTTATGATCTCTTCCAGGCTTAGCCCGAGAACTTCACAGCGTAGGGATAGTGGAATAGCAATTCGCGCACCGGTTTTTTCCTGCTGTACATGAAGATAGCCGTCCCAGATATCTGAAAACTTCATTTTTGTTATATCGCTGATGCGCTGGCCGGTTAGTAATGCCAGCAGCATGGCACGCTGCAGATAAGCAGGATATGTCCCGCAGTCATATATTTTCTGCCAGGTTTCTATATCGAGCCGGGTACGTCTGATTCTGACTTTGGGTGCGCGGGTTAAAAGTGCAGGGTTAAATTCGGGACTGACTTCCCCGGCTCTCTGGGATTCTTTGAAAAAATCCACAGCAATATTCCGAATAGCCTGTGCCATGGTGGATTTACCCTGCTCAATATAATGCTCAAGAATATTACTGATATCTTTTACCGAAACTTCATCCATATATTTCAATCCCAGCTCCCTAACGAGGACTCTGGTAACTGTTTTCCGGCTCCTGACTGTGGGCGTTTTTATTTCGCCGTTTTCAAAGCGCCTCTCCTGTATTCGAAGGTACTTTTCAGCCCAGCAGGAAACCGTTATTTTTCCGGCAACATCATCAGCAATGTGGCGACGCACTTGTAGCAAATTCTGCAGCCGGCTCTGCGCTAACCGGATATTGGCTTCAGTGGCGATTTGACGGGCTTCATTTTCATCTGTGCCGAGTCCATGAAACTTGCCGGTGACAGGATGTTTATAACGCCAGTAAACACGCTTGGTGCGCGAATCCAGATAACATGAAAGCCCGGGTATAGTTACGTTATATTTTCTTGGTCTGGCCATCTTCAAGGATCCTTTTCAGCACAGGGTTATCATCTGTGTAAACCGCGGGCTTACCCTGCGTTCCTGTAAACCGGGCAGACCGGTCCACGCGCCAGCAGTTTCCGACCTTAACTGGAAGGGGATATATCATGCCGTTCTTCGCGTATTTGCTGAGAGTGGCGATTCCCGGAACGGGTTCACCAAACTCTTCTGCTGCCCATGCGGTTAATTTGATCATACGGGCCATAATTTTTTCCGCATAATTTCTGCTGTTCTGATCTGATGCCGCGTCTCACATGACTTCTGCGGCGAGCATAATATTTTATTCCGCTTTATCCGGGACCGGCCCGTGCCTGGTAACAGGCTGTACGGTCACGGTAAGCTGACAGGTTTGCTGTCATTACCATCGCTTTTTCCCCAGGCATTGCGTTTTGCCGTCTGGCAGAACTGTTTTCTTAATCCGGCCCACTCCCTGTCTGCTTCAGAGCAGGGCAGTGAACGCGCTTTTTCCCATAATGTTGCTGCACGACCATACAGGTTCAGCCTTTCAGCCCTGGCGGCCTCGATGGCATACGAACCATAGGTCGTCAGGATTTCCCCGCTGACGGGGTCTTTCCATATCCACATTTCACTGCTCCTGTTCAGTACCCGGCTCAGAGGGCATACGGCTTGTCTTCTGCTCACTGAGTTCTTCTCTTCTTATACGCGCGACATCCGTTGCCTTACTCAGCAGGTTAGTGTCATCCGACAGCATCTGGGCTGCGTAGCGGTAGCAACGGGCCAGCTCATCAATGGTCTCTGCCTTCGCAGCTGCCTCGGTGAAATCAGCCAGGAGCGTTTCTGCCGTTCGCTTTGCCGGTGACGGACTTTCGGGCGTTCCCTGAGAGGTCCTGGTCACGGCGTTTTTGCCGGCAGTTTCTTCTGATGTCGTCAACGGTTCTGAACGTTCTGCCGGCCTGGCCTCCGGTTCAGTGTGCTGAGCCGGTCTGGTTTCCGTCTGGGCATTGATGAGGGCATTCAGATCTTCTGCTGTTTCCACCGGCGTGATGTCACGCATAGGAGGCGTCTCTGACCCGATCTCATCCGGGGTATAAACCCCGAGAATGACATCCGGACAGTGCAGCCGGGCCCAGCGCTTCACTGCCAGGTACGCTAACTGCTGCTTAGGATCCGTGGCCCAGAGCGGTGAGTTTCTGGGCTGTGCCTGGGAAAGCAGTAATTCAAGGACCCGGGGATGTTTCTCGCCTTTCATGGTTGCCCAGACACGTACGCCGCATTTCTCCTCATCTGTGAACGTCCAGGCCTGAACGTAAAATTTTTTGTCGCTGTCTTTTGCAGATGTTTTTTCTTTAAACTTGCCGATAACGTTTTCCCAGGGGCCGTACCACTCGTAATGAAGGCGATCATGAGTCGGTGCCATGCTCGTGATGACCGCGTTCACAAGTTGTGCCTCATACCCCAGAACACCGTGAACGAGGTGGGTTTTCTGCGCCACCGCGAAGGGGTTCATGCCCCACTGAACCGCCTGCATGCTTACGGCCAGGCAGTCGGAAGCATTACCTTTCAGGTGTGCAGGGACGGTAACGTGTCCCTCAGCCATGACAGCAGCAAAGCGGATGAGCTTATCGAGCCCGTCCGGGCTGAATACGGCCGAGCGGCTGTCTGTTCCGGTCAGGGATGTTTCGGTCATGTCGTTACTCATAGTCTGTCCTTTTTCCGGGCCCATTCAGGGCGTGAGATTTCTTGAATGCCACCCCAGTTACCTGTGATGACGCAGTCATGAAAGCGGTTCAGGTCACGCCGGAACAGATCGTAACCGGCTGCGACATCATCCCGGCTCAGCTCATAGAGGCGTACCGGATAGCGGCCACAGTCAGCCGATTCGCTGACGGCGATAAAAATGAACTGCGGGGTCTCACCGAAGTGCCGGCGGAAACCTTCGCGATACATGGCGACCTGGACGTGATAGCGGAACTCTTCGATGTGTCGCGCGAAGCGCGCCATGTCAGCGACTTTCTTCACATCCACCATGACGGGGCGCTCTGTCAGGTATTTATCCGGGCGGATGCGGCACAGCTCGTCTGTTTCATCATCCATCCAGTAGATGGACGCTTCACACTGCCCCGCGGCTTCCAGAAAAAAGCGCGCGCCGTGGTGGGAAAAGACGCTGTCGCGCATGAGCCAGAGTCTGCGGCCCTGTTCAGCGTCCATAACCTTTCTGCCGCTCTCAGCACACTCCTGCAGAAACTGTTTTTCGTCCGCCTTGCCAGCAGTGGTCCGCCGGTTAAATTCCGGCGCGACGATAAAGCGCGCATCAAACGCATCGGGTTCAAGCAGCAGGCAGTGCAGGGCAGTGCCCATATCCAGTGCTGTGATCTTCTCATCGTCGACCGGCGCATTTTTCCGCCAGAGGTAGATCGCCGGATCAACTGCAATATCATCCAGCTGTGATTTGCTGACGCCCGGGCCCGACTGATAGGCCTCATTACTGAGGCCAAAATAAATACCGGGTTTCATTGCGCAGGTTCCTCCCACCCAAGCACGATCTGAAGCTCGTAATTGCGGGTCGCCTGCAGGTAAGCCAGTTTCGTAATAAAATCGATGTAAGTCTCATTTGCTTCCAGATGAGCACAGCATTTCTTCACCTCAGGATGCAGGTTCCAGTGGCGGAACAGATAAAGATGATCCGGAAAGCAGGTCAGAAGTCGCTGTGCCTCATCATCGATCCACTGCTCCTTCCTTATCGCCTCCTGCTCCTGCACATCAAGCAGGTCCTTGTGTCTTTCCAGCAAAGCATATGGCGTCATCATGGCTGACCCTCCTTAAGCAGAATTCCGATAACACGATCGATAGCCACCTGAATCAGCGGCAGCGGTGGTTGAGGTGGCAGTGCCGGAGAGGATGACGATGAAAAACTGGCACCGGTAACGATGTTTTCTGCTGAAAACTCGATATCGCGGATGGCGTGAAAAGGGCGAGCAAAAGCGGCATCGCCCCTGATGGCTGGTTGCATCATGGGAAATGGTCCTTTGAACAGTTGGTTTAAACGAATACGCTTAGTGAAAAGCCGGGCTGGCTGTCAGAAAGAGGTGTGGCCAGAAGGTAAAATGGAAATTTACCGGACAAGACCACAACCCGTTAAAGGGGGGTAGTTCAATACTCCTCCTCTTGTCTTGCGGCGTTCAGCGCGGCAAAGATACTCACCGGATCACCTGATATCAGTGTCCGGAGAATAATAATGCCGGTAGTTGTGACATCAGCTTCAGGGGCGGCTTCCAGTGCAGCCTCAACAACACGGATATGCTCAGAAAGGCATAAAATGAAGCTCTTGATGGTGAGTATCGAACGCACACCATTGGTGATGTAATCAATTTTCACGGTTACTCCTTAATCGCGCTGGCCCGTCGTCAGCAGAAGGCCAGTGATTAAATATGGATGATTGACTGCCTAAGCCAGCGGGACGCTTAAGCGAAGCGCTGGCCTTAAATCTGTTTGTCATAATCTGCGTGACTGAGCAACTCCCAATGCTGTCCGTTATCTCTGGAGAGGAGTCGCCATTGCGGGGTGACCCGAAGCGTGAGGTATCTGTCACGACAGGTTCGCCTCGCCCGGATTTGTCCGGCACGCCATGAATGGATAATCCTTTCGGCGCGCTGTTTGATCCTTACCGGAGCACAAGGTTTCGGCATGAGCGCAACCTCATCTCAGCAGCACAGGCTGCCGCGAGTTTCTGAACAATAGGCACCATTCGGTTCAGCGAACCGGGTATGCCGATGAACATGCTATTACGGGCAGGGATATTCATGTCTCGTCTCCGTTGAGGTATAAAAAAACCGCCACAGCGGGCGGTTATGTTTACGTTATGAGAGACACCGTTATGACTGGTTATCCTCTTCTGCCTCTGGATCTGCACAGCAACAGCAGCCTGAAGGCCGTAAATCAGGGTGAATGTCGACAATAGGCGTGAGGGTTGAAGTCAGTAATTCATCCATTGAGCCCATTACGGCGCGCCGGTATGTTTCTCCTTCTTCTTTACTGATTTTTCCCTCCTGCTCACTCGCTTCAAACATATTTATTAATGAACACAGCTGATAAGCCACATTCAGCAGCGCTTCTGTGGCTTTTTCTGCAGTCTCACGATGTTGCATGGTGACCTCCGGGTCAGGTGAATATGCTGTCGGTTAAGGGCTGGCGGAACGGCTCCTTAAAGCTCGTGTTTGCCATTTTCATCAATGACGATGAGGCGCGTATTTCTGATGAAATCACTCATGTTCACGCCCACATCCTGCCAGTGGGCCAGCGCAAGCAGCACATCGCGGCGGGACTGGCAGTGACAGGCATTGACATACGCCTGCACGTGAACAAGAGCGAGGCTGCGCATTTCTTTCTGGCTCAGCACACGCGAAGGTTTGTTTTTGTGCATAGTTTTCTCCGGTTTCGTCATAACAACATAGGAATGAGAGTGTGAGAATTTATTCGAAACATTTCTTGAATCTTCATTCTTTTGAGACAATAATGGTTTTCTGTTTTATGAAATTTTAATTTAAAGCACACATCAATAATGTGACCTTTTATTTGATTGCAATGAGGCTTCGATATGGATATCAACAAGGAAACTAGTTCCACATACTTTCAGAATCTCTATTCTATACTTATGGCCATGGTATATGGCTTGCTTGGCTTAATTGTCTATAATTGGATGGCCGGAAAACTTGATTTCAATAACCCTCCTGATTCAATGATATGGGCTACCATACACATTGGTTTTTTCTGGTTTTTATCGTACTTCCCTAAACGTAGGCTCGCCAGAGTATTTTATGTTTTCCCGTATTTTAAATATAAAGAAAAAATAGCAGCTATAATTTACTTTATTATGAATGTGATGGTAGGGGTCTTCCTTTCTATCTATTTTGATTTCTTTATGCTTTCGGGGCCAGATGACAAGGTTACTGTAAATCTATTGACTAGCTATACGGTTTTTGCGATGGCATTGCTTTGTTATCCTCTATTTGCACTTGAGCGAAGTAAAAGCAATAAGCAAAAATAATTTTTGTGATTGAACCCTTTCGTGGTTTTAGATGTAATTAGTGTCGTAATTGTTTATAAATAGAATTAGCTATTTAATATCATAACTTAGCCGCTCTAGATTAGTGAATAAAATATCAGTTATTACCGAATCGGCATTTTTTCTGGACGGCGTGTATTTGTCGACCTGCCTCGTTGCAAACTTTGGTGAATTGAGAGTTCATTCGGTAATCAGGATACTTCGCAGCGCCAGCCATAATCTGTTTGTGATATTCGGTTTCCGTCTCCACGGCCTTACTTACGCGATCGGTTACTGCTCGCCTGCAATGGTTTTCCGCCCGGCAGAGTTCAGTAGCCCGTGCTGGCGGCTCCCATCCCAGCTCTGAAGCCAGAATTTCTTCAATCTTGCGGCACGCAATCGCCTCAAGCATGCGCCGCATATGCCGGCGTGCCCGGGCATTGTTTTTGGCTACAGGTTTAACAGATCTGCCATAGCTGATTTTCGCCATACATCCCTCCGTTAAGTTACTGGCTGCACTGTCGCAACAATGCACGCAGTAACCTGAGGTTCGGTGCGTTCTCGGCACCCTTCGTAGAGCTTCCCGCTCGTTGTTAAAGAGCTTGATGTCATGCAGGTTGATAGGATTTCCCTGCTCAAAACTGACTTTATCTTCATGATAAATTTCAGTCAATATCAAAATGATAAATATCCTGATATTTTATATATCCATTTGATTTATAGTGGTTTTTATTTATCTCGAAACCTGCATTGAGAAGGTTTCGAGAAAAGGATGTTTGTGAAGGGGGGGGCGAAGGCGGTTAACTGGCTTTACTAAGGTGTTCCAGGAAACGCGTATGCTTTAGTATTGCTGCAACATATTGGATTTTTTCAACCTCGTCTGGAGCCAAGGTGATTGGATGATGCTGGCTATTTACACTTGTAAATAGAAAAGATCCGTCTCGAGTTTTATTAAAAATTTTTATCATGTTACGCCCGTCCCTGGTCCTTACGAAAACTTCATCTCCGACCTGAACAGGCGTATTGGGTTCTATTACGACGAACTCACCTGATTGAATCCTTGGCCACATGCTATCGCCTTTCACTTTCAGCCCAAAAGCTTCCTGGTCCTTGCTACATATACATAACCATCCGGCATGAAGTTCCATCATATCCACCGAGCCATCTGTGCCCAGTAAAGCTTCTCCCACCACTCGTACAAAGCCGCTGGCAGGTGCGCCTGCAATCTCAATCTCATCTTCTGGGATGTTGTCAGGATGAATGCTATCCAGCCATCCAGTAGGAAGCTTTAGTGAACTTTCAATCCGGCGGGCAAGCCTGTCACCAATATTTCTAAATGCCTCATTGCCTAATACCTGGCTGAGCTGGGCGGGGTTCAGTCCACACTGTTCTGCAAAGCCAGCCTTAGTCGCATCGGTTTGCTGCAAATGTTCATTTAGAAGCTTTAACAGGTTTACCTTTCTAATCTCTTTGTTTTCCATCTTTAAATTTTTACATGATTTATCTTCATGATAAATGTTCAAAAAGATAAATATAGTTGCCTGAAATTTATCTAATTGATAAAGTGCCATCATTTTAAGGCAAAGGAGCCTATCGAATGAACAATGAACTTTTGCGTTGGCGCAAAGATGCTAGCAAGGAAGAGTGGGCGTTATTAGCAAGTAAGGCAATGACGACTGTAGGTTATCTGGATCAGCTGGCTTACGGTTTCAGGAAGGCCTCTCCCTCAAAAGCTGTTCAGATTGAGAAGGCCTCAGCAGAATTCACCTCAAGGAAACCGGTAAGTAAAGAAAGTCTGCTTTTTGATTCACGCGCCTAGTCGGTGAAATTCAAAAAACAATTTCTAAACGGAGCTGTTATGAGCATGACACTCATGGCCCAGGCTATGGGCATCAAGGTCGGAAATCCCATCCGAAAGCTGGTGCTGATCAAGCTTGCAGACAATGCAAACGATAAAGGCGAGTGCTGGCCTTCCTATCAGCATATTGCTGACCAGTGCGAGATCGGACGGTCAACAGTTAAAGGTCACATCAGGGCTCTGGAAGAAATGGGTCTGGTACGACGTGAGTACCGTAAAAATGGCGATCTCAATCAGTCAAATCTTTTCCATCTCACTCTCGACAATCCGGTCAAAACCTTCGCTGAGGTTAGTGGGGCAGATAATGACCCGGGTCAGGAGCTGACCGGGGTGGGGCAGGAGCTGACCGGGGGTGGGGCAGGAGCTGCCCCAGGGGGTGGGGCAGGAGCTGCCCCCAGAACCAGTCACTCTTTAGAACCAGTCATTGAACCTATAAACATAACATCCGCCGCTGGCGCGACGTGTGTGACGAAACCGGCTTTTTCTCGTTACGCTTTCGATGGCAATGTTGTGAAGCTCAATCACGAGGATTTTGAGTCATGGCGTAAACTCTATGCGAACGTGGATCTGGTTTACGAACTCCAGAAACTTGATATCGAGTTCACTCATGAGAGGCCGAAAAGCTGGTTTATCACTGCCAGCCAGAAACTCAGCTATCAGAACAAACAGGCTGTCTGGCGGAGACAGCCACCTCTTGATGCAGTAACCCTGCCGCACTGGAACGATCTCAGCGAATGGGAGAGTAATTTCATATGACCAGTCCAGCCTCAGCCGCCATTGGCGCGGAAGATCGTAATTTGGCACACAGCAACGTGCAGACGAGTAATCGGGGCGTGAATAAAACCGCCGAACAGCTGGTGGACATGCTGTTTGCTGGGCTGAAGCTGGTATTTCCGGCAGCAATCAGCACCACGCTGAAAGATCCCCGGGATGAAGCTGCCGCAAAACGACAGTGGATAGCCGCATTCATTGAAAACGGTATCTGCACGAAGCAGCAGCTATCGACAGGCATGAAGCATGCGCGTGCCAGCTGCTCACCGTTTTGGCCGTCTCCGGGGCAGTTCATCCAGTGGTGTAAACAGGACGATTACAGCGCGGCAGGCCTGCCTGATGCAGAAACACTTTATGAACTCGTAATGACCTACTGCGCGCGCCGCGGATTTTATGAAGGCCCGGAAAGCTACCCCTGGAAAACAAACGCTGAATACTGGCTTGTTACCGGTCTGTACAGCCAGATGAAAGTGAAGAATCTGAGCGAGAGTGAGCTACGTCAGGCATGTAGCGCCGACCTGCAGAGGATGTATCGCCGTATCAGGGCCGGAGAGTTAATACCTGCGCCTAGAAAACAACTGGCGAAAATTTATGTGCCGGTCAGCAAAAAAATTGCACTCGGGCATATTGCCTCTATTCGCAAACAGCTTGGTCTGAAGAAAGTTCCGCACCCGAATGTATAAAATCCATGCAGGAAAAAAGGGGGAGCAAAAGAGAGTTACGTGTACAGGTTTGGCATACCAGTGGCTGAATTATCTTGATTAAGACTGAATTACATAATGAGTGATCATTGTCAGACATGCCATTCCTGCAGGGTAAGTGAGCTCTGGTTAAAAATGGAAGGTTTATTCAGACAGGCCTTTAGCTGGTACAAGATCGTATTCCTGAATGATTCGCTTTACTGCATTCTCAGCCGCATCTGAAACCATTTTATTAAGCTCTGTTGTGGTCATTATGACCTTTGAGTCCTGGTGTATCGGATCGGGGACATCTTCTGCTTTTACCCAGGCTTCTATAGCAGCAACCATCTCAGCATTCGCTGAGCGTTTGTTGCGGTCAGCCATAGTAACGATGTGTTCCTTGAGCTCTTCAGGAAGACGAAGATTGACCTGAGGGTGTTTATATTTTCTGTCAGCCATTTATACCGCACGCGTGACCTTCTGGGTACACGTCCGTCTCGTTAAGTAACTGATAATTATCAGAAATATTAGCTACTTACATATTGACCAGCAAGATGTCACTTAATAATATGCATACGTACCTACTACATATTATTTCTGATTTTGAATTTTTCTTTCGGCCCGATGTGGCTGGAAAAGTGGTGGAAAGCTTAACGTTAAATTATCAAGGCTCCAGTATTAAGGGAGCGGTAAGGGTAATCAGGGAGTATACGGAGCGACCAGGTGTTAAGCGCCCATAGTTGCAGAAGTCCAACGGTAGTCAGACCGTCAGGCTTCAGGTTCCGAACATTCTCTGAAAGTAATTTCCGATATGAAAACTGGAGTTAAAAAATGCCTTAGCTTCCGTGGCATTCAGCTAAACCCTTAGCTGAGAAGCCCGATATCTGGCTTACAGCAATGCAGATTGGCTATGCGCTGCAGTATGCTGATGATAAAGCTGTACAGCGTATTTATTCGCGTCATGCGGATGAATTCACTGAACACTTGACGGGGATGGTCAAAGTGACCACCCCTCATGGAGAACAGCTAAGCCGAGCATTTTCACTTAGCGGTGCCCATCTGATAGCATTTTTCGCACGCACGCGCGTAGCCAAGGAGTTCCCTCGCTGGGTTCTCGACATTCTGGACCAGGAGATAACTATTTCTGCTGTCTGTAAGCCAGTCGAGCGTGAGCGTCATGCTTATAACGCAGAGGCTCTGGCTACGCACTTCTCAGAGCTATATGACGCCTGGAAGACGCAAATTGAACCCGCGCTTCGTTCAATTGAATCACCACTGGCTAGCCGACTGCATGATCGGTTTCAGGAAGGGAAGATTCTGATGAGTTAAGTTGCGAATGATGCGAGAGGTTTTTTGTTGCCTGGTGAAAAAGCAAAAATCATGTAATAACTGAAATTGAAAATCGCCAGTTACTGCTGGCGGACTTTATCAGCGCCAATTTGCATTTAGCAGGCAACAGTGTGCACCTAATACGCTGAATTTATCAAATAGCCATGCGAAAATACTGAACCGACTTTGGGGCTTATCAACTTGAGAAGGCCAGTTCTTATAGTGGAGCATTGTCCATCAAACGCGGGAAGTTGACCCACAGAAATTAAACTTTAAAAAGAAATCAGCTAAATCTCCAACCCTGGGCGGTAGTTCTGAATGCTTTTCTATTTTCACTATGTAGGCTTAATAACTTATATTCGTTTAGCCAGCAAGTCCTTACTAATATCGTATTCTAGTCGACTCATAATTATCTTCATGCCCATGACATCATTATGTTTTGCAAAGGCGTCTGCTGTCGTATTTTTCCTGCAGTTCCAGATAACGGTGAATACACAGGTTTGTAAGACGGTTGGCTTTGTTACGCCAGCCCAGACTTTCTGATGAATTTTGGTCTGATAAGCTTTAATTGCCGCTTAGCTCACAAATAACCGTATGAAATTGTTGAGGAGTTGAAAAAGATTGAATTTGATTAAGAATTGATCAATTTTGAAGGATCGGCAAGATGATTTAGAGAAATTATCTTATGAAAAAATCTCAACATGAACATATTTGTGTTGCTCAGTATCTGAGAATGTCTACTGAGCACCAAAGGTATTCCATTGAAAATCAGGAAGAATATCTTAAGTCTTATGCCTCACAACATAACATGCTCATCAAGCATACCTACAATGATGCAGGCAAAAGCGGCGTTACACTATCTGGCAGGGACGGTCTAAAACAGCTCCTGACTGACGTGTTAAGCGGCGGAATAAACATTGAGGCAGTGCTGGTTTATGATGTGAGTCGTTTCGGTCGTTTTCAGGACCCTGATGAAGCAGCGCACTATTCATTCTTGTTAAAACAGCATAAGGTCAAGGTAATTTATTGCGCAGAGCCGATTTCTGATGAGCATCCTGAAATCGCAATGTTAGCTTTACCTGTGTTACGTTTTGGTGCAGCAAATTATAGTAAGAACCTGTCAGACAAAGTTTTTCTTGGACAGATTAATCTTGCTAAAAAAGGTTTTAGGCAGGGCGGATTATGCGGTTATGGATTGAGAAGACTTCTTATCGATGAAAATAACAAGCCTAAAGAAATACTGAGATTTGGACAAAGGAAAAGTATTCAGTCAGATAGGGTAATACTTATTCCTGGGCCTAATGACGAAGTGGATGTTGTTAATAAAATTTTCGATATGTTTATTTTTGGTAATATGCCAGAATTTCTAATAGCCCAAAAACTTAATGAGATTAACATTTTTGGCGAAAACAAACTTAAATGGACGCGCAGTAAGGTAAATCAGATATTGACTAATGAAAAGTATATCGGGAATAACGTTTATAATAAAAAATCTTTCAAGCTAAAATCTAAGCACATTAAAAACGACGAAAGCGACTGGGTGAGGTGTGAAAACGCATACCAACCTGTAATAAAGAAGAAAAAGTTCCTGCTAGCCCAAAAAATCATAAAGGCCAGAGGGGAGCATTTTAGTAACGAGAAAATATTGGGGTATTTAAAGGACAAGTTGTCAACAGTTGGTTATATCAACAAAAAAATCATTGATCAAGATGATATAGGACCTTCAAGTTCCTTAATTGCGTCACGGTTCGGTGGATTAATCAGCGCTTACAAGCTGATAGGCTTTAAGCCACTGATAGATTACAGTTATGTGGATATAAACCAAGAACTAAGAAAAAATAAAGTGGTTTTCATTGAGAGGATTAAAGCAGGTTTTAATTATTTTAGTTGCGGGACATCATCCGAAACTCGAAAAGATATAATTATAAATGGAGAAGTAGTGGTCAATGCTTTAATTGCCAAATGTTCAGTTAAAAATCCATCAAACGTTAAATGGAATATCAACTTTAATAATATCAAAGGGGCGGATATCTTATTGGTTATAAGAATGGATGGTACTAATAAAGATATTGAGGATTACTATATATTCCCAAGCATTGAAGCGTTTAGTAATAAGCTAACGCTTAAGCAAAAAAATATCCTGAAGCATGATGTTTATCGCTTTGATGATTTGAGTTTACTTTACCTGTTGTTAAAGCCAGTAAACGTACGCGAGGTGAGACATAATGAACTACAACCGCATTGAAATTGTTGAAATTTCGAAAATTAAAATATTAAATCCCAGAGGCAGGAATAAAGTTGTTCACGATGAAATAAAAAATAGTATCGATTTATCAGGTTTAAGAAAACCTGTTTCAGTTCGGGAAATCAAAGATGGTAAATATAAGTATGCATTAATTTGTGGCCAAGGCAGATTAGAGGCGCTTTCAGCTATAGGAGAAAGCCATGTCCCGGCAATAATTAAAGATATTAATCAAGAGGATGCGTATGTTATGAGTCTTGTTGAAAATATAGCAAGGAGGAAACCACGAGCAAGTGAGCTCTATGAAAGGATCAGTGAAATGAATGCCAGAGGTATTTCAGTTACTGATATAGCTAAGTATCTATCCTGCTCGGAAAACTGGGTAAAATCAATCCTGTTAATGTTAGAGAGAGGTGAGCGAAAATTATTAGCCGCGGTTGAATCCGGTAAAATTCCTCTTTATCTGGCAGTCGAATTTTCACGTTCTAATGGATCTGAAACACAGGATATAATGATTAATGCTTACGAAAAGGGTGTTATAAACTCGAAAAATGTTGGAAAAATCAGGGACATTCTCAATCTTCGTGCGACCGGAGTTAAAGGTATAGCAAACCTGGACTTTCAGCAACATAAAGGGAACAAAAAAATTTCTCCTGATGAGTTACTGTCTCTATATCAGGAAAGTGTTAATCAGCATAAGAACCTTATTGCAAAACATGACTATGTCATCGAATGCTTGTTAGCATGCAGGACTATTATGGTTGATCTTCTTTCTAATGACAGTTTTGTCGGGCTTTTAAATGATGAAGGGTTGAATCAGGTCCCTTATGCAATTGTAAAAGATAATGTTGAATTGGAGAAAGATAATGACAAAGCAATGCTTTAACAATGAATTCTTGGAAGTTTCTGTTGAAAAACTTATTTATAGCAAGGTTCTTCCTGAAAATGTCAAATTGAGTTTTAAATACAGACAAATACTGGCTTCAATAAAAGAAATAGGTTTGGTTGAGCCAATAATTGTTTTTATTACAGACTCCGGAAGAGTGATGAAAATAATAGATGGCCATTTAAGATTGGAGGCTATGAAAGATCTGTCATTTGAAAAAATAAGCTGCATCATCTCTACAATAGATGATTCATATACACCAAACAAGTTCGTAAATCGTCTAACTGTATTACAAGAGCATAAGATGATAAAAAAAGCAATTGATTCTGGTGTGTCAATTGATAAACTCAGTTCTGCATTGGGCATAACTTCTGAAATTATAAAGTCAAGATTCAATATTGCTAAAGGTATTAATGACGATGTTGCCTATATACTTGCAGATAAGCATGTTCCAATTAACACTTTTGATATACTAAAGAAAATGAAGCCGGTGCGGCAAATCGAAGTTGCTAATATAATGATTAATTTCGATAATTTTACTGTTAAGTTTGCGCAGTCTTTGTTACATGCCACTGAAGCGAAATTAATGGTAGAGCCTAAGAAAAAAGAGAGTTCAGGTATGACAGAAAACCTTGCTCGGCTTGAAAGGGAAATGGCATCAGTGCAAGTAGAAACAGAAAATATAAAAAATAATTATGCAGAAAAAACTTTGCAACTCCTTATCATTAGGAATCATATAAAAAAACTTTTGGGTAATTCCAACGTGTTAATGTGGCTTTTGGAAAACAAACCAGATTACCTTAACCTGCTGAAGAAAATATCTGATATTGAAAATATAAATCACCCTTGATTTAATCAGAGTTTGTAATATTAAAAATTTTTTTCAGTAGATAATTTCAGTTGATATTTTCAATGTTTAATCACTTTTTATCCTGATGGCTTGGTTGGAAATTTAATCACTATAATGAAATAAAATAAAGGGTTTTGGTTCTATTGGATTTGCGCGCATTACATTAGGCCACAGGAATGTGTTCAGCTGGTTAGGGGGCTGGTTTCGGTTTATGCGTGCTTCGTGTCGGTCGATTAAATGTTAGGTAGCCGCTGGCACAAAGCGGACTTTAGCAGTTCTTTCCGAACGTTTGAGACGCAGTGGAACCTTAAGCCGGCTCAGCGGTTGGCGGAGGGGCAAAAGTTTAAAGTGAGAAGGGCGCCACGACGCGATGTTAACGCGATATCTGATACCGGTTATGAGATTCCAGAGGGGTTTCGGGGTGGGTGAGCGTGACAAGCATCATTTTCTCCTAGTCCGCTATGAGCGAAGAGCGGACATTTACTGATGAGAACTAAATATCAGATATAAAGTCCCGATCACGAATCCCGGAACCTGCAGCAGGCCTGCTGAACCTCTGCGCTTCACTGCAAAATCGTGATACAGTATGCGGCGGATTTTCTTATCGCGAATTTCACTGCCTTACTTTCCTTCCCGGCTCCGCTGGCCAGGTTTCGGGATTTTTTTCAGCCATCCTGGTTGTTTGTCCAGGATGGCTGCCCCGGAACTTACCTTCTATATCACGACCACGCCCCTGCGCTTCAGGCACCCGACAGCGGACGCCGGCAGCAGCACGCCCGTTTTCAGGACAAAAAAAACGCCCAGAAGGCGGTACAAAGAGGAATACTGTGACTCTTGATTTTATCGTGGTCAGCCGGAGCCGCCGGCCGGTATTAACTATAGAAAAGATAGCCACAATAACAAGCGTAAGCGGGGAAAAACGCTTTCTCATACCTAGTCGCATCTACCGGCATGGCTGAGCCAGAGACCTGACTCGACGGGACTCTGCCCGTAAATACCCGCCATCTTTAGCGGGCTGAATAATCAACCATTGTTCGCAGGTTACGGCAAACGTGCCGGCTCCAGTCCAGCAGGGAAGAGATACTCCCTTCAGCATGGAATAAAAATACAGTTGCGCAAGCAAGCATACGCCGAGAATGGCAAAAAAAATGTCTCCCAGACAGGGAGCCAAGAAAAACGGTAGTTTAGGTCGTTGCACATCCCTGGTGAAGGATTATTTAAGTATCGGCCGGATTTTTGCATGTGTAAACCCGGAGAGCACAATTGTTTGTAGTTTGTAACCGCCTGTATGTAGTATTTAACCTAACAGTGCTTATTAGTCTATCAGCAGAGCAGTAATACCCGCTTTTTGCACAAAGCAGACTTGCATGCGGGGCACAGTCCGCTATGAGCGAATAAAGGACGTTAGCCTCAAGCGGACATAATCAGTTTTTGAGAAGATCTCTAAAATTGAATGAACTATTTTGACAAGCCACCTAAAGGTTTACGCGTACTTAAGCTACGTTCATCGTTAAATAATGAGTGCTGCCCAGACTTTTCACGTCTCACTCCAGACATCCGGTAAAATGAGAACACTGTACTTAACATAGCCTCGCTAATTTCAAAACAATTTAAAAGATAATCCTTAACATTGATAAATGTAACTTAAACGATTTTTCAATTTTCAAGATCGCGTGTACTAATATTTGTTTTTAAGTGTCATTTGGGAGTAAAGTTCCTATTATTAACCTCACTAGTAAATGGAAACCATGAAAAAAACATTAATTGCTGTTATCACAATTGTGATGTTATCTGGATGTGCTCAACAAACATTCAAGATTAATGATGGTATTACTGACAAACCCTCTCATGAGACCAAACAGACCTTCTTTGTTCAAGGTCTCGGGCAAGCTCAGACTATAGATGCAGCTCTTGTCTGTGGTGGAGCTGATAAAGTTATCCGCACTGAAGTTCAGGAATCAGGAATGGATGTACTTCTGCGAATTGTAACACTTGGAATTTATACACCTCGAGAAGCCAGAGTATATTGTTCTAAATAATTCTTGAAGGATCGAAACAGACTGCACCTTACTAAGTTGTAAATTGACTTATTAGGGTGCGTTTTTTATTATAAGTATACAGCTTTTAGCATATATAATTATGCTGAGATTCTTTTCTTATACATTGCCTTCATTATCAATATCTTCAATTTAAATAAAGCGCCCGCTAAATTAGGCAATGTAACAATTAAATGTCATTAGTCTGATCTGCTTCCCCTTTGATTATTGCAATACGAATTTAGCAAGGTCCGCAACTGGCACAAAGCGGCTTGGCGCTGGCCCACGGTCCGCTATGAGCGAGAAGCGGGCGTGCCCCGTTCACGTCCGGGCAATGCACAGTACTTGCTGGTAATCTGCATAACCCGGATTGAACATTACATCCGGGTTATGCATCGGGGTCTGGAGGCTGCGGTTCCAGACACGCGAGTCGTCTGATCGCATAGGACAGCTGCTAGGGCACGCGCTTAAGCATGTGGATTGCTAAGCCACCGTTTCGTTCTTCAGTGCGTTCAACGTGATAACCTAATGATGCGTAGAGGCGAAGGTTCACTTCAAACAATGAGTTTGTATAAAGTCGTACGACATCTAAACCGGCTTGAACGGCCAGTTGCTCTGCATGAGCCACCATCTTTCTTCCGTAACCGCGCTTCTGGAAACGCGGGTCAACGGCAACGCTTTCAATCAGGATATCGTCCTTGCGCTGAATTGTTTCCACGAGCGCGGCCAAATCTGCGCCAGAGAACAAAAGATCGACTCTGTTCTCCTGGATGAATGCGGCGTGATCCGCCTTCATCGGAAGAGGTTCCCGGCCAATCACGGGTACCCACTTAGCGTAAGCCATTCTTGTGAGTTCCGTAACGGCCTCGACATCACTAATCGTTGCAATTCGCATCGTCTCGATCATGTTATTGCCATAACATCTGTTACGAGCCCCACTGAAACGCGCTGAGCGCGTTTCTGGTCAAAAAAAAACAGATAACTGTTCCACAACATTTTCCATGTCTGTACATCATTCTCTTTCAACACCCGGATAAGCATAAAATCACCTCTTCAATTTATTGAAGTTCACCCTGTACAAAGCATAAGTATCTGTACCTAATATATACAGCGTGATAAAAAATAACAGAGATACTGAATAATTACTCATTTTTATAGAATATAAACTCATGAAGGTGCTAATGAAAAGACGCTATGTGATTGCAGACGTATTTACTGACAAACCTTTTAGCGGTAATCCGGTTGCAGTCGTTCTGGATGCTGAGGGACTGACCACTAAGCAAATGCAGTTACTTGCCGTTGAGTTTGGCTACAGTGAAACGACCTTTGTATTGCCCCCTGAAGATTCCTCAAATACTGCTCATGTCCGTATATTTACGCCGTCTCGTGAAATTCCTTTCGCTGGTCATCCTAACGTGGGGACTGCTTTTGTGCTGGCAAATCAGGCCACACTAAATGGCAGGTCGTTGCCTGAAATTCTGCTGTTCGAAGAGGCTGCTGGGCTGGTACCGGTCAGGCTTATTAAAGAAAATGAGGCGGCCACCGGTGCAGAACTTCTTGTGCCTGAAGCATTATCCTGCCGCACAGAAGTCAGCCCGGAAAAGGTAGCCGCCTGCCTCTCTCTGGGAACCAGTGATATTCGGACAAAAATGCATATGCCTCTTGTCGCCTCGGTTGGTTTGCCTTTTCTGGTTGTCGAGCTCGCAACCCGGGATGCACTTCGCCGTTGCGTACCAAATTTACAGGGTTTCCGGACTGTTCTGCCTCTCGATGGTGCGGTTTCTGTTTATGCCTATACTCTGGAAATTGCTCCGGAAGACCAGTGTGATATGCATGCCCGCATGTTTACTCCGCGAATGACCGAAGATCCGGCGACAGGAAGTGCGACAGCAGCAGTGACAGCCCTGCTGGCACAGCTTCGCAATGAGAAAGTGCTCTCGCTCCGGGTAAGCCAGGGCGTAGACATGGGACGGGCCAGCGTGTTGTATTCAGGCTATGACGGCACGTCAGAAATACCGTCCGTCAGGGTGGGAGGAAAAACCGTTATTGTGATGGAAGGATCATTTAACCTACCCTGAAGCACAAGTGGATGGTCCGCTGTGCCAAAGCGGACGTTGTGCCTTAGTGATTTTTTCAGAGATTGATAAGGTTAATTCCCCCTACATCATTTGGACAGGTGTGAAAAGTGAGCATTTCAGCGATACATGAATGGCATATGAATGATTTTCTGATTAGTACAGACAATGAAAAGTTGAATATACAGGCTGTGCATCAGTATTTGACGAGATCCACATGGGCAAAAGGTATCGATCTGGAAACCGTCACTGCTTCAGCAGAGAACAGCCTTAACTTTGGCATTTATCATAATGAATTACAGATAGGGTTTGCACGCCTGATAACAGATTATGCTACTTTCGCGTACCTTTGTGATGTGTATGTGCTTGAGGAGCATCAGGGCGACGGGCTGGGAAGGTGGCTTATGGAATGTATTCATAACCATCCGCTGCTTGAAAAGCTTCGTAGAGTGTTCTTATTCACAACAACTGCGTCCTGGCTTTATGAAAAGTTTGGCTATGAACCGATAAATCAGAAAAACTTCGCGTGGGCCATCACCAGGCCTGATATCTATACCTATAGACAAAAGTAAACATAACATTTGTTCCAAATGCCTGCTAACAGGCCCTTCAAGAGTGCAAGGTCCGCTTTTGGCACGAAGCGGACTGGTGCAGTTCCTTTGGGGCATGCAGGTGCAGTGGGACCTGACGCTGGCTCAGCGGCTGGCGGAGGAGGGGCGGCAGGATATGATGAGCAGAGTGCAAGGCCGTTACGTTAACGCGATACCCCTTACCCCATATGCGGTGCCTGAAAGGTTACGGGGAGAGTAAGGTGTCGCGGAGGCGGGGGTAAGCGGATTATGTACGCGACAAATAAAAAATGATTTGTTATTAACCCTGACAGGCTGAATACATTATTAACCTGCCTGTCGGATTTTTAGGCAAAAGGGGGCTTTGACGCCGCAGGACTATGTCAGCAATCTCTCTGACATTCACTTCCTTCATAACGCAGCCATACCGCCTCATGTATCGCAACACTATCTGCATTGTATTTGCCTCACGACTGAAACCGTACAAAAGCGCCGTCAGCAAAGCATCTTTATGGCATAACCTGAATTCATACAGGTCAGGTATTTCTGAGGGTGTCAGGGCCATTTATTTTTGAGTTTTATAATAATCAGCCCTGAACAATAGCGACACGAGATAGATGAGGAAATTCTCAAAAATTAAGATGCAGCCTGAATGCTGTCGGTAAATTAAGACACTACCGGTTCGCTTATCAAAAAAATACTCCTTTAAAATCAATTAGATGAAAACATTCGTGATTAGTGTAAATTTTTCATTATTTGACGGACTTCAAATTTAGCGAATAAAAGCATCCATTTCTCTTAACTCAAACTGGTGATTTATCAGGAGTTTGCTAACGTTAAAGCAAATGTTAGCAATTATTGTTATTCCTTAACAGTTGACACTGGCTTTCTCTGCCAGGCCCTGTGTTTACGCTTTTTATTTCCGCTGTACCGGATGCAGTCTTCATTCGTCTGAAATCCCGAGGAACCCATGAAATTAACACCTCTAGCCCGAAGTCTGGCCCTGGCCGGTTTACTCTCTACCGCTTCGCTTAGCGTATTTGCAGATGAGACACAAAAAGATGCCGCGCCTGCCACCAAACAGGCTAATGATGCCCTCTACCAGCAATTACCCTTCGATAACAAAAGTGATTTTGCCGATGCCCACAAAGGATTTATTGCTGCCCTGCCTGATGCCGTCATTAAAGGCGAGTCCGGCAACGTTATCTGGGATCCGAAACAGTACGCCTTTATTAAAGAGGGTGAGAAAGCACCGGATACGGTCAACCCGAGCCTGTGGCGTCAGTCTCAGCTGATTAACATCAGCGGTTT
>Ga0308156_1001866_pt1 | contig 21454 bp, 28 predicted proteins | sample PhyAR2_FD_201041 | JGI IMG/M metagenome (GOLD analysis project Ga0308156, IMG submission 201041) | Phyllosphere microbial communities from UC Gill Tract Community Farm, Albany, California, United States - DLSL A.R2 | ecosystem: Host-associated > Plants > Phyllosphere > Unclassified | place: USA... | reverse complement strand
TTGAAGGAGGTGGTGCAATGAGCCGCGAGCGCGCACCTGTGTTCGCCGGTCGCAAGGCGGCCGATAGCAGTCTGGACCTCGGAGGCCTCACCGCTCGACCCGCAAAGCCCAAGCCGCCGGTCGATCCCGCCGCGTTGGCCGAGGTCGCGGAACGGCACGGCTTCACCGATCGCGATAGCGGCGGCCAGGTCGGGGCAGGGGAGGGCGGCGGCCTCGCCGCTCCCCCGGCCTCGCCGCCCGCGTCGCCTCAAGTCGTCACCGCACCGGCGCCGGCATCGGCCGCGCCCGGTCGGCGCGTCCTCCGCAGCGGCCGCAATGTGCCGGTCAACCTCAAGGCCACGCCGGACTTTCAGGCGCGGTTCTTCGCGGTCTGCGACCGGCTGACCGAGATCCACGGACGGCCGATCACGCAGGCCGAGGGTTTCGAAATGGCAATCGCGGCGTTGGAGCGCGAAGTGGCCGAGGGAGGCGCGAAATGACGGGGAGGGCGGGGAAGGCCAAGAGTGTGGACGAGGACCGTCAAGCAGCGGTCAGGTCGTGGCGAGACCGCCAGGGGTTATTGACCTGGGCTTGCCTAGTCCTGGCGGCCGGCGCTTTCGCGGCAGGCGTAGCTGGTCTGTTCGGAGGCTTCTGGCCGATCCTCGTGGCGGTCGGGATGATCGGTATGGCATGGAACGTCATGACCCGGCCTTTGCCGGTTCGGCTACGAGGCGCGTTGCGTCCGCCGCCTGGGCCATGGTCGCGTTGACACTGAGGTGAAGGGATGCAGGCCCGGTCGCGTGAGCGCCGGGCCATTTTATTGCGCTGCGCGCGGCTGTTTACTCCAAAAGGAGAGCGGGCCGAATATTTGTGCGCCGCAATACTAACAATAGTCATGTAATAGCACGCTATTCGCTTGCAGCTTCTAGTGCGATTGTATATATTCGTAGTGTTCCCCGGTAACGGGAAGCGACCACCCGGCGGGCTTGCCGGACCAGCTTTGGTAACACTCAGAGAGTATAACGCATGAAGACCCTGACCATCACCGGAAGCCACGGCATTCTGACCGTCGATGCTAATTCCGGTGACGTGCTGACACTCGTGCCTTTCGACAACTCCACGGATTATTCCGGCATTACACGTTTCGATCTCGCCGAATGGCGCTCGTATTGGGACGCGGAGCCGGAAGGCGTCGCTCTGGACATTCTGGACGTCGGCTTTTGGGACGGCGGCGAATACGTGGAGGCCGAGGCCGACTGGCGAGCCGAGGTTCGTCAGGCCCGCGAGGCAAGGCGGGCGATCCGGGGAACGCCAGTCGTCCGGGCCGCCTAGGCCCAACCCCTACCAGCGCGGGCAGCGGCCCGAACCTTCCCGGCGGGCTTGCCGGGTCCAATCTTGGAGACTCCCATGCAACTGATCCTTACTGCAGAAGCGTTTGCGGTGAATATTCTGGCCGGGGCCGGGGCTGACCGCCCCAGGGCCTACGCCGCCGCCCTGGGCGCGCCGTTCGCTGAGAAATCGCATCGCGGCTTCGACTTCTACCTGTCGGCGCTGGGCCACATCGAGCCGAAGCGGTCGGCCGAGGACCGGGCGATTGACCTGGCCTTCGCCGCCTTCCAGTCCGCCGCCGTTGAGGCCTTCAAGGCTTCCGGCTCTCGCGACATCGGCGACTGTGGCGGCGTGATGCTGGGCTATCGCGGAAACACCCGTTTCGCCAAGGCGCTGATCGCCCGCAAGATCGGCCGCAAGATGGGCGGCAAGGTCTACGTCTGCCTGCCTCTTCCTTCTGGCGTTCAAACCCAATTCCGCCGGGTCCAGGAACAGGCCTACGACGCCTTCGTGAAGGCCGCGCAAGGCGGCGGCTTCACCCCGGTCGAACACTACAGCTACGCCGACTGAGGGGAGGGGACACCATGAATCACTCCACCGCCATGCTGTTCGCCACAACGGTCAACTATCGCACCCGGCTCGGCCGCCCCGGCGTCTGGACAGGCGAAGTCCTGGCCACCTGGGACACGGTGCATGAAGTCGCCACCGCCGCCGCCCGCCGCGCGCGGCGGGCCTTGGCCAAGATCGACGGTTCGGCCGCACGGCCCGCCGTCTGGACGAGGCCGTGATGCGCGGCCTCGACCGGAGCCAGCGCCGCGAAGTCCGAAACCCGGTCCTCGGCCTCCCGGCCGCGAGGCGGCTCCAGGCGCTGCCGCCCGAGGTTCGCGCCGACTTGCGAGCCCTGTTCTCCGACTTGGCCGCCGATGCGCGCGGTCGCGCGCAACGCAGCTGGTCGCAGAACAAGGGGCCGATGGCGGCCTATTGGAAGGCGACCGGCGCCTATGCGTTTCACATCGCGAGGGTGCTGAAATGAGCGGGTGCAATGTTGTCCAGCTTCGCCTTTTCGGCCGGGATCCAATTCCGGCCCATGTCCTGGACCTGGTTCGGCGCGGAGCGCTGTTTGTGGTGAACCACAGCGGCGGCAAGGATAGCCAGGCCATGTTGATCGTCCTGCGCCGGTTCGTCCCGGCCGATCAGCTTCTAGTCGTTCACGCGGAGTTGCCGGGCGTCGAGTGGGACGGCACCGCCGACCACATCAGGGACACGATCGACGGCTTGCCGCTTATCGTCACCCGCGCAAAACGGACCTTCATGGAGATGGTCGAAGCGCGTCAACGCTTCCCCTCACCCCAGCAGCGTCAATGCACGTCCGATTTGAAGCGCGGCCCTATTGAGCGCGAGGTTCGCCGCTATCTGGCGGCCAATCCGCGGTTCGGCGGCCTGGTCGTCAACTGCATGGGAATGCGGGCAGGGGAGAGCAGTCGCCGCGCCAGCCTGACGACGTTCCGGCGCAGCGAGCGCAACAGCAAGGCCGGGCGGCAGTGGTTCGACTTTCTCCCGATCCATGACCTGACAGAGGGAGAGGTGTTCGACACGATCCGCGATGCTGGCCAGGAGGCCCACTGGGTATACGCCGCTGGGATGACCCGGAAGTCGTGCCAGTTCTGCATTATGGCCAGCGAGCGGGATTTGAGGACGGCGGCGCGCCTCGCGCCCGTCGCCTATCGGCGCATGGTCGCTACCGAACGCCGTTTGAATTTCACCTTGTCCATGTCCGGCCGGACCCTTCCGCAGATCACCGGGATTGCGGCTTAGTCGCCGCGCCCATTAGAGAGGCCCTATGATAACCTTCATGCCGCCGCGCCGCCGCCGCCTACGGCATTGGCTTCACTCCGTCCTGGGCGGCGTCCATAGGAGCGTCAAGAGGCAGGAAAAAGGGCGGCGGGCATCAACCCGCCGCCCTTTGTCGTTTCGGGGCTGTAGCGCCCCTCAGAGCCGCGCCAGCGCGTGTCGCGCTACGTAGAGGTCGATCGCGCCCCGAGCGCCATCGACCATCGCAGCGAATGCGAAGCCCGTCAGAAGCACCGTGAACAGCGGCGAGGCGAGGGGGAGGGGGGCGACCAAGGCCCCGGCGACGACCGCCACGGCGGCAGCGCCGGCGATGGCCTGGCCCAAGGCCATCCGTTGGAGGAATAGCCAGTCGCGGGCGACCTGCTCACGGGCCAGCTGGCCAGATGCGACCAGAGTCAGTGTGGCGCGACGTTTGGGGTTCATGGTGGGTCCGGCGGTTGTTCTAGGTTTCTGACAGCAACGAATAGGACGTTACGCAGGGTGTTGTTGTCAACACTGTCGGGCGGCGTCGCCGCCCTTGGTTACTCCAAGAAGAAATGAATAATAATCAGCGCGTTAACCCACTTTCTGCTTGCTCTATAGCCTATAGGCTATAAGGTGTTCATACAGTCACGTCAAGCAAAGGACGCGCCATGTATAGCTTCGCTAGCCCGATCAACACCCCGGCCCCCACGCCCGCGCTGGCCAACTCTTTCGCCGTCGCAATGGAACAACTGCGTCAAGCGCAGGCCGCCGCCGCGAATACCGCTCCGCGCAACCACTAAGACTTGCAACCCTTCCCGGCGGGCTTGCCGGGCTCGATTTTGAGAAGGAATAGACCCATGGCTGATCTGGTTGTTTTCAAGAACCCGAAGGCTCCGCAGAACTCCGGTCCGATCACCGTCAACGGTGTGACCATGTGCAAATGGTCCCAGGTGACGCCCCTGCTGGGTCTCTATCTCGACATGGATGACAACTGGCGCTTGGCGACCGGCGAGCATCGAGGCTTTCGCGGTTATGCGATGCGCGAGTTTGACCAATGGGTCGTGTCGGCTTGGTGCGGCGGCGGAAAGCCCAAGGCATGGCGTCAGCCCAATATGCGTTACAAGACCGAGGGCGGCGCCGTCCGCGCCTTGGAGCGCATGGCCCGGTTCATCGAGGGCTGATCCGATGAACAACGAACGCCGCGCGATGCTCCGCCGCGCCTCTGACATGATCGCCGAGGCCTCGCAGCTGATCGAACAGGCCCAGGAGGGCGAGCAGGAAGCCTACGAAAACACGCCCGACAGCTTGAAGGAGGGGGAGGCCGGGCAGGCCTTGGAGCGCATGGCAGACGCCATCGCCGAGGTGCTTTGCACCGTCAATGACGCCCATGGCGAACTGGTCGAACTCGTCGAGAAGGCGACTTGAGCATGGCGCGTCTTGAGCCTCAATCCGCCTATAGCTGGGAACTCAGCTTCCGGCGCGGCACCGAGCCGACGCCCGACCTATTCCGCGAGGAAGATCCGGCGCGGCCCGGCGTTGCCGACCTCATCCAGCCCGGCCAGCTGTTGAAGACCAACTATGGGAGCGGCCCCTACCGCGTGGAGAGCGTGACGCCGCAGACCTACTTCGGGCGGACCGCATGGGCGCTGGTCCTGTGCCAGGTCGTGGACGGCGTGGTGAAGCCCGGGCACTTCTGGATCAATGAGGTTGTGGCCCAATGGGAAGGAGACGCGGTGCGTTTCCTCAAGCTGTTCAAAGCGTCCGACGACGAGGTTCTGTTGATGGAGGGGGCGGCATTTCAAATGTCGCGCTCAGGTCAACTTTCCCTGTTCTAAATAGTCTGGTTCCCGGCCTATTAAGGATAGAACGCCAAAAGGAAGTAATAGGGCATTTATTCTTCTCTTTTGGCGTTTTTCCCTTCCTTTCTATAAGCAATCGTTTATAAGAAAGAGGTCGGTTGTTCGACACCTTCCCGGCGGGCTTGCCGGGTCCAATCTTGGAGACACGCTTATGGCCTCACGCGCCACCGCCATCCTCAACCTTATGAACCACTCTCGCTTCGGCGCTCTGGCGCAGTTGCTGGTGATTGATGCTGTCATGGAGAGCTTTCCCAACGAGAAGCACCGCGACGGCGAAACGAATGTGGACCTCGTTAAGCGCCTGATGGCCGCAAATCGTGGCGTCGTGGAAACCGTCATCGAAACCCGCGCCCAGGAGATCACCGGGGCCGGTAAGGAGGCGGTCATTGAGGCGTGCAAGCGTTCGGCGGTCAACGGCGCGGCTTGGTATGGCGTGGCGTCAGAAATGGAAGACGCTTGCGGTGAGGCGATCGCAGATCGTTTCCTGATCGTGGAGCGCTACGGCTTCCCGGATCAGCAAGTGATCGAAGCCTATTCCGATGACCGCGAAGCCGCCGTGATCCTTAAGGCGGACTATTCGGACGCCAAGCAACAAGAACTGAACGTGCGCCTCGTCTGTGAAGACGGCGACGGCAACTGGCACCTCGACTTCTAACAACCCTTTCCGGGGAGGCATTGGGCCTCCCCGACCATCCCCCCCGGCGGGTTTGCCGGGCCAACCTTGGAGACAATCATGACCCAACTGACCATCGCTCTGAACAAGACCGTTCTTTCCGACCTGAACATGCGCCAGGGCGACGTGGACGTGTCCGACCTGATCGCCAGCATGAAGGCCCGCGTGGCCAAGGGCTTGCCGGTGTTGATCCAGAACCTCGGCGCCACGATGCAGCTGGACGCCGACGGCAAGGAGACGGGCGTTGCGGAAATCCACGTCGGCGGCCGACGCTGGCGCGCGCTCAACGAACTGGCGAAGGCCAAGATCATCAAGCGGACCCACCCGATCACCGTCAACGTCACCGCGAGCCGCGAGGACGCGATGGTAGAGACGTCGGAGGAAAACGACGTGCGGTTGCCGCCGAACCCGGTCGACCAATACGAAAACTTCGCTCGCATGATCGAGGCGGGCCATTCCCCCGCCGATATCGCCGCCCGGTTCAACATTGACGAGGCGCGGGTTCACCGGCGTCTGAAACTGGCGAAGGTGTCGCCGAAGCTGCTCGCGCTCTATCGCGAAGGAACGATTGAGTTCGAACAGCTGGCCGCCTTCACGCTGGCCGACGATCACGCCGTGCAGGAGGCCGCCTACTTCGACGTGCCGGAAGGCTGGGCGCGCAACGCCGGTCATATCCGCAAGCGTCTGACGGAAGGTGAAGTTGACGCCTCGACCGACCGTCTGGCCCGCTTCGTCGGCATGGACGCCTACCGCGCCGCCGGTGGCGCCGTGCGCCTGGACCTGTTCTCGCTCAAGGGCGAGGGCTTTATCCAAGACGTGGCGCTGCTGCAAAGGCTGGCGGCCGAGAAGCTGTCGGCCGAGGCGGCTGTGCTGGACGGCGAAGGCTGGAAATGGGTCCGCGTTGAGCCGGAAATCAACTGGCAGGAAATGGACGCCATGGGCCGCATCTATGAGGTTGACCTTCCGCTTGCCGAGGAGGTCACCGCGCAGATCGAGAAGCTGTCTGAACAGTATCAGGCCTTGGAGGCCGAAGGGCAGGGCGAGACCGTGGAGGGCGCGGCGGCGATGGACGCCATCGAGGCGCAGCTTTACGAACTGGAAGCGAGCGGGCGGCAATGGCGGGACGAGGAAAAGGCCCTCGCCGGGGCCATCGTCTATATCGACACTGACGCCCACGCCAAGATTCGGCGGGGGATGGTCGCTCCCGAGGACCGCAAGGCTATGACCGCCCTGACCCGCGCGCGGGAGGCCGGTGAAGCTGTGGCGGCGGCCGACGATGGCGACACCACGAAGATCGCGACCGTCCAGGCCGAGGCCTCCGGCGCCGGGATTTCGGCGACTTTGCGCGAGAACCTTTCCGTCCAGCACTCCATGGCGCTCCGCGCGGCGCTGCTGGACAATCCCACGGTCGCGCTGGTGACGACGGTTCACCGGATGCTGCTGATCGGCCACTACCGCAACAACACGAACGCCCGTCAGCACGGGGCCGCTCCGTTCGAGGGGCTGGGGTGGAATGACAACCTCGACAAGCACGTCAACGATATCCGGGAGACTGTCGCTGGCCAGAAGGTGGCCACGGCTCAGGAAGCCATGACAGCGGCCTTGCCCGCCGATCCGGCCCAGCTGTGGGATTATCTGGTCGTTCTGCCCGAGGCCCGTCTGTTGGAAGTCCTGGCCTATGCCGTGCAGCACATGGTCTATGCCGTCAGCGGCTACGGCAATGCGCGTGTGGCGTCCGCCTATCAGATGGCCGAGGCTCTTTCGCTCGACATGGCCGATTACTGGACGGCGACCGTTCCCAGCTACTTCGGCCGGGTCGGCAAGGGCGAAATCGCCAGCGCTGTCCGCGAAGCCAAGGGCGATGAAGCGGCGGCCGGTCTGGCCAGCTTGAAGAAGGGCGAAATGGCCGAACAGGCGGCGACGCTCCTGGCCGACACCCGCTGGCTTCCGGCGGCGCTTCGCACCCGTGGCGTCAACGACGTCCAGGGCGGTCAGGCTGACGAGGCCGACCAGCTGGCCGAGGCCCGCGAGCCGTCCGACATTCCCGAGGCGGCTTGATCCCGGCGGGGCGGCTTTCGGGTCGCCCCGTCATCCCCTTTCCTTTTGGCGTCCTTTCGGCGCGCAGCGCCACGACAGCCATGTTGCGCGAATAGGTGCGTCAATGAGATACGCGACACTCTCCTCCGCCCAAACCGAGGCCTCCGCTATGCCAACCTACAAGGTCGATATTCGTTGGCCTGCGACGCAGACCCTTGAGGAACGGACGGTGACTGTGAGCGCGGCGGCGGCCGAGGTTGCGTTCAGGGAGTTGCTGGGGCGCGCCGACCTGGTCGGCCAGGACTGCGCTGCGCGCCTCATGCTCGACGGCCGCCAGGTTCACTACAGCGAATTCAACAAGCCGCTGGGCGCCGGGCGGCTCGCCGCAGACGCGCCGCTGAATCTTCCGGCCTAATCCTTTCCCTGGGCCAGACGGCGTGAGGCCCGCCGCCCCATCGAGGGGCGGCGGGCCTCAGTCGTTTCACGACGTGGTGGCCTAGGCGGCGAGGCTCCCGGCATAGAGCCCGGCCGACGCCACGGCCGCCAGGATCGCGGCCGCTGCCGCCGCCAAGGCGACGTGCTTATCTCGACGCGCCGTCTTCGCCGCCGTCGCCGCGTCGCGGGCTTCGGCAAGGATCGGCGCAAGCCCCGCCACCACGGCCTCGGTGATCGTCGGCGCCATATCCTGTCCCGCCTTCATCACCCGGCCGGCGATGAACCCGCCGCCCTCGTTGACGATCCGCTCAGCAATCTCGCGGCTGGCCTCGCGCTGTTCGATGGACGTGGCCGTGATGGCGTCCTGGGCCCGGGCGACGTGGGCGGTCAGGATCGCCAGGTGGTTCTTGCTGACCTCTTCCAGCACCGTGCAGAGGACGAAAACGGGATCGTCCGCCTTGAGCAACACATTGTGCCGCTTGGCGACAATCCCGATCAACGTCTTGACGTCGATCGGCGGCGGTATCGCCGAGGCGGCCGACGCCGGCAGGTCCAGGCTCCCTTGATCGTCGGCCATCATATCACCTGACCGATGCGCTCATAGAAGCGACGCTGCAGTTGGGTCAGCCGCTGGCGCGGCATCAGTCCGAACCTGTCGTCGGCCAGCGCTTCCTTGAAGGTCAGCTTGCCATCCAGCATCGCTTCCAGATCCTTGCGGAACGTGTCGCTGGACTGGCGCTCGATCGGCACCAGGCCGTGGATCCGATCGCGGTTACGGGCATAGACGCCCATCTGTTCGAGCGCTTTCCCATCGGCCATGACCTCGCCGAAGTAGTCGTTTCGCCAGACCACCACGCGCACTTCCGGGGGCATCTGTTCCAGGATGCTCCCCAGCCCGGCCAGCGTGTCCATCAGGGCTTGGCCGCCAGTCACGACGGTGTGCACCACCAACTGCTTGCCGGCGTCCTGGATCATTCGCGGCGCATCGTTCTCGACCAGGTAGGCGCTCAGCGGCACGAACGAGGACGCGCCATTGTCGATGACGAAATCCCGGTCCTCAGTCAGAACCCGCTCCATCATCTGGTCGAACTGGCGCTCGGAGATTTTCTTGTCCGCGTCCAGCAGCTCCAGGCGGTCGACGTCCAGGCCGCCGTAGCCCGCGAACGTCGCGTTGACCGGATCAGTGTCGATGCAGACGGGCTCCGCCCCTTTGTCGCGAAGATACTGCGCCAAGAGGGCGGCGATCAGCGACTTGCCGACGCCGCCTTTGCCTTGAAGGGTCATGTGGACGTGCTTCATGGGGGATTCCTCAGATCAAGCTATCCCGGTCAGGGACCGGGTTATGGGTGAAGGTTTTGGCGGGGGCGGCGGCGGCCACGATGGGCCCGCCCCCGGTCTTCGCGCCGGGCAATGCCGGCGCTGACGGAGCCGGGGTCGGGGGCGGCGATGGGGCCACCGCCGCCGGGCCCGGACGCGCACCGCCTGCGCCTGGCGGCGGGGCCACCAGGTCGGGGAAGTAGCGGCGGACGTATCGGGTGAAGTTGGAATATACGAACGGGAATTTGTCGCGGTTCTCGTCGTAGATGGCCTTCGCCAGGTCGCCCCGTTCCAGTCGCTCTCGGATCATCGCCAGGTGCGCGCGGAAGGCCTGACTGCCTCCCGTGCCTCGTCGCCCGGCTGTCGCCTTCTTCGTCATTCGGCCTCCCGCTAGATAGACGATCCTATAAACGATCGTTTATAACGGATCGCGGCCGAAATGAAGCCGAATGAAGCCGAATGAAGTCTAATGAAGTCTGACCCGCGCCCCAGCCCTCCGATCTGGCCCACGCCTCATTCCGCTTCATTCCGCTCTTGGAGTAACGAGGCAGGATGTGTGTTGTGATCTCACATCGCGGGGCGATGCTCTCTCACAACACCGCGTTATTCGCCTTCGTCTCAACCGCGTCCTGCTCTGCGAGGCACACTCCGGCTACCGCCGGTCTCTCCATGGGCGTCACCGCCCATGACTGACGCTCGCGATCGAATTCGACGGCTCCTGGTCACCGTAAACGGCGAGGAAAGGGCCGCCATAAAGGCGAACGCCAAAGCGGCGGGGTTGTCAGTGTCCGCCTATTTGCGCGCTGTCGGCCTTGGCTACGAAGTCCGCTCCGTCCTCGACCACCAACACGTCCTTGAAGTCATCCGCGCCCGTGGCGACCTCGGCCGCGTCGGGGGCCTACTCAAGCTGTGGCTCTCGGAGCGCGCCGACGAGGGCGCGGCGGCCTCCGACGTTCGGCGGGTTCTGGAGCGCCTGGAGGGCGCGATCGAGGACGTGCGAAGCAAGGTGCTGGACCTATGATCGCCCATCGCATTGAGCGCACGTCCGGCAAGGACGCTTACGGGCGCTTGGCTTGCTATGTCCTCGACCTGTCGGGGCCACGCGACCAGGCGGCCTTCGACCGTTTGGCCAGCTACATCGTAGATCGCGAAGGCGACGGCGAACGGGTCGTCGGGGCAAGGATCACGAACTGCGAAGCCGGCGACGATATCGCTTTGGCCATCCGGGAGATCGAACAGACCCAGGCTGAGAACACGCGAACGCGCTTAGACAAGTCCTATCACCTGGTCATCAGCTTCCCGGAAGGCGAGCGGCCCACGGCCGACCAGCTTCGCGATATCGAAGATCATCTTGTGGCGGCGATCGGCTACGCCGATCACCAGCGGATTTCCGCCGTCCACGACGACACGGATAACCTTCATATCCACGTCGCGATCAACAAGATCCATCCGACGAACTTCAAGGCGATCGAACCTCACTTCGACAAGCGGAAGCTGATGACCGCCTGCCGGGAGTTGGAGTTGAGGCATGGCCTAAAGATCGACAACCATGGCCTCGCCGAGGATCGAGACCGCGATCGCGGGCAGGACGCCGGCGACGATCGCCGGCAAGGACCGGAACCCGGCACCGGCGCTGACAAGATGGAGGCTCACGGCGGCCGCGAAAGCCTGGCCACATGGATCGAGGCGAACGCGAAGCCCCAGCTGATCGAGGCCGCGTCCCAGGCCCTGTCCTGGGCGGATTTCCACGAGCGCCTTGCCGACCTTGGCCTTACATTGAAACCGCGCGGGGCTGGGTTCGTCATCGGTTCCGCCGATGGGAAGGCCCATGTGAAGGCGTCCAGCGTCGATCGCGGCTTAGGCGTGGGGCCGCTGACGGAACGTCTCGGCGATTACCAGCCGCCCTCGCGCGAACGTGGCCGTGACGAGGGGGCGCCCTCCAAGCGCTACGACGCGGGGCCGCGCCAGGATCGCCGAAAGGCGGCGCCGCTCTATGAGCGGTTCCAGCGCGAGCGCGCGCGCGTCGAGTCGGCGCGCGATATGGCCGTCGCGGACCTGGGCCAGGCCCACGCCGCCTATTCGTCCCAGCTGTCCCGGCATTACCGGCAACAGCGCAGGGTCGTCCGGACCACGCCTTACGTCGCCCCCCAGGTTCGCAAGCGCGAACTGGAAGAAATCAACCTCGCGCACACGAAGGCCCGTGCGGAGCGGCGCCAGCTTGCGATTCAGCAGCGCGCATTCATCCGCCAGTCCAACCCGCTACCCACCTGGCAGTCCTTCCTAGAACGGGAGGCGGCGAGGGGGGATGAACAGGCCGTCGCCATCCTTCGGTCGCGCGTCATCAGCCGCAGCCCGGAAGGCGCGAACATTCTCACGGCCCAGGACCGGGAGAGCGCGCGGCACGTCGTCTATCAGCAACTCCAGCCGGTCGCCGCCAAGAACGGCGACATGATCTATCAGCTGGCGGACGGTGGCCGGGTCACCGACCGGGCTACCGAAGTGCGGGCCGACCGTTCCACCACGGCCGCGGCCTTCCTCGCGCTGTCTCTCGCAGCTGATCGCTACGGGCACCAGCCGTTGGAACTGGATGGGTCCGATGCGTTCAAGGCCGCCGTCATATCGGTAGCCGCGATCCGGGGCTTCGACGTGACGTTCGCTGATCCCGACTTGGAACGCGCGCGCCTGGCGGCGGTCGCCCACGCTCGGGGCGACGAGGTTCCCGAGACCGCGCGCAGCGGCGCCATCGCTTACGTCCAGGCGCGCAATAGTCTTCGCGCTCGCGTGTCGGACGTCCCCGAACATCGCGTGTGGTCGCCGCTAGACGCTGGACCGGCCGAGTATGCCGGGCGCCGCCGGTTCGCTGACGGCAGCGAAGCCGTCTTGCTCCAATACGGCGACGCCATCGCCGTCCTGCCCGTCACATCGCGGCAAGCCGCGAAGGCCAGCACTTGGGCGGTCGGGGATCTCGTCATCACTGACGATCGCGGCCGGTTCCTGAACACCGGGCGCGAACACGGCGCGCGGGCGGGCCGTGAGACGGCCGACATGGCGGCGGCCATGAAGGCGGCCGCCGAACGATCGACGGGTAACGAAAGGGGAGGGGGCTAGTCGTTCCTATAAACAATCGTTTATAAACACGGCCTCTATATTGGGGAGGCCCGACGATGAAGCCCTACAAACCAAAGCGAGTGAAGACTTCGAAGGCCGCCCTTTGGGGGTTAGGCCTGCTGCTCGTCTATGCCGTGATCGCTTCCTGGGCGACGACGCAATGGCTCGCTCATCGGTTCGCGTATCAGAGCGCGCTTGGCGAGCGGGGCGTCCTGGGTCTCTACGGACCGTTCGACGGGGCCAAGTGGGTTCTGCAGTTTTACCGGAGCGCGCCCGACATATTCCTGCAAGGGCTGGTGGGTTGGGCTGTCGCCCTCACTGTCGGCCTCCTTGCCTACGTCATGCTCGTCGGCTTCGGCCAGCGCAGTCCGAAACAGCATGACGGCATCCACGGCACAGCCCATTGGGCGACCCAGGAGGAAGTGCAGGAAAGCGGTCTCTTGCCCCCTGACGGGGAGGCCGGGAAGGGCGTCTATTGCGGCGCCTACACGGACAAAAAGGGCCGCATCCACTATCTCCGCCACGACGGCCCGGAACACGTCGCCGCCATCGCCCCGACGCGCAGCGGCAAGGGCGTCGGCCTGGTCGTGCCGACCCTGCTGAGTTGGCCCCATAGCGTCGTCATCAACGACATGAAGGGCGAACTGTGGGCGATGACCTCGGGCTGGCGTCAGAAACACGCCAACAACGTCGTCCTGAAATTTGATCCGGCCGCCGCCGAGGGGAGCGCGGCTTTCAATCCCCTGAATGAGATCCGGTTGGGGACGATCCACGAGACGGGCGACGTCCAGAACCTGGTGACCATCATCGTGGATCCCGATGGGAAGGGGATGGAGAACCACTGGTCGAAGACCGCCCACGCCTTCCTGACCGGCGTGATTTTGCACCTGCAATATCTGTCCCGCCGCCATGGCGGCGAAACCTGCCTCGCCGACGTGGCCCATGCGCTGTCAGACCCGAACCGCGACGTGAAGAAGCTGTATGAGGCGATGCTGAACAACCAGCATCGCGGCCCTGGCCAACCTCACGAAGTCGTCCAGTCCGCCGCGCGCGACATGCTGAACCGTGCGGAAAACGAGCGCAGCGGCGTTCTGTCGACCGCCATGTCTTACCTGTCGCTTTATCGCGACCCGCTGGTGGCCAACAACACGAGCCGCAGCGACTTTCGCATCAGCGACTTGATGGATCATGACCGGCCGGTGTCGCTGTATCTGGTGATCCGCCCCGAGGCGCAGGATCGGATGCGGCCCCTGGTCCGCCTGATCCTGAACCAGATTGTTCGCGTCCTTCTACGGCCCGAACTCAAATACGTTGAGGGTCGCCAGCAGTCGCCGCACAAGCATCGCCTGCTGCTTATGCTGGACGAGTTTCCGTCCTACGGCCGCCTCGACGTCTTCCAGGAAGCGCTGGCCTACATCGCCGGTTACGGCATCAAGGCCTATCTCATCATGCAGGACATTTCGCAGCTGTATGGCGCGTATGGCCAGCACGAGTCGATCATCGCCAACTGCCATCTTCGGATCGCCTATGCGCCGAACCGTCAGGAGACCGGGCGCTGGCTCTCCGACAACTGTGGCGTCGAGACTGTCATCAAGGAGAACCAATCCGTCTCCGGGGCGCGGTTCGGCGCCTTCCTGCAAAGCGTGTCGCGCAGCTTCCAGGAGACGCAGCGCCCGTTGCTGACTCCTGACGAGGCGATGCGGCTCAAGTCGCCCAAGAAGGACAAGCGGGACCAGATCGTCAGCGCTGGTGAAGTGGTCGTTTTGCAGGCCGGTCACGCGCCGATCCTCGGAACGCAAAGCCTCTACTTCCTCGACCCCGTATTTCGCGAGCGCGTGAAGATTCCGCCGCCCACCAACACCGACAGCGTGGAGGCCCGCCCTCCCGAGCCGCCCCAGGGGCCCGATCCGGCCATGCGCGCGCTACCGGCACCGAATCCTGACGAGGTTTTCTCCCTGCTATGATCCGGCTTCCTCATCTTTCGGCGCGGGCCTCGCGCCAGGTCGATCGCGCGCTTCACGGCGCCATGATCGTCGCCGCCGCCGTCGCGACCGTGACCGCCGCCGGCACCGCAGCCGCCTTCGCGGGCGGATACCGTTGGAACACCACAGCGTCGATGCCCCTTGGGCTATGGCGCGTCCACAAAACCGATCGCATCCAGCGCGGCGATATCGTGTGGGTGTGTCCGCCGAACACAGAGACGTTCCGACAAGCCCGGCGCTACGGCTTTGTGCCCGACGGCTACTGTCCTGGCGGGTTCAATCCCCTTCTCAAGCCGATCGCCGCTGTCGCCGGCGATCGCGTGGAGGTTTCGTCCCAGGGGATTCGAGTGAACGGGCGCATGATCCCGCGCTCCGCCCCGGCTCCCAAGGATGGCCACGGCCGCCTTCTGCCGCGCATCCCTCACCGCAGCTTCACCGTGCGGGCGGATACGGTTTGGCTGGTGTCCAGCTACAATCCGGCCAGCTTCGACAGCCGCTATTTCGGCCCGGTCCCGACCTCCGGCATCACGGGCGTTGCGACGCCTGTGGCGACCAGGGAGGGCCGGTGATGATCGACCCGAGCCTATACGCCTGCGCTCCGCACATCGCTCCCCATACGCTGCGCGAGGTCATCCGCGTCGAGAGCAGCGGCAATCCGATAGCGGTGAACGTCAACGTCATCCGGGGGCGGCCGCGGTTCCGCGTCCCGCGCATCCAATCGGCGGCTCACGCTGCACAGATCGCAAATCAGGCGATCAGTCAGGGCTACAATGTCGATCTTGGTTTGATGCAGATTAATAGTCGCAACCTGCCTCGTCTTGGCTACACGGTAGAGCAGATGTTGAGCGACCAATGCCTCAACATCAAGGCGGGCGCACGTATCCTTTCGGAGAATTACTCTCGCGCCGCGCAGACCCACGGTCCCGGCCAGCAGGCGTTGCTTGCCGCGCTGTCTGCTTACAATACGGGAGACTTCCGGCGCGGGTTCACGAACGGATATGTCTCTAGATATACCGCTATAAGCTATGGTATATATACTAGGACGGCCGAAGCATCGTCGCCGCCATCGGTGGACGGCCCGCCCGTCATTGAAGCGCCTAATCCCTTCACGGCCGGATCATCGGTCTATTCGCGAGAAAGCAACAGTAATGCAAACTCCGCCGCCCCGAGTAACATCGCAAGTCCCGATCCTCTCAACTAAGCCAGCAGACGGCGAGGTCTTCGGCGTAATGGTCGAATTCGAGCCGGACGAAGCCGAGGCCATGGGCGCGTTCCAAGAAGACGCGCTGTCGGCGGACGACGCCTGGGATTCCCAGGGCGACGGGGAGGGCGACGACGATGGCCACTGATTTCTCCAAAGAGGTCGCGGAAGACATTATCGACCGTATGCGGGCTGGCACCGCCCCGTGGCAGCGCCCTTGGGAGCCGGGTCAGCTGCGCTCTCACTTCAACCCGAAGACCGGCAAGCCCTATCGCGGATTCAACCAAATCTGGTTGGACCTACAGGGCCGGAGCGACCCGCGCTGGATGACCTACAACCAGGCCGCCGAAGTCGGGGGCCAGGTGCGGAAGGGCGAGCGTGGAACGACCATCGAATACTGGCAATGGTCTAAGGACGAGCCGGCGAAGGACGACAACGGCAAGATCATCAAGGATGCGGACGGGCAGACCGTCATGCGTCGGGTAGAGCTGTCGAAGCCGCGCCGGTTCTCCGCCAAGGTGTTCAACGCCGAGCAGATCGACGGGTTGGAGCCCTTGCCGCCCACGCGGCTGCTACCCGATTTTGAGCGTCACCAGCAGGCCGAAACGATCCTTTCGCGGTCGCCGGCGCCCATCCGGCATATCGACGGCGATCGTGCCTACTACGAACCGATCGCCGACCGGATCACTCTGCCTCTGCGCGAGCAGTTCAAATCGCCCGACCTTTACTATGCGACCGCCTTCCATGAACTCGGTCACAGCAGCGGCCATGAAAGCCGCTTGAACCGCGATCTACTGCATCCCTTCGGCAGCGAGGCCTACGCCCGCGAGGAACTTGTCGCGGAAATCGCCAGCTACATGATGGCGCAACGGATGGGGATGGCCTTCGACCCAGGCCACCATGTCTCCTACCTCGAAAGCTGGCTCCGTCGCCTTGAGCAGGATCCGCGCGAGATCTTCCGCGCGGCGGCCGAAGCTGAAAAGGTCGTGGAGTGGGTCATTGGGCTGGAACGCGAGGTCGAGCGCGAGCAGTCAGCGCCAGGCATCGAGCAAGAACCTCTTGCGCCGGCCCTCACCGCTGCGCTGGACGAGGCCTTGGCCCGGGTTGAGCGCGAGAACGCCGACCTGCGTCTGGCGGCCGAGGTCAATGCGGCCTTGAACCGTCAGATCGAGACCTACCTTCCCGGCCAAGACCTTTCTGCTTCGCAAGACCTGCAAGCGGCCCTTCTTGCGCGAGAGCGGCTTTGGACGGAGACCGACCATCCGCTTAGCCAGGCGCACCAACGCCTGCGCGAAAGCGATCGCCTGGGCTCGGTCACGCCAGCGGTCGCCGCCTTCCACAACCTCGAAAATCCCGATCAGCTGCTAGAGGACCAAATCCGGTTCGCCCGGCAGTTCGGCGTTCCGCCCGCTCACGTCGAGATTCTCGTCGGCATCCTCGGGGAGGCCTTCGACGGTCGGAATGTGCAGACGGATTTCGAAGCCTTTGCCAGCATCAGCGAAGGTCATCTGCTTTTGGCGTCCACGACTTTCCACAGCCTCTTCCGCGACCGCCCCTCGCCGGAATGGGCCGTGCCGCCATCGTCTCCTGAGCGGCCGGACCTGGAGCAGCGCTACCTTGCGGGGATGATCGCCGCTGAGGTCAACCGCGATCGCGTTCACTCTGGCCCGATGCTGGCCGGCTTCCGGTTTGAGGGCGTCGATGACGTGAACGCCCTTATTCAGTCTTGGTCGGGCGTGGAACCCCAGCATGGCCGCTTGGCCGTCCATGCCGCAGAAATGGTGATGGCCTTCGGGGCCGTGCAGCGCCCGGACCAGGCGCCAATCCCGCAGCTGGCCGACGCCGACCAAATCCTGTCCGACTTTGGCCGAGTGAGCCCGGCGCACTTCGCCGCCTTGGCGACCTTGCGCGAGCAGATCGACGCCGCCGTTTCCCAGCCCGTCAGGGAGACCTTGAAAGCCTACGCGCTGACGGCGGCCGAAGTGTCGGCTGAGATTCCGGCCGAGCGGACGTCCATGGCCTCAGACCGCGCGGCCAATGTGCGCGGCGACACTCAGCAGAAGGATGCCCCTATGCGCTCCGAAGACGCAGCGCCCATCATCGCGCCAGCCCGCGTCAATCTCGACGTGCCCTTTGCCGACAAGAACGAAGCGAAGGCGGCCGGCGCTAAGTGGGACAAGACTGAAAAGACCTGGTTCGCCCCCAAGGGGACCGACCTGGCGCCTCTCGCGCGCTGGACCGGCGCGCGAGCCGAGGAACCCGAGTTGGTGCCCGAGGTGGAATTCAAGGAATTCCTCGAATCCCATGGCTACGTCTTCGACAAAGGCGAGCTTCCGATCATGGACGGCGAGATCCATCGCCAGAAGGTCGACGGCGACAAGGGCTCCGAACGGAGCGGCGCTTACGTCGGTTACACCGACGACCATCCGGCCGGGTTCATGGAGCGGTTCGGCTCGAAGGGCTACAAGCTGAACTGGAAATCCCAGCAACGGACGGCCGGGCTTTCCAAGGAAGATCGCGACCGCCTGGCACGGGAAGGGGAGGCCAAGCAGGCCGAGCGCCTTGCGGTGCGTCAGGCGGGTTATGAACGCGCGGCGGCCGAGGTCGAGAAAATCGTGGCCGCATGTGAACCCGCACCGGGCACTCACCGATACCTCGACGCAAAAAACGTCCTTCCTTCTGGCGTTCTAATGATGACGGGCATCGCCGCCATGCCGCCGGGCGACCCGGACCCGCAGCAGTTTGGGCGGCCCGGCAACCTTCTGATTCCGGCGCACGATATCGACGGCAAGGTCTGGACGGCTCAGTCTATTTCGCCGGGGGGAATGAAGTCGTTTCCGCGTGGCGCCCGGCTCCATGGCTGTCACCACCTGATCGGCGAAGCCTCGCGCGAAGGCGGCGATATCCTGGTGTGCGAAGGCTGGGCCACGGGCCAGACCATCCACGAAGCGACCGGCAAACCGGTCGCGGTGGCGTTCAACGCGAACAATCTGGAGGCCGTCGCCAGGGAGTATCGCGACCGCTTCCCTGACAAGGCAATCTTGATCCTGGGCGACAACGACCATCGCAAGGAGGCCGAAATCGACCCGGCGACGAACCTCCCTAAGCCGAACGTCGGCAAAGAGAAGGCAATCGCCGCCGCCCGCGCTGTCGGTGGCCAGGCGGTGTTGCCGCCCTTCCGTCCGACCGATCAGGGTTCAGACTGGAACGACTTCGCCACGATTCACGGCGAGGCGGCGACGCGGCGCGCGATCCAGGAACAGTTGGCCATTGCCATGCGGCGGGAACTGACGGAGGAAATCACCGCCAGCCGCGATATTGACCGTGACCAGCCCGTGCAGGAGCGTGAACGCGAGCGAGAACAGGGGAGGGCGGCCATGCCCGATCGAGACGATGATCGGCCGCGGCGTGACCTCGACCCGGACCGCGACCGCCAGCGAGAACAAGACCGTGACCGCGAGCCCGCTTTGACGATGGGCCGATAAAGGCCTGACCACCTTAACCGCCGCCCAACCGGGCGGCGGTTTCATATGGAGCCTTGATGATGACCCTTCTCTTCCGCGCTCTTGCCTTACCGGCCGCGCTGGCCGTCGTCGTGATGGCGGGAAACGCTGGCGCGGAGCCGCGCGTGGTCGCCGGACGGCCTTCCGTGACCGATGGCGACACCTTGCGCGTTGGCGCGACGCGCGTTCGATTGTTCGGGATCCAGGCCGCTGAAATGAATACGTCGGAAGGCCAGGCGTCCCGCCGGCACCTGGTGCAGCTGATAGGGCGAAGCAGCGTCCGGTGCCTGGACACGGGCCAACGATCCTATGACCGGATCGTCGCCCGATGCTTCGTGGGTCAGGCCGACATTGCGGAGCAGATGGTGGCCGATGGCTGGGCGGCCGATTGGCCGCGCTTCTCTCGCGGCGCCTATGCGGCGGCCGAGCGCCGCGCGCGGCTGGCAAGGCGTGGAGCCCATGCGAGCGGCTTCTAGCCGCTCCTGGTTTCCTTTTCACGCCAGGTAAGAAGTGCGGGGAACTTTCCTTGTATTTCCCTGTGTTTTTGCTTGTTGCTTATATGCAATCGGTTATAGTGTGAGTGAGGATTTATGATTGTGCTAGGGAGTGTTCGGATGACTTATCTACAGCAGCACGTTTCTAGTGCGCGGCGTTCGCCCGAGGTCACGGTGATCGACGCCGTGCCGGTCGAGACGACCTACTCTGTGGTGGAGCCCGCTCCGCTGGCGCCCGCTCCGCGCGGCCGGGGAGGCGTGGTCCAGTTCTTCCTTGAGTTCGGCTGGGCTCTCACGAACGGTCTCCTGGGTGTTGTGAAGTCGATCGTCGGATTGGGTATGCACTTGGGGCTGTTTGGTGTGGCGGCCTTCGTCGGGCTCTACTTCCTGACGCGACACGATTACGCCCTGACGCTGGCGGCAGTCAGCGCTGGTGTGGCGTTCGTGGCCTTCACCTTCTGCTACCTTTCCGGCGTGGTGGAGGCGATGGGCGATCGCTTCGTGGCCAAAGGCCGTCGCGGCGCTCAGGACGCGGCCTGACCGTGCTTTCCCCAGGGGCGGGGCCGTGGCTTGTTCAATGAAGGAATGATGGCGGCCAGTTAGCCGCTGTCTAATCGCTGTCCGCTCGAAAGCCGTCCCGATCGCGCCAATCGGGGCGGCTTTTTGCTGGCCAGTCTATAAACGATTGTTTATAGACTGAGCGTCGCCTTAGCAACGCGAGGGGGAAGGCAAGCATCCAGGTCACATACCGCGCAATGTCCGCGCTCCATCTGCGGAGTCATGCAAGGCGTCCCATTCTCACCGTTTCCGCTAATGCGAATCGTTCGCGCCTAAGATATCTTATGCGAAATCCTGAGCAAATCCAATATGTTAGCACACCATACGCCGCTAGGTCAAATCGCTGGGTCCGATGGATTTGGGCCGTGGGCGTTCCGCGCCGCTGAACGCGGCCACGTCCATCGCGGCTATTTCCATGGAAACGGAATGACCCTGCATCTGGCCTATCCGGCTGGCGCGGACCTGGATGGCGAGTTCGCCGCGACGTGCCTCGACACAGGGGATCATTTGACGGTCCAGGGCTGGCTCTACGAATCCGAAGACGTGCCGACCGAGCCCGCAAATCGTGCGTCGCTCCATCCCGTGCTTCACGCGGCGCTCGCCGCCGGCGATTGCTCGCCGCACGTAGCGGCTTTGATCCGCGATTGGGGAGAGAGAGATCCGATCGACGCGATGCAGGATGCGCGCCTTCTCGCTCAGGCGTTCAAGGCTTCCGACGCGGCGACGGTCACCCTGCCCGATGTGTCCCGTGTCGCGCGTCGTGCCTATCGCGATTTCATGCGACACTATGGCGAGGCCGAACGTATCGGAAACGCCGACAAGCTGGCGACCGTTCTAACCGAATGGGCCGACGCCGTGCTTCAAGAGGCGATCGCCGGTCATGGATGACTTGGGCGGGGGCGAACGGTTTGTGCAGTTCCGCCGTTGGGTCCGGACGTCGGGTGGTAGGGCAAAGCTAGGCTGCTGTGCTAATCTGACGCCAAGAAGGAGTAGGACAATGCGCCGAGCCATCGCCCTCACGAGGCTGCGTCACCTTGAGCCGACGTTGCGCGGGCAAGGGGTGGATCATCTGTATCTGTTCGGTTCCGTTGCACGGGATGAGGCGAGAGCCACGTCTGACGTGGACGTCGCTTTTGATGTTCGCCCAGGCGCGTCTTTCGACGC
>Ga0308156_1001863_pt1 | contig 21498 bp, 11 predicted proteins | sample PhyAR2_FD_201041 | JGI IMG/M metagenome (GOLD analysis project Ga0308156, IMG submission 201041) | Phyllosphere microbial communities from UC Gill Tract Community Farm, Albany, California, United States - DLSL A.R2 | ecosystem: Host-associated > Plants > Phyllosphere > Unclassified | place: USA... | reverse complement strand
GTAGTTCATCTGTGTGTTAATATTGATTGTATAGTTCGAACTCCATGGTGCCCGGAGCTCCTTATTCCATATTCCTTGCAGGTTTGCCGGTGTACCTTGCGGATCCGACGCGGAAATCAACAAATAGCGGCCATATTGGAAAAAGAACTCTTCCAGCTTGGCATCATGATTCCCATACGAATAGAATTTTAACCGTAAATCCGAGGGGATTTTTGAATTGACATTCGGATTAATGGAGTCAGTAAGCTCAAAAATAACTCGATTAAAGAAATTGCGATATGCGCCAATATGGTCTTTACGTAAATCCTTATAGGATTTGGCAAGAGCAGCGCTAAGTCTATTTTCGACGATCGTCTTTTCATCTACCCCATCTTTGTCCGGACATTTGTCAAATCCGTTGAAACTCGTGGCCGCTGAGAGATAAAGAACAACCTCGGTAGCGGCAGCAATATACAAATGATTGTCTACCACGGAAACCTCACCTTCCGTTGGAACAGCTTTGAGTACGGCACGCACACGCATGCCATTACAGCCCGAAACATCCTCCCATGCAATAGGTTCACGTCCTTGCTGATTGTAATAGGAGGGGTCGACACGTGCCGGAGCTTTCGCCTGCATGACCAATTGGTCTGATCCGTTAGTAGAAATAACTGGCCTCAATTGACTGACCAAATCTACGTCGAGAAAAATTGATTTGGGTTTACTGGCGGTGATTTTTACAACCAATACCTGATCGGGTCGTGAAGCCAATACTTCGCGTGTAAATTTTACGCCGTCTTTTTCATAACTTACCGAAGCAATAGCATTGGAAATATCCAGATCGCGATAATATTTCCGCGGTTTGCCACCAGACTTAAATTTTTGTTTAATTTTCAAATCACCCAAAGGAAGAAAGCTCTCTGAATAATGCCCCTGCATTTTGCGTGTCAGTTCTTGGGCGGTGCTATAGTCTTTCCTAGCCAAAGCGTCTCGAATCGGCTTTAAGTGCTTATATGCATCGGGATTGACATTATCCTTTCTAGGACCGCCAGACCATAGCGTACTTTCGTTAAGCTGAATAAGCTCGTCCTCGACACCGCCAAAAACCATCGCGCCAATTTGCCCATTTCCGATGGGAAGAGCTTCTACCCATTCCGACGCTGGCTTCTCGTACCATATCTTCGAATTATCCTGTGCTTGTAGGGATTTAAAGGACAATACAATGCACCCCCATAAAAATAGCTTTTTCATAGATCAATGAATATCAGTTAATTAATAAAATACCACCCCATAATCGGGTGCTGTTGATTTATTTTTTATAGTAATGATTTGCCTCAGACTGTCGACATTATTTACTATTTCCCTTTTTTGTATAGTCGACGGCACGCTGGCCAAATTGTTCTTTAAAACATTGCTTAAAATAAGCTAGGCTATTCATTCCAACCATAGACGCAACTTCGGAAACAGTGTATTTACCCGAATCTAGAAGTTCGGAAGCTACCTCCATTTTTACCTTTCGCGCAAACTCATTAATGGTTAATTCGGTTAGCCCTTTTATTTTTCGATAAAGTGTAGAATGGCTCATATTCAAGCGGTCAGCCAAGAAAACGACATCGATCTTATCTGACAGAATATTCTCTTTAATTATTTTTTCCACTTTCTCGAGGAAAACACGGTCAATAGCCCTAAGTGTAACTTCTGATTCAAGAAGGTCATTTTCTTGTGGTTTTTTAACGATAGATTTGGCCATTTTTTTTCTGGATTCGAGAAGATTCAGAATTCGACTTTCCAACAAACTAGAACTAAAGGGTTTAACAAGATAAGAATCTACCCCTACGATATAGCCCTCTCTCCTGCTTTCGATCCCGTCCTTCGCTGTAAGTAGAATAACAGGAATATGACTTGTACGCAGATCATTTTTTAAAATGCTACACATCTCAAAGCCATCCATCTCGGGCATCATCACATCACTGACAATAATATCTGGAATCAGTTGAAAAGCCTGTTCCAATCCGCTTTTACCGTTATTGGCAGAGAGAATACGATAATTTGATGAAAGGACCCGAGTAATGTAATCCAATATATCTAGATCGTCTTCGACAATTAAAACAATGGGTTTTAAGTCATCGGAAGTTTCATCAGCTTGGATCTTCACAAGATCTATATATCCACCAGCATTTACTGCATCCGGATAGTTATGATTTAACTTGAACCGCAAATAAAACGTCGACCCTTCTCCTGGACAGCTGTTCATAGATACTGTAGCCTGGTGCATTTTTGCCAAACTACTTACCAAAGCCAGACCGATCCCAGTTCCAGATACGTTATTATTTTTAGCAACCTGATAATACCGGTCAAAAATCCGTTCCTGTTCCCCAAAAGGAATTCCACGCCCCGTATCCGAAACAGCAAATTCAAGGATTTCCTCTGCTTCCATACGAATTTTTCGGATATACAACGACACATATCCTTTGTCTGTATATTTAAAAGCATTCGATAATAGGTTATCCAGAATTGTTTCAAATACTTCTGCATCATAAAAAAGATATATTTCCTTTTCAGGACAGTGAATTTCAAAGTTTATCTTTTTATTGACACTATATTCTTTATATTTTAGTCCGATGTCTTCAACATGTTTTAGAATATTTGCATATCTGACCTGCAATTCTTTATTGTGATCTTCAATTTTCTGAAAATCTAAGAGCTGATTCACTAAGCCCATCAATCGAGTAGAACTTTTCTGGATAATAGAAAGTTTATCCTTTAATCGCTGTGATAGTTGATCGTCCTGCCGCATATCTTCTAATGGTCCCAGTATAAGCGTTAGTGGTGTCTTGAGTTCGTGAGTAATATTGGTAAAAAAGCGAATTCTCTCTTCATGTAAATCCTGTTCGTGTTGGTGATTCAGCTTTTCCAGCAGGAGTGTATTTTCTAAAGAAATCTTTCTTTTATAAAACCGAAATACGACAAATAGGATAAAAATGCCGATGGCTATGTATAAAGTCTTAGACCACCAGGACCACCAAAAGGGGGGATTTATCACGATACGTTGGGTAAGAATATGTTCAGACCATTCTTGCTGCATTATCCTTGATCTTATCATCAAAGTATATTTTCCGGGAGGAATATTCCTGAATACAATATTGTTTTCCTCAACAGGATACCATGAATCTTCTAGACCTTTAAGCATGTAACTATAGGCTACCATAGGACTTAGCGAATAATCCAAAATATTAAAGCTTATATCTAAGGTATTCTGGTCATGTGTTAAAGCGATCGTTGATTCGATAGGAATTTCAATGATCGAACTCACCGAACTTAAACTGCTCGGCAAAATTTTAAATGACGATATCTTTGTTTCAGAAAGTGAAAATTTTGTTGGCACACGCTCAGGATCAAAAAAACAAACTCCATTTTGCGAGCCAAAATAGATTTTTCCATTTGAAGCTTTAAGCACCGAACCGCTCATAAAATCTCCAATTGGTATTCCATAATGATGATTATAATGAAAAAACTGTTTATTATTGGGTACGTATTTGCTTATACCTCCAGTCCTACTTAACCAAATATTACCATTATCATCTTCGATGACAGCGCGAACATCAAATGATTCATCAAGCTGCTTATCAGCAGCGCTGCTAAAACTCTTTGTATTTTTAAAAACCACCAATCCTTCTGATGTTGAGCACCATATTTGGCCATTGCTATCCTTAAATAGATGGTGAATCGTATTAGATGGCAATCCGTTACTGGTATTATGATTGGCAATAACATTAAAAGCACGATCAACCACGACAATCCCCTGTCCAAAAAGTCCAATATAATAGTTCCCATAGTCGTCCTGACTAATCGCTCTTACCAGTACAAATGAGCGTTGTGGGCTATTGACTTTTTCCAATTTTCCGTCACCTCGGAGATGTTTATAGCGGTAAATACCATCGGTTGTACCAATCAGTATATCGCCTTTGTCGTCCTGAAAAAATGCCCGGACATCAGTTTTTCTTACTGGCGTCGTAAACTCATGTCTGATATTACCTTTTTCATCAAATACATAAATTTTACCTTGAAACGTGCCGAACCACATAAGGCCATACCGGTCACGTATTGCCGCTATGATCGCATCATCTTTCAAACCTTTGGAGCTTGAATTAAGGATACTTACACGTCGATTTGTATCAAAAACATTTATTCCCCCACCATCCGTACCAATCCAGATCTTCCCTTGAGAACCAGTCGCGATACCCCATGCAACTGGATTGTTCAATATGTTTGGCTTGGTTTGTACAGGAGAATAGGACCACGTCTGAAAATAGTTGCCACGGTGACCTATAAAATTTATTCCACCCCCATATGTTCCCAACCAAATGTTACCAAAAGAATCCTGGTAAACTTCACGTACAGTAGCATTTGAAAGCCCGGTATTATCGTCCGAATATCTAATATTGTCCAGTGTTATCACCGTTGGATCCAAAAACATCTGTTTATGAATATCTAAGAAGCTCAAACCACCATTTTCCGTCCCAATGGCAAGCTTTCCGTCATTTAACAACGTTAGAGAATAAATGCTATTTGATGGAAGAGAATTAGCGTTACCAGCTTGATGTCTGAATAAAACAAAGCGATCATTTTCTCGCTGGTAAAGAGCGAGGCCATTGTCAGTTCCTATCCAAATATTATCATTATTATCAATGAGGAGCGTTCGGACAACGTCACTTGGCAAACTATTTGGATCGACTTTGGAATGTCTTAAATTTTTAACCTTCCCGTTTGTCAATGAAATAATAGAAAGCCCCGCATCGACGTGACCTATATATAAATTATTATGATGGTCTTCCCTTACTGTCCAAACAAGATCACTTCCTAATCCGGGATAAGTTTTTCTATTATAATGACTGAAAGTCTGCTTTTTTTTATCAAAATACTCTACTCCTCTATAGAAAGTAGATATCCAAAGTCCGCCATTTCTAGCTGTTGCGATGTCAGTAATATCATTGGTAATAATCGATTCGGGATTTGATGGGTCATTTTTATAATGAGTCACCTCTCCTGTCAGACTGTTCACTCGATTCAATCCATCTCGCTGTGTGGCGACATATATATAATCGTCCTTCTTGTCAGAAAATATCTTATTCAAATTATTACCCGAAATTCCTTTATTATCACTACGCCTTTTATAAACGGTAAACCTTTTACCATCAAATCTATTCAGTCCAGATTCTGTCGCATACCATAAATATCCTTGCCGATCTTGTGTAATTCCAACAACGAAATTATTCGATAGGCCATCTTCCAATCCAAGCCTTTTCACCTCATATTTTTGGCAAAAAGCTCCATTTGAGAACAGCGAATAAAAGAAAAGTGCAAAAATAAATTTGAGCATCGATAATGACAGGTTTACCTTTTGATTATTGTAACCCAAAAATAGAAATTAAATACTCCCCAAACTAACCTGAAAGCCCATATAACTTCAAATTGACAGATTAGTTGCTATAATTGACGAATCTCTATTCTTCACAACAGAATACAACCATCTGGCATTGTCTAAGTATTTGAAACCGACTAAACCTTTATCAGAGTTATGGAAGAATACAACGACTTCTCTTCGTTGTATTCATGTAGTATTGGAGCTACCGCGTTTATCGCATATTTTCAAAAAAGCTAAAGAAAAGCTAAACCTTACGAATGAAGAGATTAACGCTGTGCTTAAATTTTCGGGAGCGATCAGTGGTAGTACGCAACAACGTATGATGACTCCAAAATTGCCCGAATAAAAAAAATCCTCATCTTGCGATGAGGATTTTCATACCCTTTTCTATTTCACAACCTTTTTTATAGCTCTTTCCTGTTGTCATCAGATTCAATATCAATCAGTTTATTGTAAGGATCTATCCCTACCTGTTCGGGCTTTTGATCAACAACCAGCGTCAGGGTATTATTGATCCGATCAATTCTATGCTTTTTGAGATAAAGTTCCTGCCGGTTGTTTCCACCTTTACCTTTTTTACTGGAGAAAATACCAACTTCAATATAATCTGCAAGAGGCAAAGACTTTATTGTCAGCCGATCTGATTTTTTAAACGACAGCGCCTGCCCCCATGCGTCGATATAGCTCTTTTTCCCATTGCCATCCACGCGATATTTAGAAACTTCAAACTGAATATCAACCTGATATTTGCCATTTTTAAGTTTCTTGGCGCTCACTTTGTCAACTTTATTGTTATACAAAGTAATCGTTTCAAACATATCCTTGATCAGGTAGCGCAGTGAGTCTGGAGTTACCTGCCTAAAGCTATCCACAAACTCGGTTGACGTTGTGTATGGCGGATTTTGGAAAGCCGTGCGTTGCAAATAAGCTCGCGCAGTACGATTAAAAACATCCTCTCCCAGGTAATCGCTCAACGCATAAAGCACCAAAGACCCTTTTTGGTAATGGATGTACATTTGATTTTCATTGTACATCAATGGCTTCTCGCCAAGTTTTTCGGCACTTCGCCCCTGCAAATAGCCGTCGAGTGCATCTTTAAGAAACTTACGCATCTGCCCTTTGCCATATCTTTTTTCCAAAACCTTGAGCGATGAATATTCAGACATACTTTCGGACAATAAGGTCGCGCCTTGCACATTAGCCCCTACCACCTGATGGGCCCACCATTGATGGGCTATCTCATGTGCTGTTACTGCATAAGGATAATCGACTGCATCATCCTTCTTCTCATCGACATCGGCAATAAAACCGATTGCCTCAGAAAAAGGAATGGTATTGGCAAAAGACTGCGCAAACGTTCCAGCGGTACGCGGAAATTCAATAATACGCAATTGCCGATGTGGATACGCACTATATTCTTTCGTATAGTAAGCCAGAGAGGCTTTACTAGAAGCCATCATACGATCGAGGTTGTAGATATGCCCTTTGTGGTAGTAAATTTCGAGGTTAACACCATTCCACTTGTCTTTTTTGACTTCATACTGCGCCGAATTAAAAGCAAAAAAGTTGAGGATCTCTGCATCCATTCTATACTGATAATACTTGCGGCCATCTTTTTCCCATTCTTTCGTCAGATATCCCGGAGCAATAGCCAACTGATCTTTAGCCGTGCTTACGGTAGCTTCGAAACGGATCCAATCCGCATCGTTGGAGATATAATTATCTTGCAGTGCTCTTCGATCACTCTGCGGGGCCATCCTATTTCGAAACGGTAGACCATACTTCTTGCGCACATCATTATCCACCAGCTCGCCCCGATCCAGATAGCCTATATTCGGAAAAAGCATATTATTGATAAAAGTACCATTTCCTTTCACTGGTGACTTTTCATTTATCCAGGTATTGGCTGGACTTTCCGTACTAAATTTCAACACAATGGAATCTCCCGGAGCCATGGGCTTATCGAGCTTATAAATATTAAAATTATATATATCGTCGGCAGAAAGCAGCTTATTTGGCACATTGAAAGAAAATTGATAATCGTAATCATTATAATTGACAAAAATAGAATCGATAGCGATATTGGTCTTATTTTTCAGTACATACGCTGCTATTGCTTTAAAACTACGCGTATCCGGAAAAATATCGAGATTAAACTTAATATCCACGACGCGTGGCTGCGGGCGATATTGATATTTCTTATATTTCTTTTCCCATTCGACGGCCTGTTTTTCATGATCCAAACTTGTATAATAGGGATTTTTGACGTGGTTTTCGTAGTATATTGCACAGCCGATACCAACAAAACCTAAGAAAGCGATCACGACTATCACACCTGCCGTCAGGCTCCAGTTGGCCCTAAGAATAGTCCAACGCTCCCTAAAGCCCGAAAAACTACCTCTCCGCCACAATAATAGTGCGAGTGTAGCAAAAACAACCGCGAAGAGCAGCCAATAGATCCGATACGTTAAAAAGGGAAGTATATAACCAAACCCGTCCATATCGGAGTAGTCAAGATCTGGCCCCTGATTAAACTGATAGATTTCCTGTTCAACTCCGACCATAGACAAAAATGGCAATCCAATAAATAAGGTCAGTAGCACAAAAAATCCAGCCAGGTAGTTTTTGAAAACCGTATGGACAAACAATGAAATAAAAAGCCATACCACAATGGACAGCATACCATAGACCATCAAATGCAGCACATATTGTTTGATTTCAAAATTGTAATAACGATGGTATACCTGAAAAGCCATACAGGTTAAGATCACGACGCCCAACAGGGTCAACTGCATCAGCAGGACGGCAATAATTTTAGATCCCATAAAAGCCCAGTTGGGAGCTGCTGTGGTGTCCAGTAGTCCCCCCATCCGCGTAATGGTTCCACGGTGGACTAAAAGCCCCATAAAAAGAAAAGTCAGGATCAGCAGGAAAAACTTAAACGTACTCCCCGGGATCATTAGCATTTTCCAGGTAACGGGATATGTCGACGTTCCGAAGATCGATCCGATGGTACTTGCCATCAAAATAATGAACAATACCCCTACGAGCGTCAATATTAAAAAAACTGGATTTTTAACGATATACCGATAGTCATATCGCGCCATTGTCCATGTCGTTTTCAAATAATGAAATGTCGAAAAATCATAGCTGACCTTAGGCAAATTTATCCGGAAGATACTATCAAAGTTATTCTTTGTTAGCCGAGCTCCTTTTTTTGACGATTTAAAGGAAATCGAATGTTGCGAGAATGAAAATAACATGTAAAACCCACCAATGAATAAGACTGCGACAGCGAGCCAAATGAGGCGGTTATAAATAACTGCTCCGGTAAAGGGCAGATTGTTGACATTCTTCTCATCTGGCGACCAGTACTGAGTATAATACGAGATGGCACTATCGCCAAACGGATCGATCAATGCACCGACAAAACGATTGTCCATGTTGTTTGCCAGACTTTGAACAAGCACCTGAAGAATAATAAGGATCAGCACGGCAACAAAACCAACGTATACGTTTCTTGTCAATGTTACGAGTACGAAGATAATGGCACTAAAAATAACCAGATTGGGAATAACCTGTACGATATAAGTCTGTAGATAAGCCCAAATATCAATCGGCCCCAACAAAGATTCATTGATGCCGGGTACAAATTGTGCCACAACAATACCAAGGGTTGACGCCAATACAATAACCAATACCACGGCTACCGACCCAAAGAATTTGCCCAACAGGTAATCCGTTTTTGAAAAGGGGTAACTGAACAGTATCGTATGCACCTGATACTGAAAATCACGATAGACACAGGCTCCAACAATGGAAGGAATCAAAAAATAAATAATTGTTGACATCCCATTGACCATACCATTAATTGCCCAAGGTGAGTTTCGGATGGTGTTGGATGAAGTGGTCGCCGTTACACCGTCAAAGATGCCCAGCGATGAAAGCATGATAAACAGCGAGAGTGCAAAGAACAGCGCCATGTAGATATAGACGGCCGAACTTTTAAACCAGCGCGTAAATTCAAAATTAAAGATAGCTTTAAACATGGCGTTGATCATTTTTTAGCGCAACAAAATAGACATCCTCCAATTGACCTTGGGCATTCACAAATGACTCATCCGGACGCTCATCACTGTGCACCCTAATGTTGAGCGTATTGTCCTGATTGTAATTGGTCGAAATGACGTTAAACTTTTGAGTATACTCGTCCAATTGATCTCTACTGATGATACGCACCCAGATCTTGCCTTCCAATTGGTCGATCGATTCTTTCGGAGTACCTCTCAAAAGGATCTTACCACCATTTAGAATAGCTAACTCATGACATAATTCCCGTACATCATCGACAATATGGGTAGAAAAAATAACCGTATGATCTGTACCTATTTCCCGTAGGACATTCAAAAAGCGATGTCTTTCCGCTGGGTCAAGTCCCGCGGTTGGCTCATCAACGATAATTAATTTTGGATCATTCAGCAACAACTGTGCAATACCAAAACGTTGTTTCATGCCCCCCGAGTAACCGCTTACACTTTTATTGCGCACGTCCCAAAGATTGGTCACTTCAAGAACGCGATTGATAATAGCATTGCGGTCCGCTTTGGATTTGATTCCTTTAAGTTTCGCAAAGTATTGCAGCAGATCGGAAGCGGAGAGGTTGGGATAAACACCAAATTCCTGAGGCAGGTAACCCAAAACTTTCCTCAAATCCAGCTGATTTTTCAACACATCGATATCGCCGAAAGTGATACGGCCACTGTCGGGTTTCTGAAGCGTAGCGATCGTCCGCATTAAAGAAGACTTACCCGCACCATTCGGGCCCAGCAAACCAAACATTCCGGGTCTGATTTCCAAGTCTACATTGTCTAACGCTTTGACCCCATTCGAATAGGTCTTACTAAGGGTTTCTATGGATAAATTCATAATTAATTTTAACTGTTAATAGTAGGTTAGTATACCAAAACAATGATATATTACATGAATATAGTAAAAGTTAAAAACAAACGAAAAGGAAAGACCAAAATACCCACACCCACCCTGCCTGTAAACAACTGAGCCACTCCGGGGGAGTGGCTCAGTCATTGGTCGCGATGGCTATTTTAGCATCATCTCGCGGATATACTTCACTGGCGAATTTCCAAAACTCAGGAACGTCTCATGGAACTTTTTCAAATTAAACTGTTTCCCTTCTTTTTGCTTAACAGCCTCTCGAAGTTCATAGATTTCTTTATACCCAGTATAATAAGAAGTCAGCTGAACACTGCTTACCGACACACGTTTCCATTTACCCGCTGCTTCGGCCTGTTGTTGGAAGGCTTCATCCACCAACAGATGCATAGCGTCTTTCTCGCTCATATTCTTCACATGTACGCTGTAGTCCAATATGGCATTGCAAACTGCACGCAGATGCCATTTATACCACATCAACCACATTTCGGGCGCATTGTCACCGTAACCATTTTCCAGCATCATCTGCTCGGTATACACTGCCCAACCTTCAATCATAGCACCATTTCCTAAAATACTCTTGATGAGACTTGGCGATTGGTTGGCATACACCAATTGGGTGTAATGCCCCGGAATAGCTTCGTGGATATTGAGTATCTGCAGGATGTAATGGTTATATTCTCTCAGATAACTCTCCTTAGCCTCTTTCGTCCAGCCACTTAGACTACCGACATTATAATAAGTGTTACCTCCTTTATCATATGGCCCCGGCGCACTGATTGATGCGCCCGCGACACCAGCCATATAGGCGGGCTCTTTGCGCACCACGAGCGGTTTACTCTCGTCGATATATAGTAAATCTTTCTGTTTGACAAAAGCGACCAATTTAGGTATCTGCGCTTCGATAGCCGACTGAAAGTCTTCTGCTTTGACATGATTTACCGAAAGGGTATCGATCATTTTTCGGATGACAGCCAAACTATCTGCAGGCACAGCTGATTTCCCAAAATACTTTGGCCAAAGTTCCTTGCTGATTTTATACATTTCGCCATGCAAATAAGTTTTCCGTGCAAGCGCAGCCTGATAAACCTGTTCGGCAGTGGATCCAGACTGTATATCAAAATCGAATTTTTTGTCGTAAAGCGCTTTTCCCAATCTAAAACTCCGTGGCGACGGATTAGGCGTCACTTTTAAAAACTGTACATACCCGTTTATCGCCGCAACAGCTTGCTGGGATGCCTTCCCAATGGCTTCTTTTTCCGCAATTGATAGATCTGATTTTTTCAGTGAATCCAGTAAGTCGCTTTCAAAAACAGATAATCCGCCCAAATTCTGTTGAATGCCCAAATCGGTCAATACCTGAGCTGGATTTTTAAGCTGTTTCTTTGCAGCCTCATAATAGGCCGGAATTTTTATTAAACGCTGTTGAATGGCTTTAAGCCGCGTCGATAACGGTGCATAACGCTCTGCGAGCATAAAAGCGATTGTCCCTCCAACGTTGTAAGACGACGGGTTCCATTCATAGGCACGCTCTTGCTCTATCGACCAAATATTTGATTCAAGATAATTTTTAATCAAATGATAATCTGTCTGTTGCGATAAATTCAAAGAACTCAAATCAAAGCTTTTTAGGCTGTCCAACTGGTTCTTTGAAAATTCTAGCCGTCGCTTTCTGGCATTCGCATCTGGTATGGTTAATAGAGAATCATACTGATGAAAACCAACTTGGGTAGCCCATTCTGGATTTTCTTTCCAAAGCTGCAGAATAAAACGGTCTTCATACGATTTAAAATTTTCATTCGTAGCGGTATCAGCAACAGTTTGACTGTTATGAGCTCCTGATCCACAGGAAGCCATCAGCCCCAGTCCAGCGATAGCAAGGGTATATATTTTAAGTTTCATTGGAGTAATTTGGCTAAAATTAACAAAAAAAAACGAGCCATTACTTTTGCTTGTCCCAATAAGATAAAAACAGTTGATGCAGTTCTGAAGGCTTCAGATCAATGGTTGACGCCGAATACATGATATTTAATTCCTGAGCAGATTCCTGATAGGCCATCTTCCATAGTAGTGATGGTAGTCTATCTTTATACTTACCTGAATTTTTTAGGGTAACAATGATCATGGTATCCCCACCCACTTTCTCTAAATCAATAGACTTTACATCTTGCCAATTCCCTTGACCAAAAGCTTTTGCCAATGGCGTAGTTTTTCCGAAAAAATATTTTTCACTAAGAACAATCTGGGCTGATTTATCCCGAAGACTCAGCAAGTTTACAATCAACAAGATGAGAAGTACCAACAATACTCCTGCAGAAAAGATCGTGGGCTTAGCTTTAAAAACTCCATCAAACAATCCAATACTATAAAGTAATATGATTAAGAGTAGCAAACAAAATGCTGCTGAAATTAGCAGCATTTGTGTTGTTTTTCGCTTATTTCTGTAAAGATGTGTTTCCTTCATGAGTTAGTTTCCCCAATTCACGTTTAGGTTGTGCTTTTCTGCGTAAGCTTTCCCTAAGGTATATACATTGTCGAAAGCACTATTGATTTCGGGCATGTCATTCTTCTCAATCTTTTGGAGTAAAGCCTGCTTTTCTTCAGCCGAACCTTTACGATCACATAACTTTGCATAGGCCGTATATTCATTTTTATAAACGGGCAGGACTTTCTCGAATAATGCAATAGACTGTTCTTTCAATGCTTTCGCTTCCGCATCGGAAACATTCAGCTCTTTGATATCCTTTAAAGCCTTTTCGACAACCTGAATCTTAATCTCAACTGACTTTTGAGCTTCATCGCCCACTTTCTTACTGGAAGGCATGTCCGCAAATTCCACAGTCTCCTGCTCGAGGCTTTTGCCGTAGCGCTCAGGCGCAAAATCCGCAATAAGATTGGTATTTAAAACAACTTTTCCGAAAAACTTATCCGGACTGGGAGATTGACAAGCCGTAAAAAACATGCTCGACAACATAAGAATAATAACTAGTAACTGCTTCATATATACATATTGTTTGTTCCCAAAATAATTAATAATTATGAAACAGGCAAAATATGTAGTCCTCTGACTGTCGCATACACTTTCAACCAGTTGCCCCTTTTCAATGATAAAAGAAGAGATATGAACGATAAGTATTGTACAAAATGTTAATTTTTAATACCTTAGCAATTAACATACAAGAGATTAAAAAAAGTCATTATGGGCTATGATATTAGTTACCACCCGATCTCAGAAAAACAAATAGAAACGTGGTATTTTGATTTACTCCAAAATCCCGAAAAGCTTGAGGAAATATCCACATTTCATCAGCTCGAAGACTTCTATAAAACCAAGTACCAAGACACTTTAAATGCGGGCCGTGAAACCGGAAAAAATGATTATTTTGACAAGACCCACGGTTTTTTTATAGCGGTGGTACAAGGTTTTTTCGAAAAGTACTTTTATGTTCGCGGCGGAGCTTTGTCCTTCTCCCAAAATGAACATTTGTCTGTCTATTACAAAAGATGGGAAGAATTTATACAACCAGAATTCCTAACCAATACGATCGAAAATAGGCTTGTTGAAAACTATTGCTCGGGTGTCTTTATTCCAGCAGAGAAAACCGCTCAATTATGGATAGACTATCATCATAACCCAGCCATCAGGGCTGAATTAGATACACTTTTTTCAGAGAACCGGATTTCAATTTTTCTCGATGCATTGCAATATGCCAAGGAGCGAAATCTCGGCCTTTTGGAAGCAACCGAAGTCGTAGAACCACAACCTTTTGACCTGAATGAATCGAAAAGTTACTCCAACCTGTTTAACTGTGACAAAGCAGGTCTACTCTTATATCAGGCTACAGCTTTAAAACAGATTCAGGATATAGCACAACGCAGCGGACTTCCTGAAAATGAGGCTTTGCCAAATGTCAAGACTGATACGATACATTTGCAGCCGGAGAAGCCTGAAACGACCGAAAACTTTCCAAACAGTAAAAAAAGAAATTTCTGGAACAGGTTATTTGGAAAAGATTAAACCAGCTATTTTGCGCTCAATAATAACACTGTTTTCAACACTTATGATGATTTCTGGCATATACGTGTATCACGTCGAATCTGAATCCAGCACACTGATTTGACTATATTCTTCTTCGCATTATAACTGCTCATTCTATTATGATTTTAATTCTTCTTTTCATTATAATCACGCTTTTCGGAATTTTATATCTGCTGCGCGCGCTCGTGAAAAAACAACAGCGGGATGTATCCTTTGTTGAATATACCGTTGTCACTGCTTACCTTTTAGCGCTGCTGCTTGCGGGGATTGGTTTTGTATTCCATTCGAGCCAATATAACCAACCCGTGGACCCTGTGGATGGAGACTGCTATATTCCCTTCGGCGGCAAACACATCTTATCGCTGTTTATCTATTTCGTTGCATTCAATATTTCAGCAGCTACCATCTGGATAAAAGGGCGAAGAATTCCACCCATACCTCTCGTTATGATGCTGGTGATGTTATTGATAGGCAGCGTAATGAGTGTATTTGTACTTATTCAGGTCAGTCACCACGATACATCCACACTGGATATGTATGTTGGCAATGAAGGAACTTTATACTTTATTTTTACACCAATTTGCAGCTTAATTATCGGTGTCGGATTAATCCGTAGAGTCATCGTAGAAGAAAAGGGTTACGCCATGAACAGAACTTACACCAATCCCACCCTCAACAAGATCAATACCTTACTTTCTTCCAAGCTGAATTATCCCTTATGGGCTATTGTATTACTTGTTCCGGTCTTTCTGATACTGACCCTCATCCTCATCTTATTGGGGCAGGATCACGATTCCATGGCGAAAGTTTTCACGGAGACAACTACTTGGGCATTTTCACAAAAAATGCATCCTCCCATTTTGGATCATAAAGGACATTATTTATGCACAGTCGCCGCGAAAGGTAATCCTGCCCTTGTAAAACCGTTGAGATTAGGCAAAAGGCACGGCAATACCATTATCGTCAATAGACAGCTTCAGATTGCCAATGCGTTTGAAGAAATTTTGAGTGATCTATCACCTTCGATACACCGGTTTGTGCGGTATTGCTATGATAAATATGGTTTCAACATCTCCATCAAAATCAATTCAACCGGTGCATCAAATATGACTTATATTTTAATGAAACCCTTAGAATATATATTTCTATTTTTCTTATATATGCTTTATATCGAACCCGAGAAGAAAATTGCCAAACAATACAACTAATATCTTCGCGCCCCGATCTGTTATTTACGAAAATGACCTATAATCGAAAGCAAACGTGGGAGTAAGCTTTATTCATTTTTAAATATCGGTCTTAGTAACTGATATTGTAGGCCCAATCGGAATACATTTAGTCGTGCCGCACCAAGGTCGCTACCCAGCATCTGTCCGGTATAATCCTTCAATCCCCATGAATAACCGGCAAACACGGTATAGCGGTCATAATTTACGTTAAATTGTAAACGTGGCCGCAGATCCATATCAATTACTTTACCTCTGTCACGATCAAATGTTGTTTTATTTCCCTGTTTATCCTCAATACTACCTTTTTCCTTGATGCTCAATACTTTGGCAATATCCATCCCCAGCTGAATATCCATCGTCATGGGTTCAAAAAAGACGCGATAACCGACAAACGGATTAAAATTGATAAACTGTTGATTAAGTTGGGTTTGACCACGGCTTCCATTCATAAATTCGCTTCCCTCCAAATCAATCTTTGTCTGCAATCTTTCGTAGGCGCCTTCTAGACCTAATATCAAATTGTTGGCAAAAATATAACGGTAGTCTAAAGCCCCACCTATGTTTATTCCATATTTTTTTCCATAGGGATTACTGGTATAAAAGTCCTGCTGCGTGGATCCAATCAACGTGCTCTTGGCCTCACTCCCTTCTCCCGTAAAGTTGGATACCCCAGAAGTAACCCCCACACGTAGTTCGTGCGTTTGCGAAAAAGCTATAAAATGAGTTACACCGGCAAAAAGCCCGACAAGTAAAAGTCTCTTCATCATAAACTAAATAATAATTAAAATCGCTAAAAAATTATATACATCCGATTACTAAAAGTAAGAAATTTTATGTGATTGTACTTATTTCACCCCTTTCTTTTTCTGTTGACATATTGCGTATTGATCCAAATCGTTCAACGGCGTCCCTTCATGATGAAAACATGCAGAGAGTATATCGCTGTATTTATTAAACTACATCAATGGAAATGAATCAGTTCATGTTTACTTTTGTTCATTATGAAGACCTTAACATTTCTCCTATTTGGCAAAAATGAAGAAATTTTGCTTACGCTAAAAAGAATCATTGAGAGCACTCCTATGTGGAACGCAACATTACTGCAAGAGTTGGATAGTTGTAAAAAGCAGCTAATTAATCATCCTGTAGATGTATTATTATTAAGCTCGGGGCTCTCGCTGCAGGAAGAACAAGAAATAACGGATTATCTTTCGCAACTCCCTTATTCCATCGGCCTGATTACCCATTATGGTGGCGGCAGCGGGATTTTGAAAAATGAAATTTATACGCTGTTTCCAGACTTACTGCCAGGTTAATGCAACTTTGAGCAGCGCAATATGAGAACGATACAACTGGAAACCGCTAAAATGTTTCTTTATTGAACTAGATCAATGGCGATCGGCTACTAAAAGGCTAATTTTGGATACTAAATAAAATGATCATGAACAAACAGAACTTTATAAAAAAGGGACTTTTAGGTTCCGGAATATTTACATCGAAAGAATCTTCAGCTGATATCTTGAAAAATGATATCGACGAGATAAGCCCCCTTGAAACTTTGAATGTGGAAGATACAAACTATCCATCAGACAAATTGGAAAACCACAGTGTCCTCCATAAAGCAACTACTCGCGGGCATGCGGATCATGGCTGGTTACAAAGCAATCATACGTTTAGTTTCGCCAATTATCACAATCCTGAACGCATGCATTTTGGTGTATTGAGGGTACTCAATGACGATACAGTCGCTGCGGGAAGAGGTTTCGGTAAACATCCCCACGATAATATGGAAATTATCAGCATCCCATTGGAAGGCGACCTGGAACATGAGGACAGCATGGGCAATAAAGCGATTATACGAAAGGGAGATATTCAGGTTATGAGTGCAGGCACTGGCATCATACACAGCGAGTATAATAAAAACACCGATCAGGCAGTCAAATTTCTACAGATTTGGATATACCCTAATCAACGGAATGTGAGTCCGCGATACGATCAAATTACCTTGGATGGTATGCAAAGACAGAATAAATTTCAACAGATTCTCTCGCCAGATCCAGACGATCAAGGGGTATGGATTCATCAGAATGCCTGGTTTTCGATGGGCCATTTTGACCAGGACGTTCAAGTAAAATACCACGTCAAACAGGCCGGTAATGGTGTCTATATTTTTGTGATAAAAGGCAGCGTTAGCGTTGAAGGGCAGGCATTAGAAACCAGAGATGGTTTTGGAATATGGGATGTATCAGAAATCAACATGAAAGTAACCTCGCCGGATACCGAAATCCTGTTGATGGATATCAGTATGGTATTGGACTAACGCAGGGAGCAGATAGCAATGAACAAAACTGGGAGCTTCATAGGCGCCCAGCTTCGTTCATTTGTTGGCTTTTAGAAAGTGACAGCATTTAGCTTTTTATCCACCAAAACACCATCCTTCGCCTGGAGGTTGAAGATGATATTGCGCCTCGCTTTTAATCTAATCTTAAATAAAACCTCCGATCCATTTAAGACCTCTTTGTTGCCTAGATTTACAAAAGTAGGATACAACACCTTACTGCCGTTGGTATGGAGACGATCGTTCGTATAATTGTTCATCTCTTTTAGATGCAAAGGCTCGATACCGACATATTCAAAATCTCCCTGATTATAAGGGAGGGCAAAACTAAGTGCATTGACTGCGTTGAGCTGTTCTCCACGTACACTGATTTCAACTATTTCGCCTAACTTTAAACTCGTTTTTGATGGAACCAATTTCAGTTTACCAGCGACTTTCTCCCCTTTGGCAGGCTTTGCCCCCCCTTCGATGACGACAGCAACGTTGGAAATATCATAAGCATCAATCAGTTTATTTTTATTGACATCACCGTTGCTAACATACCCCTCGAAATCTCCATCTCCAAAGCGCAAGCCCATATAATTAATATAAGATGTTAAATCATTGTGGTCGATCAATCGGTCATTATTGATATCACCCGGTAGGTAGCTTGATGATCCTGGCACTTTAAACACATACAATTCTCTGCCAGAACCAAATCCACCCACAGCTTCAGAAATTGAAAGTTTGATAAATCGTGCGACCGGATGTGATCCAAACGCAAAACGTTTCATTTCGCCATCACGTTTCCAGTCAAAGCTGCCTGCTTCAGTCCAGGTCACCTTGTCATTGCTATAGAAAACTTTTCCTTTCAAAATTATACCATTCCCGCCGTCAGTCCTTGGAAGATACTCAAACTTATCCAATTGATTGACAGATTTTAAATCTAAGGTCATATCAAAAGGAACTGCTGTCTGCCCCCATTTCGTATGCCACATATCTCCCTCATCGTAATTGAACAATTTATGGATACCGTTCCCACCTTGGTTATCAACAGACGTCTCTGCTTTGATGCCATCAATAGCAAACTCCAAGGGGTTAGCTTTTGTTTTTGCCGAAAATGTACTCCAATCTGAAAATCCAGATTTATTGACTGCCCTGATTTTAAACTGATAATCCGTTTGAGCTGCTAGTCCATCAAAAAGCAGTTGCGTGTCCTGGATGGTCGAATAGATCAATTCATTGCATTCAATTTCATAATAATCAGCATTCACAACCTTTCCCCAAGTTGGATTTAAGGTATACGCTTGCGTATTCTGATCGGTGATTACAGCCTTAGGCGATTCTAAAGCACCTGTTTGGGTTAGATACCTGTCGGCAGGTGCATACGTATAGCCTTCCAATTTGACTTCAACTGCAGTTGATGAGACATCCTGTTTGGCTAGTCGTACCAACAACATCGGATTTTTAACCAATGGTATTTTCTCGAATTCAGATCCCTGGGTTGCAAACTGGTTCAAATTTGGATGTGGATCGTAGAAATAGACATTTTCAGAAGAATTAAATACATCTAAACTGTTTACTTCTTTGAGTTTTATATTTTTTCCATTGATCTTTACTTTCAACGCCTTGGGTGCTTTACTGACGTTAAAACGAATTTCGGTAGACTTCATCATTTCAAAGCCATCAAATTCACCCTCCGTTGGCGCAATTGTAAATAACACGCTATTGCCTGCAAGGTGAGACGTTAGTGTTGTTTGAACACCCTTTCCATAACGATATGCTTCAGTCTTTCCGTCGTCGTCATATTCAACAAAGCTGGAATTTCCGTAGGGATAAACCTCATAGATACGTTGATCTGTTTTGATTTCCTGCACGTTATTGTTCGGATGGGTTACCGGAATAATAGCACCATTTTTAACAAAAACGGGCAGTTTCCAAATGGGAGCGTCAAAATTATTGATGATACGCCCACCTGCATACTTCTCACCGGTAAAATAGTCTATCCATTCACCATCTGGCAGGTAGATACCATTGCGGATATCATTTCCGTTATCATCAACATGAGTTTCCTGATAAATTGGTGCTACAAGAAAACTAGGACCATATAAGTATTGATATTGAGTAGATTTGCCGAGCGTAAAGCTGTTTGCCTGCTCCAAAAATATGGCACGAATGATGGGCAGTCCATCGATAGCTTGTCTGGCGACGCTATAACTATAGGGAACCAATTGTGACTTTAATTTGAGATACAAACGGTTGATCGACGTAGCGGGCTCACCTAAAGCATGTGGGTATTTCTCATTTGAACCCCAACCATCCATATTCAGTTCCATCGGCGTCCAGGTTTTCCACTGGAAATCACGAATATTAACTTTAAAATTTTTCCCACCAAAGATTCCGTCCATATCGGAGGTAATATTAGGCTGGCCTGAAAGCCCAGACCCGATGTAAGTAGGTATATGGAATCGAATGTACTCCCATACACCGCCCGTTTGGTCACCCGACCAGATAGTAGCATAGCGTTGTGAGCCTGCCCAGCCATCCAATGAAATAATAAATGGACGCGCATTGTTTCCATAATAAGGCATGGTATGCCCGACGTCAGCGACTCCATTGAGGCCAAAAGAATATCCGGGGCCAACCCAGGCAACATCCGTTTTTAGAACCCTGACACCCGCATCCCGCACTTCTTTTACGATATCCCGTTGCAGTAATGCACTTATACTATCTTTGGGATGGAGATCTGACTGTGTCCATAAACCGATTTCGACACCATTTTTACGTGCATAATCGCCAAATTCCTTCAAATTACCGATATTTCCATCTAAGGTTTCCGTTTGTCCATAACCAGCACCATAACCGTCATTCGGAAGGATCCAACCCAAAGGCATATCATGGACTTTATAGCGGTCGATCACGGCGCGTGCTGAAAATTGATAATTATTTTTCTCCCTGTTCAGGGATTCTTTGATTCCGCCGTTGTCCTTTTGGCTTTCTTTATAACGCTTGCCATCTTCAAATAAAATCCCTTGCTCATCTTCCTTCCAGAAATCGCGATTATAGGCGTTAAGATGGCCTTCATATAATCCAAATTTCGGTAGAAGGATCGGCTTACCCGTCAATTGATAGAAATCATTCAGCAAAGATTTAGCGCCCTCATTCACCATAAAAAAGACATCTAAATAGTCGGTATCATGTGTTAATTTTACCGTGCCTTTAGTTTTGGCTCCAAAGGAATAATTTCCCTTTTTGAACGTATGCCACATCAATCCATAGCCTTTTGTAGACCAGTAAAAAGGCGTTGGGGAAGCTACACCACCATCTGTCCAGCTATTCTGGTTTTCAATAGCGATTGTGTTCCACTTATGAGAAAAGCGTCCATTCTGTACACCACCTCCAAAGAAATATTCGTCTGCCTGTTCTTTCAATTCGAGACTGACTTGATGCTGATCAAAATTGATTGGCTTTAAGCTTTCAACGACTACCCTATTGTTTTTACGATTGAGGATACTAAACTGTGAAGTCTGCTTATCCATTAAAAAAAGGATATCTTTGG
>Ga0308156_1001861_pt1 | contig 21528 bp, 21 predicted proteins | sample PhyAR2_FD_201041 | JGI IMG/M metagenome (GOLD analysis project Ga0308156, IMG submission 201041) | Phyllosphere microbial communities from UC Gill Tract Community Farm, Albany, California, United States - DLSL A.R2 | ecosystem: Host-associated > Plants > Phyllosphere > Unclassified | place: USA... | reverse complement strand
AGCCAGCCGTTTTTCAGATTAAAATAACCTTTCGTTTTTGGGAATAATTTTTTATCCAGACTGAAAATACCGTCTGATTGGATATCCGTATTCATAAGGCCTTTCAGTTCAATATCTTTCAATCCTAAGGCAGAATCCAAAGTGGCCAGATCGATGCCGCCTTTGATGTTGGCTTTAATATTCATTTCCTCCAGTCCCTGCGTTCTCACAACTGCCCGGAACTTATTGTTTTGGCCTAGGTCAAAACTCAGATTTCGAAGGTCGAGTAGGAGTTTGTTTGTGTCCAAGGAAGGCAAATCGACATTCAGATCCAGATTAAGATTGTTCATCGGAACCGGCGCATTGCTGTTGGAGACAAAACCGTTGTTCACTTTCAGACTTGCTTTCAAGTCCGGTTTTTGATTTTTTGGTTCACTGAATCGCCCTTTAAGACTGAAGAACAAATCACTGTTTCCTTCTATTTTGGTGTCCTTTACCCAACTCAAATATTGCGGTGGCAAAACGGACAGCATATCTTTAATGGTTGTTTTTTCTGAAGCGGCATTAATGTTCAGATTGTATCCATCCTTCAAAATACTGACGAAACCAGTAAATTTCAAAGGCAGTTCATTGATTCTCAACTCATTTTTTCTTAGGACAAAAGTTAATGCGTTGGTATTGATTCTCGTAATCAAGTCGGCGCGAAGTGATTTTTCTTTAGCGTACCAAATCCTGTTGAGAGCAAAATCTAGCTTGTCGATGGCGAGATCGGTTTCGAGGTCAAAGATATCTTCGCTCAGTCCGCCTTTTCCGGTATAATTCAGACCTTTTGCCTGCACCAATACGTTGGCAGCGTGATCATTGTACTTTATATTCCAGTTTTTGAGTTTAATTAAATCTAATTTGATTGATGCGCCCGCTTCAGTAGTATCTTTAGGTTTTTCGGAAGGTTTTGAAATGTAAACATTGTAGTTGGCCTGGCCTTTGGAATTGACGAAAACATTGGCCACAGCGTCGTTCACATAGATCTCATCGATTTTGATTTCCTGGTCAAAAATCAGATTTTTAAGATTGATTCCGGCCGAAACTTCCTTCGCCGCAAGAAGAGTATCCTGCTCAAAAGGCTTTGAACCTTTGAGTAAAAAATCATCCACGGAAACCGTCAGAGAAGGGAAGTGGCGAAAAAAAGTAAGGTGAGTTTTCTTGTAATCCAGTTCGCCTGCGAGGTGCTTATTGGCGAAAATCTTGACCTGATTTGAGATCTGTCCGGGAAATAGTATCGGAATAATGAACATTAGAAATAGAATAGAAGCTATTGTAATTCCAAGCCATTTTATTATTTTAAGAAGTATTGTTTTTATATTTCCACCAGTCATAAACTTACATTTTTGTGATTAATTCAAAGACTGTGCTACAAATTAATTCACAAAAAAACCTTCCACGATTTGAGAAAGGTTGTGAATTTTATTTTATGAATATCTACAGATATTTTTCGATGATTGGAATGGCAATTTCAGCCATCATTTTGTACCCGTTCTCATTTGGATGAACGCCGTCTTTGGAAAGCAAAATTTCTTTTTGATCTCTAAATGCAGAATGAAAATCGACGTAATTTAAAGAGTTTTCAGCTGCAATATCCTTCAGGATCTGGTTGTAGAGCAGAACATCTTCGCTGGTTCTAATTTTTCCGGTAGCTGAAATTTTAGAATCAATATTTTCAGAAATTGGAAGAATGCTGATTAAATAAATATCCTTTGAGTAGATTTTTGCATCCTGGACAGCTGTTTCAATATTAGCTCTGAACTGTTTAGAACTCACCATTTGTTGTCCGTCTTTTACCGCCAAATCATTGGCGCCATAAGCGATGAAAACGATATTTCCATCCGATGAATTTCTGGCCTTGATCTCGTGAGGAATTCTTTTGAGCAAACCTTCCGTAGTTTCACCGCCGATACCCAGATTGAAAAGAATCATTTCATTCTTATTTTCGTCACTGTATTTCTGAAGCGCATAACGTTTCACAATATCGACCCAGCCGCCAAAAACGCCATCGTATTCTCCGTAGGTAATGCTGTCTCCGAAGAATAAACCGTAAATCATTTTCTTCATTTCTCTTCTTTAAATCAATTTAAAATTAAAGTAATATTCTGATGTGATTCTAAAATCTCAATTAATATTTCGAATAGAGTCTGTCCATTTCCGGCTATCAAATAATCAAGTTTTTGTTGAATCAGCTCAATATTAAAAGGTTTGCCTTGTCTGATTTTGTTCTCGTAAAAAAATTTAGTCGCTTCAAAACCCAAATCTTCATTTGATTTGTCAGATTCTTTCCAAATAATTTCACCTTCGAAACCGTAAAGAGTATCATCAAAACCATCTAAAGTCCCGACTTTCCAATCTTCATCTTTCATAAAGACATCAGAAACTTCTTCGTAGAATCCGGACAAATCAGAAAAATGGCTGCCATTAATGACAGCCGATTTCCTGTTATTTTTATTTGAAGTATTCAACTCCATTTTTGAAAATATTGTGATAATTCGCGGTCGGAATATTTTTCATTAAACCTTCTGCGAATCGTTCAGGATGTCCCATTCTACCGTAAATTTTCCCATCTGGACTTGTTATTCCTTCAATTCCGAACAATGAGTTATTTGGATTGAACGGCATTCCGTGAGCAATGTTTCCATCTAAATCTAAATATTGGGTAGCAATCTGTCCGTTCTCATACAACTTCTGAATTTCTTCTTCCGAAGCCATAAAACGACCTTCACCGTGAGAAATCGGAATGGTAAAAACCTGATCTTTCATTCCTTTCAGCCAAGGCGATTCATCGTTCAGAACTTTTACATTCACCATTTGAGAAATATGTCTTCTGATCGCATTGTGAGCCAAGGTTGGAGAATTTTCATCCAAATCCTTAATTCTTCCGTAAGGCAATAAACCTGACTTTACCAAAGCTTGAAAACCGTTACAGATTCCGATGATCATTCCGTCTCTGTCGAGCAATTCGTGAACGGCATTTCTCATCTTTTCATTTTTTAAAACATTCACGATAAACTTCGCAGAACCATCTGGTTCGTCACCCGCAGAAAACCCTCCGGAGAATGCCAAAATCTGCGACTGTTTAATTTCCTTTACCCACGCATCGATGCTCTCGTCAAGCAACTGATGATTGATATTAATCAGAGGCAAACTGCTTACAATTGCCCCTTCTTTCTGGAATGCATTCAGCGTATCATACTCACAGTTTGTTCCCGGGAAAACCGGTGCAAAAACTCTTGGCTGAGCAATTCCGTGTTTCTTAATAATGATATTTCTTGGATTGATTGAGTTCAGTTTTGAATCCAGTTCAACCGTTATTTTTTCTTTTTCTACTGTTGAGAAAAGGTTTTCGAAAGTTTTGGTATTTGCTTCAAGTAATTTTTCGATTCCAAAATCCAAATTATTGATTTTCAAAATGTTTGAATTTTTAACTTCACCAATTAATTGAAGATCAACAGAACTTAATTCTTCAGTCGATTCGATAATTAAACTTCCGATATTTTTAGATAATAAAACGTTCTCATCAGCAATATTAATTTCAGCTCCCAATCTGTTCCCGAAACTCATTTTTGCAAGAGCAACGGCAACGCCACCTTCTTTAATTGTTTTCACAGAAACAATCTTTCCGGCGTTAATATTTTCGAAAATCAATTCAAAAACAATCTTTAAATTATCATAGTTTGGAAGTCCGTTTTCCTGCGGAATATGGTTGAAGAAATAGAGTTTATTTCCTTCCTGTTTAAATTCGGGAGAGATTACATTTTTCTTTTCGCCGTTAGCGCAAGCGAACGAAATCAAGGTTGGCGGAACATTCAAATCCTGATATGTTCCACTCATTGAATCCTTACCTCCGATTGCAGCTAAACCAAGATTAATCTGCGCATCATAAGCCCCCAAAAGAGAAGCCAAAGGCTTGCCCCATTTTTCGGGATTCTGACCCAATTTTTCAAAATATTCCTGGAAACTTAATCTGATATTTTTATAATCGCCACCCATCGCCACGATTTTCGCAACGCTTTCAACAACTGCATAAGAAGATCCCAATAACGAGTTTTGCTTTGAAATTTGAGCATCAAATCCCCAACTTGCAAATGACACCGTTTCGATATCTTTTGCTCCTAAAATCGGTAGCGTCTGAGCACTTCCTTCCATTAAAGTCTGCTGATATTTCCCACCCAAAGGCATTGCAACCGTAGTCGCACCGATCGATGAATCAAACATCTCCAATAGACCTTTTTGAGAAGCTACGTTTTTATCTGCTAAGATTTTTAAGAAATTCTCTTCGCTAAATTTTATAGTATCGTCTTTCAACTCATTAAGATGGGTAATCTTAACTTCCTGACTTTTAGAACATCCGTTCGTATCCAAAAATTCTCTTGAAAGGTCAACAATCTTATCACCTTTCCAGAACATCTGCATTCTTCCTGAATCTGTCACTTTTGCAACCTCTACAGCTACAATATTTTCAGCTTCACAGAACTTGATGAACTGCTCTTTATCTTTTGGCTCAACCACAACCGCCATTCTTTCCTGAGATTCAGAGATGGCAAGTTCGGTTCCGTTCAAACCTTCGTATTTTAAAGGTAATACATCCAGATTAACTTCCAAAGAATCAGCAATTTCACCGATGGCTACAGAAACACCTCCAGCTCCGAAATCATTAGATTTTTTAATCAATCTTGTTAACTCAGGATTTCTAAATAATCTCTGGATTTTGCGTTCTTCAACCGCATTTCCTTTCTGAACTTCCGAACTCATCGTGTGGATAGAAGTTTCGTCCTGTTCTTTCGAACTTCCACTTGCTCCACCAACACCGTCACGACCTGTTGCACCACCTAAAATGATGATAGAATCGCCAGCTTCCGGCTTTTCTCGTCTTACCCAATCCACAGGAACGGCGCCGGTAACGAAACCAACTTCCATTCTCTTTGCTTTGTAGCCTTCATCGTAGATTTCAGAAACCATTGTAGTCGCCAAACCGATTTGGTTACCGTAAGAAGAATATCCGTTTGCAGCCTGTTTTGTGATTGTTTTTTGAGGTAATTTACCAGGTAAGGTTTGGTCAACCGATTCCAAAACATCAGCAGCACCAGTCAATCTCATCGCCTGAAAAACGTAAGAACGTCCGGACAAAGGATCTCTGATCGCACCACCTAAACAAGTTGAGGCACCTCCGAAAGGTTCAATTTCTGTTGGGTGGTTGTGTGTTTCATTTTTGAATAATAAATACCAAGGTTCTTTTTTACCGTCATATTCAGCTTCGATTTGAATGGTACAAGCGTTGATCTCATCTGAAACAACAAGGTTTTCAAGGTTGCCTGTTTTATGGAAATATCTTCCGCAAACGGTTGCCAAATCCATTAAGGAGATGGGTTTCAATTCGCGACCTAAAAATTTTCTTTTTTCAATATAATCATTGAAAATGGTTTCCAATGTATGTTTAAACTGACCTTCAAATTCGATATTGGACAGCTCTGTTTCAAACGTAGTGTGACGGCAGTGGTCGCTCCAATAGGTATCTAAAACTTTCAGTTCAGTTTCTGTAGGATTTCTCTGTTCAGTTTTAAAGTATTCCTGGATGAATTTTAAATCATCCAATCCTAATGCAAAACCGTGGTTATTGAAGAATTCTTCAAGCTGAGCATCATTGAAATTAATGAAATTATCGTGAACCAAAACTTTCGACGGTGTTTCTTCTGCAGGAATATTTAAAACTGATAAATCTTTCTCCTGAGATTCCACTTTATTAATCAAAAGATCTTTGATTTTAGCTAAATCAGATTCAGAAACCCCTTCAAATTCGATCAGTTTCCCGCTTCTTACTTTAGATTTCTCATTTTCAGTAAGTAAAGCGATGCACTGTTGAGCAGAATCAGCGCGCTGATCGTATTGTCCGGGTAAAAATTCCAATGCAAAGTAAACTCCTTCTGCAGGATTTTCTTCGATTAAAATATCAGTAACGGGATCAACAAAAGTGCTATTAACCACTTTTTCGAACTCACGATCGTTCAAATTGAAAATATCATACACATTGTACACTTTTACATTTTTGACCGACGGAAGTACCTCTCTTACTTCATCAAAAATCTTTGGACTTTCTACGTCGAAAATTCCTCTTTTTTCTACGAAAATTCTTTTATTCATTATTACTTTTTGTAGATATATTATTCGTCTTTTGTTAAATCTGTTTTTCTCCTTGAATTCACAAGCAGATAATATTTTCCGTTGACATCAAAATCAATTGAATTACTCAATTTCCATTTGCCATAAGCTTCAAAATCAAATTTCCTATTTTCATCTTTAGATATCAGAAGATACTGATATTGTTCCATCAAAAATTCGTCTAAAAAACCATCATTTCGAAGTTTTGTAAGGAAATCAATCATTTTATTTGTAGCTAAACTTCCCTTACTTGGTTTAGGATTTTTATCGGTTTTATAATCTATAAATCCATCAATGCCAGCTATCTGAAACTCTAAATAAATACCTGGAATTCCTGCTGTTCTTTCAAACTTGTCAATGCTGTCGAGACTCCATTTTAATTTGTGAAAACTACTGCTTAATGTACTTCTAAGCATTAATGAATCCCTAAAAGCTCCCTTAGCAATATAATTATTAGTATAGTTTGACAGTGGATTTTTTTCTACAATTCTTGATGGTGCAATTTTCCTAAGCACCTCTTCATGTTTTTGGATTAAATCAATTGTATCATTAGTTTTCTGGCTAAATTCAGATACAAAAACCCAATAACCAGCGTCATAAACCTGATAATTTATTAGATTATTCAAATGAGAATAGACACCGCTAATTCCGTTCATTTTGAAGTTTCCGTTCTTATAAGAAACTGCTTTCAAATCAATTTCTTTTGGTCGAAATTTCTTATCTGCCAAACTTCTATTAAAAAAATTAGTAAGTCTCTCTTCATCCAACGAGGCTGGAAAAATTGAGAAATTATATTTTAAATCACTGCCTGCACTTTCATATTGTGCGGAAAATACACTGTCGTTTTTGGAATTTGTATTTAATTCTTTGCGTGAAAGATTTTCTATATTGTTTGGAGCCAACATTCCTGAAATTACATGCGTAAAATCTGAATCCGATTTTATTTTCTTATTTGGTTTTAATTGTTGCGAAAAAACGCAAAAAGAAATAAAAGAAAATATTAATAAAATTAGGTTTTTCATCAGTTAATATTAAAAATGCAGCCGAACAGACTGCAATTATTTATACTTTCAGATCAGATTCCAAACCTATCAATTCGCTGTTTGCATCCAGAATTGGCTGAACTTCATTTGCAATGAATTCCTCAGTTTGTATTGGTGCAAAACCTATAAAGTTTTTAGGATCCAGAACTTCTTTTAATTTTGATTTGTCTAATTTCAATGAGTTGTCATTTAAAATTCTTTCGATCAAATCGTTTTCTTTGCCTTCTTCTTTCACTTTTTTGGAAGCCTCCATAGAATGAATTCTGATAATTTCGTGGATTTCCTGACGGTCGCCTCCAGCTTTAACTTCTTCCATAATAATGTATTCTGTTGCCATAAACGGCAATTCTTCCATTATATGTTTGTTGATTCTGTTTGGATAAACTACAATTCCATTCATAATGTTATTCCAGATCAATAGAATCGCATCAACCGCTAAAAACGCCTGAGGAATTGTCAATCGCTTGTTTGCAGAATCATCTAAAGTTCTTTCAAACCATTGTGTTGAAGCTACCATTGCAGAACTTGTCGTTAACGACATCACGTATTTTGCCAACGCTCCTATTCTTTCGCTTCGCATCGGGTTACGTTTGTACGCCATTGCAGATGAACCGATTTGGTTTTTCTCGAAAGGTTCTTCAACTTCCTTCAGATTTTGAAGAAGACGTAAATCGTTGCTAAATTTATGGGCGGATTGAGCGATATTTCCTAATAAAGCAACCACTTTTGCATCAATTTTTCTGTCATAAGTCTGACCCGATACGCCGAAAACTTTTTCGAAACCGAATCTTTTTGACAATTCTTTATCTAAATGTTTTACTTTAGAATAATCTCCATTGAAAAGTTCTAAGAAACTTGCAGCAGTTCCTGTCGTTCCTTTTACACCTCTGAAACGCAGTGTTTCTAAGAAGAAATCAAGCTCTTCGATATCAAGAACCAAGCTTTGTAACCAAAGTGTTGCTCTTTTTCCAACTGTTGTCAACTGAGCCGGCTGGAAATGGGTAAATCCTAAAGTTGGAAGATCTTTATACTGAATAGAAAAATCAGCGAGATTTTTCATCACGTTCACCAACTTTTTCTTTAAAATTAAAAGTCCGTCACGAATTTGAATTAAATCTGTATTATCTCCTACAAACGCGGAAGTAGCTCCCAAATGAATAATTCCTTTTGCAGAAGGCGCTACATCACCGTAAGCGTGGACGTGAGCCATTACATCGTGGCGGAATTTCTTCTCATATTCTGCTGCTTTGTCGTAATCGATATTTTCGGCGTTGGCTTTGAGCTCTGCAATTTGCTCATCTGCAATATCGAGGCCAAGGTCTTTTTCGATTTCGGCAAGGGCAATCCAGAGTTTTCTCCAGTTCCTGAACTTGTTGTTATGGGAAAAATTAAAAAGCATTTCTTCACTGGAATAGCGTTCTTCCAGTGGGTTTTTGTAGGAATTCATTTCTTTCTTTTTTACTTTTTTAGATACACAAAATTAAGAAAATTAACCGATTGAATGAAATGAAATCTAAATTAGAATTGGGATTTAACCAAATAGTAATTTTTGAATCCAAGAATCGGCGGGATATTTGTATCTCAAAATTAAATCTACTAACAATGGTGTCAAAAAATACTTCAGAAATAAGGGTCAGCGTGACAACTGAGTATGATAATTTCAACAGTTATCCTTCAGAAAATAGGTTTGTCTTCCGTTATAACATCGAGATTGAGAATATGGGAAGTCTTCCGGTGAAGTTGTTGTCCAGAAAGTGGATCATCTATGATCTTGGTTTTGGTTTTACAGAGGTGGAAGGTGCAGGCGTGATTGGCTTGACGCCTGTACTGGAAAGTGGTGAGAAGTTCACTTATTTTTCCAATGTCATTCTAAAATCCGGTGTGGGAAATATGGAAGGACATTACGTTTTTGAAAATTTTGACAAATGTAATTTCAATGTAAGTATTCCTAAATTTAATTTGGTTTCTGCTGTGCTGAGCAATTGATGCCAAACTGTGAAAGCACTGCAGTCCGGCCTGAACGGAGCTCTTTTTCTTTTTTGGCAAAAAAAGAAAAAAGCGGGAGTGGAGGACGGAAATAGCTGCCCAAATACTTGACAAATTTTTATTACAGAAACTTTATCTTCTTATCAAAAACTTGGTTTATCTCATCGTTTCTTGAAATCATCAATCTTTCAAAACTTAGCAGTGAAATCTTGGCGCAAACTTCTGCATCGGCGTCTGCCCTGTGGTGGTTGAAGTTGATCTGATGGTGTTCTGCCAGACTTTTAAGGCCATAACTTTTCAGATCCTTCCAGGCTTTTTTGGCCACGCCAATGCTGCACAGGTAATTGATTTTGGGTGTAAAAAAACCGTAATGCTCCAGACATCCACGCAAAACATTGGCATCAAATGAGGCATTGTGGGCAATCATGAGATTGCCGTACATCAGATTTTCTATCTCATACCAGATGTCGCCAAAGGTGGGAGAGTTGCGCACATCTTCGGGATTGATACCGTGCACAGCGACATTGTGATAATTGAAATAAGGATAGGACGGCGGTTTTATAAGCCACGATCTGGTTTCTTTTATCACGCCATCTTCTACAATGCAGATTCCCAGTTCGCAGGCTGAATTTTTCTCGTGTGTTGCGGTTTCGAAATCTAAGGCTATAAAGTTCATTGTTTAATTTTTTTTGAGCCAATAAAATGCTTAAACATCAGCCATTTGCTCTGGTAATAAGGATCGATCTGATGCTTTTGTCTCAGTCTAATGGAGCCCGGAAGCTGAATGTAAAAATAAACATGAGCTTTCAGAACTGCCCATAAAAATTTCCATCCATTTTTGTAAGCCAGATAAAACGCTGCGTAACCATCAAGATGTAATCTTAGAAATAAAATAAAAAAAGCCTTCGACGCGGGAAGATTTTTCAGCATCATTGATAAATTATTTCTGAAATTAAGATAGGTTTTTTGTGGATTTTCTTTCTTTAATGTTCCGCCTCCAACGTGGTAAACTTTTGCTTTTCCTGTGTAGTATATTTTTCTCCCTTCGTTTTGCAGTCTCCAGCAAAGATCAATCTCTTCCTGATGGGCAAAGAATCTTTCATCAAAACCATTCATTTTCCAGAAATCTTCGGATCTTATAAAGAGGGAACATCCTGATGCCCAGAATATTTCGATTTCGTCGTCATACTGTCCGTGATCGGTTTCGATATCATCAAATATACGGCCCCGGCAATAAGGATAACCGAGATTATCTATTAAGCCACCTCCGGCTCCGGCAAACTCGAATTTGTTTTTTTGATTATAATCGAGGATTTTTGGTTGAATTGCAGCGATGTCCCGGCGTTCGGAAAATAGTTTTCTGATTGGGAGAATCCAGTTTTCCGTTACTTCTACATCAGAGTTGAGTAAACAGTAGATGTCGGCAGTGACAGATTTTAATCCTAGATTATAACCCGCAGCAAAACCGGAATTATTTGGATTACTGATAATTTTAACTTGTGGGTAATTCGATTGTAAATAAAGGATCGAATCGTCTGTCGATGCATTATCTATAACAAAAACTTCGGCTTCTGAAGAGTAGTTTATGACGGAAGGGAGGAACTTTTCCAGCCAGTTTTTTCCGTTCCAGTTGAGGATAGCAATTGCGACAGTCATCTATTCTTCGTAAGTTTTTATAGCATCTTTATATTTCCATCTTCTGTGGGACCAGAGCCAGTTGTCGGGTCTTTTTCTGATGGTGTTTTCAAGTTGTCTGTGGAATTTTTTGACGACTTCATGTTCTACGAACTTTTCGCCGTCCGGAAAGATTCTGTGGTAATTTACCTGATAAAATCCACGTTTTACTTTTTTCATTTCGCAGTAGATGAAAACCATATCCAGTCTTGTGGACAGCTTGTCGTAGCCTACAAATGCCGGCGTCCTCTGATTTAGGAAATTCAGTCCGAAATTGACCGTTGACACGTGCGGCGTCTGGTCTGCGACAAACATATAGACAGAATCGCCGTCATTTGGATTCCGAAAGATATGTCTGATAACCTCGCTGGCTTCCAGTGGGCTATTGTTGAATCTGTTGCGTATCGTTTTAATCTTTTGCTCCCAGAATGTATTGCTCATTTTTCTGTAAACCGGGTAGCTTTTGCTTTGTGGAACTGTTGTCGTAAGTGCGTTGAACCATTCCCAATTGAAGACGTGGCCGGACAATAGAATGACGTTTTTTCCTTCGTTTTTGGCCTCGTGAAATAGATCCTGATTCAAATGCTGCATCCTGACTCTGGATTCTGTCTCGCTGATGGTAAAGGCTTTAAGCATTTCAACAAGATAGTCGCAAAAATTGGAAAAGAATTTCTTGGAAATCGTATTAATTTCCTGCTGAGACTTATCGGGAAAGGCGTTTTTTAAGTTTTCCAGAACTTCGCTTTTTCGGTAGCCGATGAGATAGTAATTGAGGAAAAACATAACGTCTGAAAATATATATAATATCCTCAGTGGCAGTTTTGAAATGAGTAGTAATATGCTGAATAGAAATCGATTCAAACTATTGTGTTTATTGGCAAATATACTGAAAAATGGCGGGATAATTGCTTAAATTTGGTGTTGTAAAATCAATAATTCAATAAATGAAACAATCGATAATAAAAGTATTCCTAATCGGAAGTGTGTTGACATTTTCTGCGGCAACTGCACAAAGTACCGAAAATGCTGTTTCTAAGGAACAGCTTGAAGCGAAAAAGAAAGCTGCCGCTGAAGAAAAAGCAAAATTACCTAAACCGTATCATCCTGAAGCTAATGCAGAATTGGAAATACAAAACGCTGTAAAATTAGCTAAAAAGACTCACAAAAATGTAATCATCCAGGCTGGTGGAAACTGGTGTATTTGGTGCTTGAGATTTAATAATTACGTTCAGCAGACGCCGGAACTGAAAAAGTTGGCAGATGATAATTATGTATACTATCATCTCAACTGGTCACCGGAAAATAAAAATGAAAAAGTATTTGCCAAGTACGGTAATCCGGGTGACAAGTTTGGATATCCTGTTTTTGTTGTTTTGGATGAGAACGGAAAACAGATCCACACACAAGATAGTGCAGTATTGGAAGAGGGAAGTGGCTACAGTCTGGAAAAAGTAAAGGCTTTTTTCAATGCCTGGAAATCTAAATCTTAATAAAGTTCAAGCCAAAAAAAACCATTCTGAATTTCAGAATGGTTTTTTTTTATTTTAAAAGTACTTATTAAGCCTCTTCAGAAGGAGTTTCCTCTTCAACTTTAGCTTTAGGAGCAGCTGGTTTAGGAGCTTCTACCGGAGCATCGGATACGATAGAGAAATCAAAATTGTACTCTACAGATCTGTGAAGTCTGATCAATGCAGTCACTGTACCAGTTCTTTTGATTGTATTTCCAGGGATTTTGATGTATTTTTTATCAACATTTACACCAGCTTTTGCCAAAGCAGCAGCAAGGTCAGCGTTGTTGATAGAACCGAATAGTCTGTCGCCAGAACCTACTTTTGCAGGAATAACGATAGATGTTTTCTTCAATTGATCTACTACAGCGTTTGCAGTAGCAACCAATTTAGCTTCTTCTTCTTTTCTTGATTCCAAAGTAGCTTCCAGAGCTGCTTTGTTTTTAGGCGTTGCCAAAAGAGCAATTCCCTGTGGTAATAAAAAGTTACGAGCGTAACCTGGTTTTACGTTTACTGTATCGAACTCAAGTCCTAAGTTCTCAACATCTTGTTTTAGGATAATTTCCATTGTTGTTGTCTTGTTTAGATCTAGAAATTAGAGGTTAGAAATTAGAAGTTAGAATTAAGACCAATGATCTGAAATCTAAAATCTGAAATTTAAAATCTAAAATCTAAAACAGTTAGAATTAATTGATTTATTCAGCAACAAAAGAAGCAGGCGAACCTGCTGCTTTTATTAATTTTTGTCTTATTTCAAAAGATCTGCTACGTAAGGCATCAAAGACAAGTGTCTTGCTCTTTTGATAGCTGCAGATACTTTTCTCTGATATTTAAGAGAAGTTCCTGTGTATCTTCTTGGTAAGATTTTACCTTGTTCGTTTACGAATTGTAAAAGGAAGTCAGCATCTTTGTAATCTACGTGCTTGATTCCGAATTTTTTGAATCTACAGTATTTCTTTTCAGATTTTGTGTTGATATCAAGTGGAGTAAGAAATTTTACTTCAGATTCGCCTCCGGCAGAGGCTTGTTTTGCCATATCATCTATTGCCATGATTTTAAAATTTTAAAAGGTTAATAATTAAGCTTTAGCAGATTTGATTTTGCTTCTTCTTGTTACTGCATAATCGATAGCGTGCTTGTCAAGTTTAGTCGTTAAATAACGAATCACTCTCTCATCACGTTTGAAAGCAGTTTCAAGATCTGCAACCACAGTTCCTTCTCCTTTGAATTCGACTAGTGTGTAAAAACCATTCTTTTTCAATTGAATAGGATAAGCTAATTTCTTAAGTCCCCAGTTTTCTTTGGCAACGATTTCGCAATTGTTAGAAGTCAATAGATCTTCAAATTTTTTCACTGCTTCCTCCACCTGAGCATCAGATAGAACGGGAGTTAAAATGAAAACAGTTTCGTAATTGTTCATAATGTTAATTTATTAATTAAAAATTCGAGTTGCAAAAGTACAATATTTTTCTGAATTAAAAGTATTATTTTCTTTTACATCATCAACAAATAGTTTCCAGTCAGATTTTTGATCAAATATATTAATGATTCAGTCAAAAAAAAAATCCCGTCAATTGCTCGACGGGATCTTACTAAGATTTGATAAGGATTATTTTTTGATTACTTTGGTAGAAGTAGTTTTACCGTCTTCCAACACTGTAGTAACTACATAAACACCAGCGCTGAATCTGCTGAAATCGATCTGAGATTTAGCATCGTTGATATCTTTTGTGAATAATTGTTTACCAGCAACATCATACACTTTAACAGATTTAATTTTACCCGCAGCCTCGATGTTAAAGATGTCTTTAACAGGGTTTGGATAAGCTTTGATTCCTGCTTTAGAAGATTCTGATACAGCAAGTACACCAATATTAAGTGTGTAGTCTTCAACCTGTCCAAAAGAACTTGTTCCGCAAGGTGTAAGGTTTGGTGTCAAAGAGGAATCATGCAGTCTTACTCTCATTCTTGTTGTACCAATGGTTGCAGTCGCAGGAATAGTGATGCTTCCAGTCCACGGAGAAGTTTTGGTAGGTGTTACTAAAACCTGCTCACCTGCATCTGCAAAATCTTTATCGTTGTTGAAGTCAATCCATACAAGCACCTGATCAGAAGCGTAAGATGTTCCGGAGAATGTAGCAGTGAATGTATAAGTAGATCCGGCACTAACATTACCTACCGTGGCTGTGAAATCTTCATAGCCTGCTGTTGCAGTAGAGTTTTTGTTGATATCAGCAAAAGTGACGTTGCTTATTTTTTCAAAACTTGTAGACGTTGCACCTGCAGTACAATATACAGGAGCCGTGGTTGTGAATGAATAAGTTGTGCATCCAGTTGCAGATCCTGCAGCATTTTTAGCGACCACTCTCCAGTAGTAAGTAGAAGAGGCGTCTAAATTGGATACCGTTAAACTTGTTCCGGACGGACTGCCCACGAGCGTTGTAGGATTTGCATTTTTGTCCAGATAAACATCATAAGAATCTGCCACTCCCGTAGTTGGTGCTGTCCAGGACAGTGTTTGGGAAACATAAGGAAGATTGGTCGCCCCATTAGCAGGCGATGTCATCACTGCACAGCCAGGAGCTGCTGTTGGAGCTGCTGTAACGCTTACATCGTCAATATGTAATGAAAACATATCCGTTGTATTATAATGTCTGAACGCAATGTATACCTGAGCCTGTCCTACAAATGCGCTAAGATTTATCGTCTTTGTATAGAAGACGCCACCAGGCCCGTTACTGGCTGCACTTTCTGTCAACACTGGGGTAGTGGCTAAAAATCCGGCTACGGTGTTGGTTGTTGCTACATAAACAGAATAGTTCTCTGCTGCATACGCTGGATCTTGCCCTTTGACTTTAAATTTCAAAATAGCCGATGTTGCCGTAGATAAGTTAATTGCTGGAGATACAATGTAGTTATTCGGTGTAAGGGCAGATTGTGTAAGATTATCGTAAGAGTACGAAGCGATGGCCGGTGTGATGCCTGCGGGTTCCGTCAGCGCAACAGTTTCCCACTGGTAACCGTCACCGTCCTGATCGTAAATGGTCCAATTTGAGATGTCTTCGTCATCGAAATTGTCTGAGAAATAAGTTTGACCGAAACCAAATAATGGTAATGTCAAAAATGCTAATCGTAGTAGATTTTTTTTCATAATAAAATTTATTTTTTTTGATTCAATTCAAAGTTATGAAAAAAAACTTAACAAACGTTAATTATTTACGATTTTAACATTAATTAAAATACATATTAAAACAATATTTAACTTTATGGTGTTTATGGTGTCAATTATGGAATTGAGAGTGCTCTCTTCTGTTACAGTTAAGGCCTATAGAAGTAGGGTGGAGATATACTCTAATATTGTAAAGTTCTGGACATTCGAAGTATTAGGCAAAGCTTCATTTATATGTAAATTACACATTATGCAAACCACTGGAAGATTGTCTGCAATTAGATTTTCAATGTCTCCGGTTGGTGCAGGCGGATGACTTTTGCACCTTTTTCCAACAGTTTTAAATGCAGATCAAGCGTTTCCTGTTCTACTTCATTGGCCTGCTTTCTCATAGGTTTATAGATGAACGACTTCTTGGAAATCCCTGCCAGCACGGGATATTTTCCGAAACCAAAATACTGAAAGTCTTCAATTATTTTATATTGGTCGTGAACCGTTTTTCCAAAACCGAAACCGGGATCAAGGATGATATCTTTGATTCCTATCTTACTCAACACAGAAATTTTCTCAGAAAAAAACTTATTTATAGAAAGGATAATATCGTCATATCGTATTTTCTGATGCATCGAGTCATAGCTTGGGTTGATGTGCATCAGGATGTAAGGTAAACCTGTGTCTGCCACAGTCTGCAGCAGATCTGCATCAAATTGCCCGGCAGAGATGTCATTCACGATATCAATTCCCTCATTAAAACCGAATCGGACCACCTCAGAATAAAATGTATCCAGCGAAATCAGGCTTTCCGGAAATTCTTTTTTTATGGTAGAAATTATATTACCAATCCGTCTGATTTCCTCCTCAGCCTTTAAATACTGTGATTGCGGACGGGTAGACTGCGCACCGATGTCAATCATAGAAGCTCCGTTTTTCAGCAGTATTTCCGCCTGTTTAAGAGCGTTATTTTCATCGTTGAATTTGCCGCCGTCAGAAAAGGAATCGGGAGTTAGATTCAGAATTCCCATTAATTTTGGCTTCGAAAGATCAATCAGTCTGCCATTGCAGTTAACGGAAAAGAAATTCGGTTGATCAGGATTAGATAAAGAAAAGCTCATTCCACAAAAATAAAATTTAGTTATGATTCACACCGTATGAGTGATGGCTTATTTTTAATTAAACAAAAAGTGACAACCCTCAATTTTCAACTTTGAACTAAATTTGTATCTTTGAACCAATAGACCGATTTATGCAAAATACTTCCGCCCAGTTTGACAACGTTATCACCGTCTGCAGGGACTTATTTCAGAAAAAAATGAAGGATTACGGAACTGCCTGGCGCGTTCTGCGTCCCAGTTCTATTACCGATCAGATTTATATAAAAGTCAACAGAATCCGGACTTTGCAGATGACAAATGTCAAAATGGTGGACGAAAGTGAAGAGGATGAATTTATTGCCATTGTAAATTACTCGATCATTGGCCTTATACAGTTGGACAAAGGTTTTTCTGATGAAATTAATGCGGATTTTGAAGAAACGATGATGCTTTATAATTTGTATGCTCAAAAAGCGAAAGAACTGATGGAGCGCAAAAACCACGATTACGGCGAAGCCTGGCGCGAGATGAGAATCTCCTCTATTACCGATTTGATTTATCAGAAAGTATTAAGAACCAAGCAGATAGAAGATAATAACGGTACGACTTTAGTGTCCGAAGGTTTGGATGCCAACTATTTTGATATGCTGAATTATGCTGTTTTTTGCCTGATTAAATTCCAAAATCAATAACCGAAAAAACTATGAAATCCATTCTACGTTATCTAGTTTCCATCATATTCATTGCTTCAGGATTTGTGAAAGCTGTGGATCTCAAAGGCTTTTCTTTCAAGCTGGAAGAGTATTTTTCGCCCATTGTTTTTGATCTGCCTTTTCTGGAAAAATATGCGCTTGCTTTTGCCATTATCGTAGTTCTTCTGGAGCTGATTTTAGGCTTTATGCTGCTGCTGAAAATTAAACTTAAAGAAACCATTTATGCCCTGATTGCCTTATGCGTTTTCTTCGGTTTTCTGACATTCTATTCCGCTTTTTATAATGTGGTGACGGATTGCGGATGCTTTGGTGATGCTTTGAAATTTACGCCGTGGCAGTCATTCTGGAAAGATATTACGCTTTTGGTTTTATTAATAATCTTAGCGTTCCTTTATAGAAAAAGAGAAGAAAATGAAGAAGTTCGATTTGGGAAATTACCGTTGTTAGGGGTTTTTGTGTTGATTATGTTCTTTGTAATGTACCGCGGAATTTTCCACGAGCCGATGATCGATTTCCGTGCTTATGCCATTGGAACAGATCTGGGTGCCGAGAAAGATAAAATCAATAAAAATCCTTCTGAATATAAGACTTTTTACGCCTTAAAAAACAAAAAAACCAATGAGGTAAAAAAGGTAGATCAGGACGAATATATCAACAAGGAATACTGGAAGGACACCAACTGGCAGATTGAAGAAGGAAAAACCACTTCCGAAATTTCTAAAAAAGGCTACGAATCCGAAATTTCCAAGTTTAAAATTGAAGATATCAACGGAAACGATTTTACAGATCAAATGCTGAAAGAGCCGAGAGTAATTCTCATCTTCACCTACAAACCGAAACAAGCAGATGCGGAATTGCTGAAAAAGACCGAGACCAAAGCATTGTCTCAGAAAGCCAAAGTATTTGGAGTGAGCACGCAACCCGATTTCTACAAGCAGATTCCCAACTATATGATGGATGAGACTGCGATAAAAACCATTGCAAGAAGCAATCCTTTTGTTCTGATCCTGGAAAAGGGTGTTGTCGTAGAAAAGATGGGCGCTAAGGATTATTTGAATAATTAATCATAAATTTGAATTGCAGAATGAAAAAAAATAAACAATATTCATTCAGTAATTCCTAAACTTAAAATAAAATTTGCCTGTCCGAGATGACCGGCAATTTAAATCTACTTATATATCCAATGAGAAAATCGAACAAACCTATCGCAGGGTACCATTTATTAATGATTTTATCCGCTGTGGACGGCGTTATAAAACCCCAGGAAGGCCTGAAAATCCAGGAATACCTTTCCGAAGAATTCCCATTCCGTATAGATCTGGATGACGAGCTGGAGATCATTGCGCAGCTTACCGCAGAGCAGTGGCAGGAGCATTTTGAGTTCCACGCCAAATGTTACGAAGACGATTCTACAGAAGAAGAAAGAAAAGCCTTTATCCAGTTTGCAAAATCCCTCATCAAAGCCGACAACAAAGTAAGTGACGACGAGCACAAATTTTACATTCTACTTAAAAATCTTTGGAAATTAAAATAACATAAAATGAGAAAAAACATTGTCGCAGGAAACTGGAAAATGAACAAAACCTACGCTGAAGCAAAGGAACTGATGGCTCAGCTTTTAGAATACAAAAAAAATAACACCACCAACTGCGAGGTTTTCATCGCACCACCTGCTTTGTACCTTGCAGCTGCGAAGGAAGTCTTCAAAAACGGAGAAGTTGGCGTGTACGCACAGGACGTTTCTGAGTACGCAAGCGGCGCTTATACAGGAGAAATTTCCGTAGATATGCTGGCATCCATCGATGCAGACGGAAGTCTAGTTTCGCACTCCGAAAGAAGAACTTTCCACGGCGAGACAGACAGCCACGCCAACAGAAAAGTGAAAGCATTGCTGGACAAAGGCCTGACGCCTATCTACTGCAATGGCGAAAAGCTGGAAGAAAGAAAATCCGGAAGACATTTCGAAGTCGTGAAAAAACAAACCGAAACTGCACTTTTCACCTTATCAGCTGAGGAAATCAAAAAAGTAGTGATTGCTTACGAACCAGTTTGGGCCATCGGAACCGGTGAAACGGCTACTGCAGAGCAAGCGCAGGAAGTGCACGCCTACATCAGAAGCCTCATTGCTGACAAATACGGCAAAGAAGTAGCAGACGAAATTTCGATCCTTTACGGCGGAAGTGTAAAGCCCGACAATGCCAAAGAAATCTTCTCCCAGCCAGACGTAGACGGCGGATTGATCGGTGGCGCAGCACTCAAAATAGAGGATTTTGCAAAAATCATAGAAGGATTTAATTCTTAATCAACCAACCATACACTTTGTCAAATCGAACCTGAGGCCAAGCCAGAATTCAGTCCGATTTGGCAAAGTTTTTTTTAGGAGCTAATCCCGCTATCCGCTGCAATCTTTTTTGCCACACGTTGGTTCACTCAAAATATCGGGAAGTCCCAGCAAAAAAGGATTTCCACTACTATCGGGGCTAGGGGTTTTGTCAGCCAATCATATTTTTGTCAATCCGAAGATCACGCATTCCGAACAATTGTTGTTTGAAATACTGAATATCTGCTTTCTTTGCTAAGCGTTAGCGCCCTTGCGAACCTTAAATATTTTCAAGAATTCTCAAAAAATCCTTGCGAACTTTGCGTTAATTTTATTCCGTTTTAGCAAAAATTTATCGGTAGTGGTTTTGTCAACCAATCATTTTTTTTTCAATCCAATCATCAAGCATAATTATGACTTGTTATTGAACTTGTGGAATGTTTATTCTTTGTTGAGCGTCTTCTACTTTGCGAACCTCAAATATTTTCAATAATTTTAAAAAATCTTTGCGAACTTTGCGTTAATTTTTAATTCCGCTTAAGCAAAAAATTATCACCGTACTATTTCTAAAAATCAAAAAAGCAATATGAAATTAGAACATCTCGGCATCGCTGTAAAATCACTTTCAGACTCAGACGACCTGTTTACGCGCCTATTAGGGAAAGCAAACTACAAAAAGGAATCTGTAGAGAGGGAAGGCGTTACCACCTCTTTTTACGAATTAGGTGAAAGCAAAATAGAACTTCTGGAAGCCTCCAGACCAGAAAGTCCAATAGCCAAATTCCTCGAAAAGAAAGGAGAAGGCATCCACCACATCGCTTTTGGTGTAGAAGATTTGCAGACGGAGATTCAAAGATTAAAAAAAGAAGGATTTATTTTCATCTCCGAAGAACCCAAACAAGGTGCTGATAACAAATTAGTTGTATTCCTGCACCCCAAATCGACTAATGGCGTACTAGTAGAATTGTGTCAAGAAAAACCAGAAAATATTTTGTAGATAAAGAAATTTTGCTATTTTTGCACACACAAAATCTAACCAATTTTATGCGGTCCTATAGCTCGGCTGGTTAGAGTCCCTGACTCATAATCAGGTTGTCCCTGGTTCGAGCCCAGGTGGGACCACTTTTTAAATCAAGCACTTACAGTCGGTAAGTGCTTGATTTTTTTAGTGGGTAATACATAGGTGACACAATCAAAAAAAAATTACTATATCATTTAGTCTTCATTTCAAAGATAATTATTCCCTTTTACTGCAATTCTGATTGATTATTATATCAATGCGTTAATATTACTAGCTGAAATAGGCATTATGGAAAATGAAAAGATATTTGAAAAGCTAGAAGAGATTGAACCATATTTATTAGGAATAAAAAGAAATACTTAATGTTGAAGAGCTATCTAAATATACGGGATTTAAACCTTTATTTATAAGCTTGTAAATCGTAAAATTATAACCTTTTCAAAACCCATGGAAAGCTATTGTTTTTTGATCGTGAGAAGATTGATTGTTGGCTTTTACAAAATCAAAGTCGTTCGATTGAGCAAATTAATAGTGAGTTAATGCTAAAAATGCTGGATCAGAAATGATGGCTAGGCACTATCTTTTTTGCGAGAGGTGGTTCTACAACAATTTTGCAACATAGTGGAAGCAACAGGGGATCTGCAACTATAAATATAACTGCATCAGTAGCTACCAGTGATAGAACTGCTGAAAGTGCAAAAGTTCTATTGTATCCAAATCCTGCCAGCACAACTACTGGTTTTAAAAAATGTACAGCTTATTGATTTTGTTGAATTTTTTGATGCAACAGGAAAAAAAAGTAAAGTATACAAAGGTGGAG
>Ga0308156_1001858_pt1 | contig 21581 bp, 15 predicted proteins | sample PhyAR2_FD_201041 | JGI IMG/M metagenome (GOLD analysis project Ga0308156, IMG submission 201041) | Phyllosphere microbial communities from UC Gill Tract Community Farm, Albany, California, United States - DLSL A.R2 | ecosystem: Host-associated > Plants > Phyllosphere > Unclassified | place: USA... | reverse complement strand
GACCTCGCGTCCGACCTGGTGAATAAAATCTGCAGCCGCTCGATCAACACCCTGCTCGACCTGCGCAACAACCTGAAGCCGGAACTGATCCAGAAAGCGCTCGACATCCTGTCGCGCGCCAAGAAGATCGAGTTCTACGGCCAAGGCTCGTCCGGCTTCGTCGCGGCCGACGCCCAGCACAAGTTCTTCCGCTCGGGCGTGCCCACCGTCTCCTACACCGACCCGGCGATCCACGCCATCGCCGCCGCCCTGCTGCGCGAAGGCGACGCCGTGGTCGTGATTTCGCAGCGCGGCAACAACCCGGCACTGGTGCGCTCGGCCAAGCTGGCGCGCCGCGGCGGCGCCGACGTGATCGTGCTGGCGCCCTCTGGCACGCAACTGGCGGAAATGGCCACCGTCCTGATCCCGATCGACCTGGTGTTCGCCACCGACCCGTATACCCCGATCTCGGCGCGCCTGGCCTACCTGGTGGTGATCGACGTGCTGGCGGTGGGGCTGGCGCTGCAGCGCGGGCCGGAATTCCGCAAGAAGATGCAGAATGCGCAGAAGGCGCTGCAGGAATTCGACATGCAGTTCGATTCGTTTATCGGCTGAGATGCGCGGCTGAACTGCGCAATCGTTACGCGTCCATGCTCCATTCGTCCTTATCCAGCGCCTTTTGCAAAAAATGGAGCTCAGGATCTAGCTTCAACTTGTCCGGGTCCTCGGCAATCTGCGAGTATTCGGCTATATCGCGTTGTGGTTTCGGTGATGGTGGTACCGGCGCAATGCTCGCAAACGCAGCCACCATCAGTACGCCAAGCCAGCGATATCGCTCTTTCCAAGGCCGTGGCTCAAGAATCGCACTCGAAGAAGACGCTTTGTTTTCATCATCCACTTGGAAGATCACTTTCGTTTGAGTGCTGTCGCGTATCGAACGGCGCGCCGCTCACGTGGCGCGAACAAGCAATATGATGGGCCTACCGTCAGCAATGTCTGTGCCTTGATTGCGTACATTTACGATCGCAGGGCTCATCTCTTGCCATGTAAATGCGTTCGGCCCTACAGTGGCCAATCTGGCGACTTTCTCAGCCATTTCAATGTGTCGCGGGATCGAGTCTTAAAACCACGTGCTCTCCGTTCAGGACGACAGGACGCCGGTCGTTCGACGGCGCCGACTGTTTAGTTCTGACCGTTCCCAGCCATTCGGTTCAGGATAGCAGCTTGCAGTCGAGGAAAAATCTCGAACTGTCACGACAGGCGGCAATCGACCCGAAGTGGGCGTCGTCGCCAACGGCTTCTTTCGACATGCAGTAGAACCGCTACGGCAGGATGACCTCGATCTCGACCAGCGCCCTGCCTTTCGCCGCATAGCCGAGCTTGGCTGCGGCCACGTACGACAGATCAATGATCCTGTCGGAGTGGAAGGGGCCGCGGTCGTTCACGCGAACGACCAGCGTTCGACCATTCTCGAGATTGGTAACCCTGACATAAGAAGGGATGGGAAGGATCGGATGCGCAGCCGTGATTTTCATCACGTCGTAGGGTTCGCCGCTTGACGTCGGCAATCCGTGGTAACGGGTCCCGTACCAGCTTGCCACGCCACGCGCATGGTAGGGCATCAACTTGTTCATCGGCCGGTAACTGTTACCCATGGCGACATAAGGCTTGAGCGTACCGGAGACAAACCGCTCTGCCTTGGGTACTGGCTCCTTGACTGCATCGATCTGCGCCTGCGTGATGCCTTTTGGTGGGCCATCGTTGAGGTAATAGCCCCCACCCGCTTTCGTTGGCTTAACTTTTGGTGTCGAACAGGCTACCAGGGACAGCGCCACGGCAGCTACCAGCGCTGGTCTCGAACAGATAGGTAAAATACTTCTCATCATTGATTTCCACACGTTTTCCATCGCCCCGGCGTTCCGCCGACTTGCCACCATTTCGGGTGACTTGCCTCGGCATCCGCTGGCAAACACTGCAAGGCGCAAGGCCGAGTTTGTGGATCATACATGTGGAACGGCAGAACAGAAAAATCGTTCTGTTGCAGTCCTGGATCAGCGAAGGTCCGGATCGACACGCTGCAGACCGTCAGCTCGGCATAGCTGTTGCTAAGGTGCGGATCCCATGAGGTGTCGTGACTGTCCGCAGCCGGCCCGATTGCTGACGGTCGATATAGCTCAGTGTACGACCTTGTTGCTACCTGGACAAGCCGCCGGTGGGCGGAGGCGGCCGCAGTTGCTGTGGCAAACTTTATTGTTTTGTGGCGAACTTTATTAGTTTGTGGCGGACTTTATTAGTTGACAACAGGGTTACGTCAGAATAAAGTCTTGAATACCATGCTAACGAAAATAAAGACTTACCAACGACAGCCGGGCACGTCACCGTGTGTAATTCCTTGAACGGGATGCGCGACAAGCAAAGTTTTACCCTGCCAAAATAATAAACTCTTGAACGAGACTGAGCGATTATAAAGTGCTCATCGACCAGAGGCATCGATCTGGCGTCGAGCAGATCAAGGCGGCAGCCAGCGTCCAATGGCGGACGTGCATGAAAAATGCAACCGAACTATAGTTGTGTTTTTGCCCACAGGAGTGCTTTCCGCTCTCGACCGAATTCGCGCCGCCGGGTTTCGTCCTGCCGGTCACTGGTCCTTGGCCAACGGTGTGCTGCGCCTGAATCTGGCCCATCCGCATCCAGCGGTCCCGGAACTTCTGTACGCCTTCGCTGCGAATGGCGACCTCACCTATATCGGCAAGACCACGCAGGGCCTGCTCAAGCGGATGCAGGCCTATCGCTCGCCCCCAAGCGGCCCGAAAAGCGGCGGCTTGACGAATATCAAGAATCACCAGAACATCACGGCGGCGCTGGCGGCAGGACAGGCGGTCGAGATCTACGTATTGGACGCTGCAGGCGAGCAGCGCCATGGCGAATTTCGTGTCAACTTCGCCGCCGGACTTGAAGACAGCCTGATTCGCGAGCTGGCGCCGCCGTGGAACGGCCGTGGCCGTCCGATCGAGCCCGCACCGGAGCGTGCGATCGCAGCCCCGCTAGGCCGCGCCCGCTCGGCGCGGCCGATCCATTGGGACCGTTGCCCTCGGCTTCCGATCTATTGTCGTTCTGCCGCAACCGGCAAGGCGCCCCGTTCACGACCGCTGCGCGGACGGGAATTTTCGGTCGAGGTGGTCGGCAATGTCCTTCACGTGACGCCAGCATCGTCTGGACAGTCGCGGCCGGTGCCAAAAGCAAACCTGGTCGCGGTGCTTGCCCGTCTGGCCGAGTTGGACTCGCAGCGCAGCGCTGACTACCAAGACATCACGTTTCACGCGTCCTACGTGCTCAGCGTGCTGCACGAGTGGCGCCGCAGCGCCGACGTACCTGCCGTCTAGTAGGCCATGGGCCTGCTGAAGGACGCAAAGGGGGCTGGCATCGGCCTCCAGTAAGTAAAGCGCTGAACCTTGGGCGGGAGTTCGTTGCTGACGAGAGCAAGTTCGCTGGCGGAGACCGCAAGAAACGCCGCGTTGCGGCATCTGCTCAATTCCACACTGGCGTCCAGCGAGTCCCGATGCGTTGTTTGCTAAAGTTCACGTAACTTGGCTGGGAAGCGAAGGATGGGCGACCGAAAGGGTAGTGAGGACTGAACTCTTCGCGCACGAGACGCGCGAAGATGGAACCAATCGCGGCCGCTACCGGGCCGGCGCTCTGCCCCGTCTCGCCCCAGGTCGTGAACTTCAAGGGAAAACCGAGCTGAGCGCGTGCCAGGCGCTCCAATCCGAGGTGGCTGATCAGGATCGTGGCGGCCTCGCCCAAGAAACCGGCATGGCGGAACTCCTCAATGCGGCGCTCGACCAAGCCGCCAACGCAGTCGTGCAGCAGGAATTCCGGGGTGGTGACGTAGGTACTGCTGCCAAAGGCCGGCGGGAACGGCGAGCTGTATGGGTCGCCGGGCCATGGGTCAAATTCCCGGCCACTACCTTCGGCATAGAAAGACGGAAGGTAGGTCTGGACCGCACGGCTGCAGGCCGGGGCTAGGCGGGCGAAGAATAGGAACGGATCCTGTCCCGTGACGTCTTCGACCTCCCAATATGGCCAGCCGCCGAGTGCGTGCTCGACGCTCACGCAGGCATCGCTGTCGAAGCGTGCGGTGTACAGGGCGCGGATGTACATGTAGGCTACCGTGAGAACGCATGCGCGCAGTTGGACCTCGGGCGCAGCGGGTCCCGATGGAACCGCGTCCGGCAGCTTGACCACATAGCCTTCGGCGGTCACGGCGTACGAAGCGCCGCGCTCCAGACGGTCCACACCGTCCGGCCAAGCCTGCGTCACTAGGCCGAGTGCCCGCCGCAAGGCTGCATCGGCCAGTGCCTGCGTCGGGGCATAGCTGACCACCCAGAGCGCCAGCGTGAGCTGCACGTCGATATCGCCCCGGGCCCGAAGCAACTGCTCGGCCATTTCCTCCAGCTCGTCGGCAACTGGACGCGGCGGCTCTGGCTGTTCGAAAGGGTAGTTGCGTCGGCGATTATCGGTCAGTGCTGCGTGTAAAACGCGCTGTGCGCGCAGGTAACCTAGTAGGTAGTTGGCATTCAGCGGATTGGTGCCAAGTGCCGTGCTGAGCAGCCGCAATGCATTGTAAAAGTTGCCGGCGGCCAGAAATACGTCGGTCAGCGGATCGAACAGGGCGCTCGGCGCCCAGTGAAACTGGTCTGCCGCTTCCAGCTTTTCCAGCCTCACATAGCGCTTCAGTTCAACGCGCGCGTTGTGGAGCTGCTTATCCTGCGCGTAGCGCGCTCCGCGCGCGACCAGGTGGTTCAGTACCTGGGTTGGAAATTTGTCGGCTGGACGATCCTGGAGGACAAACAGGCGACGCAAAGCCTCTTCTTTTTCGGCGATGCTTCCCAGCTTTGGTCAAGTGTAAATCTCAAGGTGGATGCGATTCGCATCGCTGTCGAGACTGAGTTTCTTCAGCAGCTTAAATCGCCACGAGTTTCCTAGACACTCGCGAGCCGCTGGAAATACTGCTTTGCATATTCGACCGGCGACAAGTCATTGCTGAAGCTGTGCCAGCACTTTAGATTGTAAACATCTCGATATGGTCGAAGACATCCTGCTTTGCTTCTTCCGGGGCGCCGTATGTCTTGCGTCGGATTCGGTCCCGTTTCAGTAGTTGAAAGGAGCTCTCGGCCACGGCGTTGTCATAACAGTTCCCACGACGGCTCATGCTTTGCTACGATCGCCGAACAGCACCGTTGGGGTCACTTTGGGCGCTTCCGAAAGATCGCGCCGAACCGTGATTGCTTCGATAAACCTGATCATACAGGTGAGCAGCAGATGACGATTGCCGATCAAATCTAACGCTTTGGGGACACGTGCCCCCAAAGCAAAGAAAGCTACTGTTAAGAATGTGGTTGTCACACTTCGGACTATGGACCCAGTCTACGGCATTGACTCCGCGGCTGTGTGATCTAGATTCCGCCTCGTTTGGCTGAGGATCGCCTCGACCATTAGCGCAACTGCCGTCTCGAGTTGTTTATCATGACCTGCCAGCAGGTCTGCCGGCGTGTTGTCGACCTCGACGTCCGGATCGACGCCATGGCCTTCAACGACTTCTGTTCCTCTCATGTCGTACACTGCCCTCGAGGGAATCGTAATAAAGCCGCCATCCATCAGTTGCACGTTGCCGTTGTAGCCGCGCAAGCCTCCCCAAGTGCGTTTCCCGACCGCCTGGCCGAGACCGTACTGCTGAAATAAATATGGGAACAGTTCCCCGTTCGAACCCGCCCACTGATTGATCAACACGACCTTCGGTCCCGGCCCAAGTTCCTGAGGCTGCGTGTCCATGGCGCCAGTGCGATTGCCATTGAATCCTGCCTGTGTCCTGCGCAGGCGCTCGATCAGATAGTCGGCTACCGAACCACCACCGTTCCAGCGGACATCCAGAATCAGTGCCTGCTTGTTCATCTGCGCATAGAATTGGCGCGTGAACTGCGCTAGGCCACGTTGTCCCATGTCTGCCAGGTAGACATAGCCCACGCGGCCATCAGAAAGCCGCTGCACTGCCTCACGGTTGCGCTCGACCCAATCCAGTTCACGCAAGTTCACTTCGCTCGCCACCGGTCTGACCCGTACGCTCCGACGCACACCTTTGGGGGTATCGGCAATGGTCAGGTCGATGGACTTGGAAACCGCCAGGCCCTGCAGGAGTTCGTCGGGTACCATCGGCGCCCGCAACTCCGTTCCATTGATGGCGAGGACATAGTCACCCGTTTTGGCCAGAAGCCCTGGTTGTCTGAGTGGACTGCGGTACTCCGGCAACGTATTGTCTCCCGCAAAGATTTTTGCGAGCCTGTACCGTCCGGAATCCTGGTCCAATACCCAGTCGACGCCGAGCCGGGCTCTATCGGCGGCGTCCGCCGTGTGGCCGTCATCCCCCCCGCCGACACTCATGTGGGAATTCGATAGTTCCCCCATCATCTCGCCAATCAGCCAGTTCAAGTCGCTGCGCGAACCCAAAACAGGCAGCAGTTTGGCATAGCGCTCGCGTACGGCATCCCAGTCCTGGCGATTCATGTCCGGAGAGACCAACAGGTCGCGCTGTAACCGCCAAGCATTGTTGAACATTTGCGCCCATTCGATGGACGGATCGACTGTCATGCGCAGCCCAGCAAGGTCAAGGCGCTGCTCCATCTTCTCAGGACGGTCATGCGGTCCGTCCAGCACACCGTACTCTCCACCCCGTTTGATCAACACTGTCCGGCCATCCACCGACAGGGAATAGCTATCGAGGTCTTCGGCAACAACATGGTCCTTTTCCGTCTCGATGTCGAACCGATGGAGAGCAGATTTTTCCCCTTTCAAGACGCCATTAAAAGTCGAAAGAGGCTGTGTCAAGTAATAAAGCCCATCCTTGCGGACGTCGAGTTGTACGATGTTGGCCGGGTCGACCGGCACGGCCACGGCATCCAACATCAAGTCCTCGGGGGCGAAGCACGCCGTTCCCTCGGGTAGATGAAGAACATAGATCCCCGTGGACTTCACCATTGCAAAGTCGATCTCCTGATCCGAAGACACGGCATTCACATAGCGGGACGAAGTGAAATACAGGCGTTTACTGTCCGGAGACCAAGCCGGATTAGCCTCGGTCCCTTCACCCTTGCCCAGGCGGTGTGTCCGCCCAGTGGCGATCTCGTACAGGTAAAGATCGCGACGTTTCGCAGTCGCCGCCATACTGAATGCCAACCAGTGGCCATCGGGCGAAAAGACCTGGTCGCGGATCCCTTGGCGCTTGTCCTGCGCTACCTCGATCGGCGCCTTGCCGTTCAGATTCGCCAGCCACAGGTGGTGGTCGCCGTCACTGAAGCTCAGACTGCGTCCGTCTGGCGCAAAAACGGGCGTAAAGAAGTAACCTTTCGCGAAATGTGTGATCAGCCGCTCTGTGCCATCGCCGATAGGACGAACCGCCACTTGGCGACCGCCATCGACATCGGTGACGTAAGCAATCATGCGGCCATTCGGCGACCAGGCCGGGGAATCTTCTTCAACGCCGGGGCTGCGCGTGAGATTGACCGGTTCGCCCCCCTGCGTCGGCACGGAAAACAGCTCCCCCCGTGCTGAGAACAGGCTGTGCTGCCCGTCAGGAGAGATTGCGTAGTTGATGCGGTCAGGGAGGTCCAGGTCGCCGTCTCGAACAACTGCGTTTCCGCGCACCAGGTTCCCTACGTCGACTAAGCGCTTTATCTTGCGGGGGTTATTACCAGGCAAAGAGATACGAACCTCGGCCAGGCGCTCTCCAGGGAGGTCCAGGCGATATAGTTTGCCGCCCTGCTGAAAAGTGATCGCATCGTCGCCCAGTGCGGGTGTATCGATGTCGTAGTCCGTGAAATGCGTCAGCTGTCTTTGCTGATTGGTAATCAGGTCGAAGACCCAAATGTTCGCGCGTCGCTTACTGTCCTGATCGGACAAATAATAGATCTTCCTGCCGTACCACATCGGCGACGCATTTGTGCCTCCCGACTTGGTCAACTGGCGAAGTGCATGGGTATCGAAGTCATATGTAAACACCTCGCGCACCATCCCGCCGTCGTAACGCTTCCAGTTGCCATAGTGCGCCAGCAAGCGATTGTATGCGAAGGAGTGTCCGTCCGTACCATAGGTGCCCATGCCGACGGCATTATCGATTGGCATCATCTCAGGAGGCCCACCCACGACCGGAACCCTGTAGAGTTCCCGCACGAGCCGGTTCCATTGCCGGTGCTGGCTCAGATAGAGAATGAAGCGCGAATCCGGCGACCAGGTTACGACAATATTGTCCAGCCCTCGCCCATTGTGATAAGTCAGCCGGGTAGGCTTGCCCCCTGCGGCCGGCATCATCCAGACATCGCTGCCGGCTTGATTCATCCTGGTGTAGGCGATCCAGCGGCCGTCTGGCGATACGCGTGGATAGATATCGGTTCCCGAGCCACTCGTCAACTGAACCGCCACGCCGCCGGTTCGCGGAACCGACCACAGCTGCTCTTCGGCACTGAAGACGATTTTGCCATCATATGCTTGCGGATATCTCGGCAGGGCTGCCGATGCTGGTCCACCTAACATCAACGAGAGTACCAGCAGAAGAGGAAGAAAGATGCGTAATTGTGAAAGCATAAAGAAATGTTATCGAGCGCTGGTATTGACACATTCCAAGGAACGTTTCAAGGATGAGCGCGCAACGCTGTTACTTGCATACCGGGATGTTAATTGCTCCACTTTGATACAGCAAATCGATACAACGTATCAATCACATCGATTATGTCGATGATTGTGTTCGTGCTACGCTACGCCAAGCCCGACCCACACAGACATGTTGACAATCAATCACTTCAATTTGCGCAGCTTCGATCTCAATTTGCTGCTGGCTTTCGACGCTCTCATGCAAGAGCTGAGCGTGACACGCGCGGCGGCAAGATTGAAGATCCAGCAACCAGCAATGAGCCACGCCTTGTCGAATTTGCGCATGCTGTTCGACGATGTTCTTTTCATCCGAAGCGGTCATGTCATGGAAGCGACCGCGCGCGCGAAAGCGCTGCATACGACCCTTCATCCGCTCCTGCTGCAAATTCAACAGGCATTGTCTGCCACTGCGCAATTCGACCCTGCCAAGGAAACATGCACTTTCAGATTGGGGATGAATGGGCAGGCGGAGATGATTCTCCTGCCCGCCTTGGTTGATCAAATTGCACGGTTTGCCCCTAACATAAAAATCCATTCCGTTCCCATTGGAGACGAGACGGCTCAGACTTTGTTAGATGACGACAAGATCGACCTGGCGATTGCACATGCGAGCGACGACCTGGGGCGCTTACGCCGTGAAAGGCTGTACTGCGAGCAATACGTATGCTGCTTCAATCCGTCCCAACTCGCGTGTTCGAATCCCATTACATTGGAAGAATACTTTACTGCGGCACATGGCCTAATGTCGGCCAATGCACATCTGTCGGGATTTCTGGATTATCTGTTGCGGCAAGCTCCGGCACGACTGCAGGCCACGTACTTATCGCACAACGTGATGACATTGCTTGCGATGGCGGCTCGGGCGCCGCTCATCGCTTCGCTACAGACAGGGGTTGCCACGCGACACGCGGCAGCGTTCGGCCTCGTCATTAGCCCGCTGCCGTTCGACGTTGACGATCTGGATATCGACATGATCTGGCATCCACGCAGCGATAACGATCCGGCCATCGAGTGGCTCCGTGCACTGCTGCACACTTGCATATCTTAAATTGGATTTGCAGTTTTTGAAATTATCAGGCAACCACGCAGAACAGATTTATCCTCAGCCTGGATGCCTGATCGCGCGCGCATCACGTAAGTGCACCATGGTAATTTCCCTGCAAACACAAGCCAACGTAGGAATGTGCCTGTGATGGATGCATGCGCCTTTTAACTTTGACGTAGAAATAGGAATGAACAAATTTACATTCAACCGGGGCATTTGGGAGAAAGGGCAGGAGCTTCCAGAACAGATGGAAAACGAAGAGCACTTCGATTATTTGGAACGCGTAGGATATTCGACCAACAGTGTTTCCTATGGGACAGAAGGTCGAGAACGGCTCGAGATTTTTGAAAATCAAGCAAATCACACCTTCTTTGCATTGATTTCGCCTACAGGCCAAAAGTCATTCAAAGTCTATATTCCTGACTTTCCGAGTTACATGCTCTTCATTAAGGATTATGGCAGCTCCTTTGCTGCAAACGGCGCCGATTCGACTCAGAAAGAGATTATGGAAACACTCGGCAAACTTTTTAGAGCAGAACACGGCCACGACTGGAGCGAAATGTGTCACCTTTGCGATCCAGTAGCGTGGAGGCGCTGGAATGAGGCGCAGGAAATGCCTATTGATTCTTGATCTCAGGCAACGTTCCTGTTCATGGAGCGGCGAGCTGTTGGCAGCCCAGACCTTCGCCTGAGTAGAGATTCACGCGAAGACGCTGCGGGCGCGCCTGCTTACTTTAAAAGTCATAGCGGCATATCACTGATAGTAAGCACCTCTTCCGGTCGCAAACAAGTCCTTGCTGGCGCACCTGACAAGCAGGTGCTGCGTTGCCGTACTTGCATGGTGCCATGCGAACAGTTAGACACGCGGTAAGAAAAAGGCGACGAGAATGCTGATGTCGATCAAGTTAAGCAATATTCGTAAATCTTTCATCAGCAATTCCAGCACCTCGACTTCGCTGCTGGCCGTGTGCTGCGCAGGGAGACCTCGGCAATGCTGGGCCTGACCTTCTCGAGATAGCGTTGGCTGGCGGGAAGCGCTTACGCGGCCCAGCAACTTGTATGGCTAGGCACTGTGCACTGGCAACCATCCATCATGGGGCAATCGCACGACACCCCCGTTCACGGTCGAGCAACGAACTCGGCTGCTGGAGCTAGCCCTTATGGATAGTTGGAATGCCTAAACTAGGGCAATACGATAACCACTAGATTGCAACCGCGATCGCGTTACCGATTCCATCTTCACCAACTTGTCCAGAAAGACTCAACATGACCCAGCTCACCACCGCGTCCGGCATCCCGGTCACCGATAACCAGAACTCTATAACAGCCGGCGCACGTGGGCCGATTCTGCTGCAGGACTTTCACCTGATCGAGAAGCTCCAGCACTTCAATCGCGAGCGCATTCCCGAGCGCGTCGTTCATGCGAAGGGCTCCGGTGCCTACGGTACTTTCACCGTCACTCACGACATTACGCGTTACACCAGCGCCAGGCTGTTCGCGGAGGTCGGCAAGCAAACCAGCACCTTCCTGCGCTTTTCGACAGTCGCTGGCGAAAGAGGGGCTGCAGACACCGAACGGGATCCGCGGGGCTTCGCCTTGCGTTTTTATACCGAAGAAGGCAATTGGGACCTGGTCGGCAATAACACGCCAACTTTTTTCCTGAAAGACGGCATCAAGTTCCCGGACTTCATCCATACCCAGAAACGCGACCCGCAAACCAATCTGAAATCGGCGCAAATGGTCTGGGATTTCTGGAGCCGTGCTCCTGAGAGCCTGCACCAGGTAACGATCGTGTTCTCGGAGCGGGGCATTCCGGATGGTTTCCGCCACATGGACGGCTTCGGCAGCCATACCTACAGCCTGATCAACGCCGAGGGACAACGCGTCTGGGTCAAGTGGCATTTCAAGACCCTGCAAGGCATCAAGAACTTGAGCGCGGCAGAAGCTGCCCGCCTGGCCGGCATCGACCCGGACTACGCGCAACGCGACCTGTTCCATGCTATTGCCGCCGGCAATTTTCCGCGCTGGAGCGTCGAAATCCAGGTCATGGACGACAAACAGCGCTCCGCCTGGGAAGCAAGGACCGGCTGGGACGCATTCGACCTGACCAAGGTATGGCCGCAGGGGGACTTTCCCCGGATTCCGGTTGGCATCCTGGAACTGAATCGCAACCCAGAAAACTACCATGCCGAAGTCGAGCAAGCCGCGCTCTCCCCAGCAAACATCGTTCCTGGTTTGGGCTACAGCCCGGACAAGATGCTGCAGGCACGCCTGTTTTCCTATCATGATGCCCAGCTGTACCGGATTGGGACCAACCATCAGCATTTGTCGGTAAACCGTCCACGCTGCCCCTTCCATAATCAGCAGCGCGATGGGGCAATGACGATGACCAGCGGTGCTGCCGCTGCCAACTACGACCCTGTACATGTCACAGGGCCTGGCGCCGACGGGTTCGGCCATGGCGATGCTGGCTGGCCAGTCGAGGGCATCGCAGGACGTTACGACACGCGTGCCGCCGACGATCACTATACACAGGCCGGCAACCTGTTTCGCCTGCTGAGCGAAGAAGGTAAAGGTACGCTGATCGAGAACATTGTCGGCTCACTGAGCCAGGCCGATGCCACAATCCAGGATCGCCAGATCGGCCATTTCCTGAAGGCCGATCTGAACTACGGCAAGAGGGTGGCTGAAGCCCTGACGCGCCGGACAAACGGGATCTGAGCAGCACGCTGAGAGTAGATCCCCCGGCAGTACTAGCTTCCAGCAAGGGCCGAGTCCTGTCTTTAGGGACTCGGCCTTTCTCTTATGCGGTTGACGTCCCAGGACTTTATGTTCAGAACAATGAGCCGCCGCATGCTACAAAGGATCGGCTCCTTTTACTGAGCATACAAACCCACAGTTGCCGCTAGCCATCCGCCCTATAGACAGCAATGCCTTGAGAGCTATATTGAGAGGCGTCCTTTGCCAAGACAGTCGTACACTCTGCCGGGGTATGGTCCGAAAGGACCGACCATCCGACATCGCAGACACCGCGCATGCAGGGACCAAGCGGTATCTAGCTGACGCAGGATGCCTGGCCGGGGTGCCTCAACATTGAAAAGCTCGGCTCTCGTTTAGGTCAAAAACAAACGGTTGCCATGAGTGAACGCGGGCGGTTGGATTGCCGACGCCATCAAAAAAAGTCGTTAGGAACTTTACAGTGCGATTTTTTCGACAATAAGGCAAACGCAGATAGCAGCAGCTTTCTTCCATCGCTTCCCGCCAACTTCATAACGCAGCTTGCCACCTATGCAACGTCGGGCAGGTTTCCAGAGGCACTATAGCTGTCGCGCACCAGCTTAATGTAGCGGCGGGCGCCCAGCCCCAGAGGACGTTCGCGCGACCAGACGATGTCGACGTTCAGCCGCAAACCTTTGCTCGCGTTGTCGAAGCTGATCTCTTTCAGCGTTCCAGCTGAAATTGCACCCTGAACCAGGGCCCGCGGCAGTAGAGCCCATCCCAACCCTGCCTGCACCAGTCCAAGGGTGGCCAAGTGACTGTCGGTCCGCCATACTTGGCGCGATTTGATGAAGCGCGAGTCCGTATGCCTGTCGTGCCTGCTACTCATGACAATTTGACGCAGGTCGAGCAGGGCTTCCAGACGAATGGAGCCGTCAACGTGGCACAGGTCTGCAAGGCTGGGCGCCAGTACCTTCACCATAAGGTCACTGCCGACCTCTTCAAAGGATTCGCGTTCGTCCAGTCGCTCGCGTTCGAACAGAAGCGCTAGATCGACGTGCCCGTCGTGCAACAACGCGACGGCGTCAACCTGTGGCACCGATACCACTTCAACTTCAAGCGAGGGGAATTCGCGTGCCAATACCGCCATCGGCGCGGTCCAAGGGCCAGACACTAGCTCGGGCACGATAGCCAGTCTCAGGCAGCGCTCCAAACCGTGGTACAGCGATAATGCGTCGGCCTCAAGCTGGCGCAACTGACTGGCCAGATGGCGCGCACGCGGTTCGAGCGCAAGCGCGGCGTCAAGTGGCCGAGCTTCACGGCTGCTTCGATCGAATAAGGTGAGGCCAAGTTCCGCTTCCAGCTGCGAGATGACGAGACTTACGGCAGATGGCACCCGGCCAAGCGAACGAGCGGCTGCAGAGAAAGAGCCTTGATCGAGGACGGAAAGAAAGACGGTAATGTTATCGCTTGAAAAGGCCATGATCTGTGAGAAAAACTCAAAGGAGGCGACTTTATACACCAGCACACCGCATCTACACTATCCCAGTCGTCATTTTAGGAGCTACTTGTGCAGGGTATGAAACGCAAAATCGTCTTTGTGACGTTGAATGAACTGCTCGCCATCACGTGCATCACTGTGGGCCTCATGGTCTTTACCGGCCAGGCGCCGGCCCATTCGAGCGTAGCCGCTCTCATGTCGTCGGCAATCGCCATCACTTGGAACTTTCTCTACAATTTAATCTTCGAGGCATGGGAGTCGCGTCAAATAACCCGCGGGCGAAATCTGGCGAGGCGCGTCATCCATACGCTAGGCTATCAGGGTATTCTGCTCCTGATCGGAGTACCGCTGTATGCCTGGTGGCTGGATGTTTCGCTGATCAAGGCTTTTATGCTGAACATTGGTTTCGTAGTTTTTTTCTTGTTTTACAGTTTTTTGTATAACTGGGCTTTCGACACCGTGTTCGGCTTGCCGACATCGGCACGCGTCGGCATGGATATCACGTAGTCGTAAGCGCAGCGAAGCGGTGGAAAGCGACCTGATTGCGCGCTGGGCACCGGTATGCCGATAGGCCGGGACGGTATTTGGCGGGTTTGGAAATAATTTCTCTGCTCGAAATGGCAGCTGAGAGACAACTGGCGGTCAGGCCGCCAGTTGTGGCAGGGATGCTTACTTGCTCAGGTGCTTTTTCAGTTCGGTGCCAGCCTGCAGCACCTGCGAGCGCACGCTTGGCAGAGCGGCCAGCGGGTTGAGCAGGCCAAAGTCATGGATCATGCCGTTGTAGCGGGTGACCGTCACGTTGACACCGGCTTGGTCCAGCTTGCGGCCATAGGCTTCGCCCTCGTCACGCAAGACGTCAAATTCCGCGGTCTGGATCAGTGCCGGCGGCAGCCCCTGCAGTTGCTGCAGACTGGCCTGCAGCGGCGAGGCGTAAATTTCCTTGCGCTTGGCCGCGTCAGTCGTGTAGCTGTCCCAGAACCATTTCATCATGTTCGCAGTCAGGAAATAACCGTTCGGGTACTGCTTGTACGATTCGGTCTGGAAGTCGGCATTGGTTACTGGCCACATCAGTACTTGGTAGCGCAGCTTCGGGCCACCTTTGTCCTTGGCCATCAGGGCCAGAACCGTTGCCATGTTACCACCCACACTATTGCCGGCCACGGCCAGGCGGCTACCATCGATATTCAGTTCCTTGCCATTCGCTGCGACCCACTTGGTGGCAGCGTAGATCTCGTTGATCGCCTCGCCATAGCCAGCTTCCGGGGAACGGGTATAGTCGACGAACACGGCAACCGCGCCTGAGCTCTCGACCAGGTCACGCACCAGGCGCTCGTGGGTTGGATAGTCGCCCAGCACCCAGCCGCCGCCGTGGATGAACATAAAGGCCGGCAACATGCCTTTGTGTCCCGCCGGACGCACGATCTTCAGCTTGATCTGGCGACCGTCGGCGGTGATGACCTTGTCCAACACGTCTGCTTTGGGCAGGCTTACCTGCACGCTTTTTTGCGCGCCTTCCAGCACACCGCGTGCTTCCGTTGGCGACAACTGTTCGATCGGCTTGCCCCCACTTGAATTCAGGGCATTCAGGAATTCTTGGATACGGTGCTCAGGTGCGGGAGCGTCTGGGCCAGCGGACACCATGCCGCAGCTAAGTGCCAAGGAGCCCGCGATAACGGCATTGTTCAATTTATTCATGATTTTTCTTCCTCTTGAGTGTGTCGACATCACGCCGTAGCAACTGTTGGCTGCGGTGCCTCTGCCGAGTTATATGAATGGTTGGTGCGGCCCGCTGTGTATGTGTTTTCGGGCGGTCCCGGTTGCTGGCGGCATGCAATGCGATCAACAACACGAGCATTGTCGGAGAGGTGGGGGTGTCGGTCTACTCGACGGAAGTTCTAGGCCAAAGGTGATTGGGGAAGACAAGCCGAATTTAACTGTCTGCAGGCGTGTTCCAGACTATCGCTGGGCATTGAGCGACGCAGAACGATGACGGTGGCAAGCGCGCTTGGCCACACGAGGGATGACCCGGGCCACGGAGTTTCGCCTGTGCAGCTGTCTAAGGAAGGAGGAGGAGATGATTGACGGCCGCGTTCCCGCTATGGTCAGCTGCAATGACGGGAACGCCACACTGGCAACTTTTCGAATCAGTGCTACAGAGGCTCGACTAGGCTTGTAGGCTGTCGCCAATTTCATATCGTTCGGAAAAAGCAAAGTCCGACGTTCGCAAGCCTTGAATCGCGTATTCGTGCGAAAGTTCTTGTACTGCAAGCGTACTTGCAAGAAGATGCCGGGTCAACGCGGGGCGCGTCTTGCTTTTACCTTTGACGAGATAAATACCGCTGATCTGATACCCGTCGCTATAGACGACTTCGAATTCGCACATAAAAGTTTCATCGCGGCGTGTTGCCCAATCCGCCAAGGCCTGGTCAGCGGAGTGAAACGAGCATAAGACCGCGCGCGTCTGCTGTGCAGGGTCGTGTAGCCGAATGCTTCGCACGCCGACTTTTTCACGCTGCATGGAGGGGTCTGTTGCTTGCGGGGGATGTGCCCCCAAAAGATTGTGAAAATTATTATGCACAATAACTCCAAGATTAAGTCTTCCGTACAACTGTTGTCGAGTTCAACATCTAGTCTAACTTTCGGTAAATAGGTCCAGTACTACTCTTAATGACTATTACTTTCACAAGCTCCCTCGCTTTCAAGGAATTGGCGGCCATCCAGCTGTCGAGCCGAGTGCGTTGCGCCCTGAAACAATCATATGACCCTGTCCGAGCTTTCAACTCGTGTCCCTTCACCTCATCAACAAGCAGTATCGATTTGCATCAAGAGATTAAAATGATCTTAGTACTGGAAAAGGCTGCTACGATGCCCAAGCCGTTGCAGTTAGAATGTGTAGTAGCTTTAGTAGACACTCTCTGATGGCATTTCTTCCTTCTTCTCCGCTCAGGAACGTCACTGCCACTTCTTTCCCGTCGGGTGCTGTTTCGTTCGGTCCCTTTCACCTTTTTCCTTCGGAACGTCGGCTGGAAAGAGACGGAGTACAAGTCAAGATTGGAAGCCGTGCGCTGGACATCCTGATCGCTCTGGTTGGGCGCGCTGGTGAAAGCGTCAGCAAACGCGAACTGGTAGCACAGGTCTGGCGCGACTTGGTCGTCGAAGACAGCAGCCTGCGCGTCAACATTGCCAATCTGCGGCGGGCGCTTGGCGATGGTATTGGTGGCGCTCGCTATATTGCCAATATCCCCGGTCAGGGGTATAGCTTTGTAGCCACGCTGACGCCAAGCGAGCAATCCACTGCGTCAAAAGGAATCTCTGCAGGGACCAGCGCACCAGCTTACGTTCTGCCAATGCGTTTGGAGCGCATGGTCGGACGCGACCGGCAGGTGAACACGCTCGTACAACTGCTGGAACAGTATCGCCTGATCAGTATTGTCGGACCGGGTGGCATGGGCAAGACCACCACCGTTGTCGCGGTCGCACATACGGTATTGCCAGTCTTCGATGGGCAAGTGTGTTTTTTTGACCTGGCAGTCCTGGCTTCTCCAGAACTACTGGCGAGCACCATGGCCGCGACGCTTGGGGTCATGATGTCGTCGGCCGATGCTCAACATGAGTTGAGTGCTTGGCTGCGCGACAAGCGCATCCTCCTCGTGCTGGACAACTGTGAACACCTGATCGATGCGGTAGCGTCGCTCGTCGAGCGCCTGCTTGATGCCGCGCCGATGATCGCGATTATCGCCACCAGCCGGGAAGCCTTGCGTGCCGAAGGTGAGCACGTATACCGCCTGTCCCCCCTTGCGAGCCCACCGGACGGCAAGCTGAGTGCCTAGGAAGCGCTCGATTTTCCAGCCGTCCAGCTATTTGTCGAACGCGCTCGTGCCAACGGCAGCAATTACGAACTGAACGATACCGATGCACCGGTCATCGCCGATATCTGTAGAAAGCTCGATGGTCTCGCGCTGGCGATCGAACTGGGCGCGGGTCGAGTCGCTGCGTTCGGCGTGCACGGCACCGCAGAACTCCTCGACAACCGCTTTCGCCTGACGTGGCACGGCCGGCGCACTGCGCTTCCACGCCACCAGACCCTGAACGCCATGCTGGACTGGAGCTACAATCTGCTGCCCGAGTTCGAACGCATGGTGCTGCGCAGGCTGTCGGTCTTCGTGGGCCGTTTCTCGCTCGAGGCTGTGCGTCACGTTGCTGCTGAAAACGACGTCGATGCGATACGGGTCATGGATGCCATTGACAGCTTGGTTGCCAAGTCGCTGGCTGCAGCGGAGACTGGGCAGGCCGCGGTGCGCTACCGGTTGCTCGAGAGTGCACGTGTGTACGCAGCCGAAAAACTCAGGGGCAGTGGCGAGGCGGACAGCACGTCGCACCGCCACGTGGTGTACCTCACAAACTGTCTCGAGCGCCGCCAGGGCAACTTCGCCGCGTCCTCCTCGCCGGAGACGCCATCCTCGCACATCGATAACCTGGGGAATCTGCGTGCGTGCCTCGACTGGAGTTTTTCACCGTCGGGCAACGCCACCGCTGGTATTCGACTATGCGCGGTGGGAGCGCCGCTGCTACTCGACTTGTCGTTGCTGGGAGAATGCCGGCACTGGACCGAGAAAGCGCTTTCTGTGCTGGAAAGAAGCGTTGCGACATCAAAGCAGGAGATGGTCCTGCAGGAGACGCTCGCCATCTCGATCATGTTCGCAAGCGGGAACAGCACCGCTGTACGCGCAGCGATCGAACGCGGGCTCGTCCTGGCGCGCCAGCTGGGAGACCATGCGTATGAACTGCAACTGCTTTCCGGACTGAACGTATACGAGACCCGGACGGGAGATTTCCATGCTTCCTTGTGCACTGCGGAACGCACCGCCGCCGTGTCCAAATCACTGGGTACCGCGCCATCGCTGGCCATGGCCGAGTGGATGTTGGGGCTGGCTCACCATTTCATCGGCAACCAGATGCGCGCCCTGCAGCACTTCGAGACCGGCGTGGGCCTGATCGAAGGGGCGCCACAGGCAAGCACCTTTGCGTTCGGCTACGATCACCATGTCCGTGCCCGCGCCGGTTTGGCACGCAGTCTATGGCTGAGGGGCCAGGCAGACCGCGCCCTTGCCCAAGCCTGGGAAGCTGTGCGTGAAGGAGAGAAGTTGGGGCACACTGTGTCGCATTGCATCGCGTTGGTCTACGCCATCCCAGTTTTCATCTGGAGGGGCGACCTGGATACGGCGGAGGAGTTGATCGAGAAATTGATTGGACATGCAAGCACTCACATGCTCGCTCCTCACCTTGCCGTCGCCAAGGGCCTGCAGGGAGAGCTGTTGATCAAGTGTGGCGAACCGGCCCGAGGCATTGTTCTGATAAAAGAGTGCATCAAAGCACTGCGTCCTTACCGCCATCGTGTGCTGAGCAGTACCCAGATCGCAGCACTGGCTGAAGGACAGGCTGCGGATGGACGACTTGCCGAAGCGCTGGCCACAATCCGCAGCATGGCGTCAATAGACGAGGAAATGTTCAACAGCCCAGAAATTTTTCGGATCCAAGGGGAGATACTTGCAGCGATGCCACAAGCCGACCTCGTGCAGGCCGAAGACAGTTTATGGAGAGCGCTCGCTTGTGCACGACGCCAGCACGCCATCGCCTGGGAACTGCGCGCTACTACTACCCTCGCGGAACTGCTCGCCCGACAAGAGCGCCAGCATGAAGCAGAACGCCTGCTTGGCGACGTGATGGGGCGCATCGGCGAAGGCTTCGACACCGTCGATTACATCGCAGCAGCACGGCTGCTTGCCGACCTTACGCGGCACTGAACGCGCTGGACGACGCGGACCGGCCCGTTCCCGCTTGCGGAACCGGCCGGAACGCATGCTTCTCCCCTCCTGCACGCAGCAGACCGCGCTGCGTTGCGACGATTACCGCATGGGTCCTGGCCGTGGCATCGAGCTTCGTCATCAAGGCTTTCATGTGGCATTTCACGGTCCCGAGGCCAATGCCAAGCTCGCGAGCAATCAGCTTGTTGCAATACCCCTGTCCCAGCAGCTCCAAGACCTCGACCTCGCGACTGGTCAGCTCGCTGCGCCGGGAAACCTCGGCAATGCTGTGCTTGACCTGCTCACCAAGATAGCGCTGTCCGTTGCCGAGCGCTCGCACGGCCGCCACCAACTCGCACGGCAAGGCACTGTGCAGCAGATAGCCATGCACACCGCGGGTGACCGCATGGCGCACGTCCCATTCACGGTCGAAATGGGTGAACACCAGTACACGGCAACGGCTGTGATCGGATGCATCCAGTTCCTGGCAGAAGCGGATCCCTTCGTTGTAATCGGCAATGATGACCGCCCTCTCCTCCTGTTCCAGGCCATCGAGCGTATCGTGCAGGACCAAGTCCGTTGCATGCAATTCTCTCAGCATGGCCCTCAGTCCAGCACTGAGGACAGGGTCCGAATGAATGAAGTAGACGTTGAGTTTATTGTTGACCATGACGTTCCCTAAAGTAAATTCCGCAAAGCGACGCGGCCGTTCGTTCGTTCGTTCGTTCGCAGCACTATATTTAAGAATAAGTGCTCACTTATATAAGTGCAAGCGCTATTTTTGCGTGGAGGCTTCAGACCTTACGGGGATGACGCGATGTCGTGAACGAGACCGGTCCCAATGAGCATGCGATCTTCATAGCACGAACAGCATCATCCCGAGGTAATGCATGATGGAATCGTAACGCCTGTGAATCAAGTTAAGACACGTGAAGCGTCGTAAAGGCAGCTTCTGGTGTGCCCCTTGGTTTCCTGCGTTCACGGGAACAGCAATTCACCCCGCATGCAGCAAAAGACACGAGCAACCGTCGGAACCATGCTGGTTCGTGCCACCACCATCGCATATCTATTGGGACGGATCTCGTCCACGCTATGGCGTCAATCTCCATAAAGTCTGAGTATTCCACGTAGGTTAGCGCTTGATATTATATAAGCGAGCGCTTATTCTTAGATAAAGCGCGAAGCAGGCGAACAGTCTCTAGCTTCGGCGTAAAGCGATCAGACCGCGGGCTACCCGCACCGTATCTGTATCGATCCATCCGCGGGATGCTCTGAAAGGAAATATCATGGAACGCTCGACTTTGACCGAAGCTGCAAAAAACTGGATCAACGGCAGCTGGAATAATGGTGGCACGATCAGGCAGGCGGTCAGCCCGTCGACCGGCCAGGCACTGGGCAACTACCTGGACATCGGCCCTGACGAAGCGCGCCAAGCGATCGAGGCCGCCCGCACTGCATTCGACACGACCAACTGGTCCAAGGAACGCTCGCTGCGTTCGCGCGCCTTGTTCGAACTGGCCGACGAGGTCGCCCAGAGAGTAGAAGCGATGGCAATCCAGCTGGCCCGCGATGGGGGCAAGCTGCTGGCGCAGACCCAGTGGGAACTGGCCTTGACCGTGGATTGGCTGCGTTACAGCGCCGCCACCGCGCTGCTGCAGACCGGAGGACGCTCCCTCGAAGCCGCTCCAGGAGTGCACTTTCATTCCGATCCCGAACCTCTTGGCGTCGTGGGGGTGATCTCGCCCTGGAATTCACCGATCATCCTATCAGTGCGCGCTCTCGCACCCGCACTGGCGGCCGGATGCACTGTGGTACTGAAATTGCCGCACCAGAC
>Ga0308156_1001847_pt1 | contig 21750 bp, 20 predicted proteins | sample PhyAR2_FD_201041 | JGI IMG/M metagenome (GOLD analysis project Ga0308156, IMG submission 201041) | Phyllosphere microbial communities from UC Gill Tract Community Farm, Albany, California, United States - DLSL A.R2 | ecosystem: Host-associated > Plants > Phyllosphere > Unclassified | place: USA... | reverse complement strand
GGCCGCAGTGGCATGCACCAGGATGTGCCAAAAGATGACGTTATCATCCAGAAAGTCACTGTCAGCGAGTAATGTCGCGCACCCTGTTTATCGCAGATCTCCATCTGTGTCAGGAAGAACCGGCGATCACCGCCGGTTTTCTGCATTTTTTACAGCGCGAAGCGCCACACTGCGACGCGCTCTATATTCTTGGCGATCTGTTTGAAGCCTGGATTGGTGACGACGATCCCAATCCGCTGCATCAGCAGGTTGCCAGCGCCCTGCGCGCCCTCTCCGTTCCGGTCTACTTTATTCACGGCAACCGCGATTTCCTGATTGGCCAGCGCTTCGCCCGCGCCAGCGGCATGACGCTGCTGCCTGAAGAACAGGTGCTGACGCTCTACGGCCACCGTCTGCTGATCATGCACGGCGATACGCTCTGCACCGACGACGCCGGCTATCTGCGCTTTCGTGCCAAAGTCCATAACCGGTGGATCCAGCGACTGTTTCTGGCGTTACCGCTGCGGCTGCGCAAACGCATTGCCGCCCGGATGCGCGCCGACAGCAAACAAGCCAATCAGCATAAGTCCCAGACCATCATGGATGTGAACCACGAGGCGGTCACCGCTACCCTGCTGCGCCAGCAGGTACGTTTGCTGATCCACGGTCATACTCACCGTCCGGCCATTCATCAGCTGATGCTGCAGGGTGAAACCGCGCAACGGGCGGTGCTGGGGGCCTGGCACAGTCGGGGATCGATGATTCAGCTCGATGCCAGCGGGATTCAGCTGATCGATTTTGACTTTTAATCGTCGGGTAAATCCGCGTGTTTAGCCCGACGCAACCGTTTTCCTTGCTCTCTTCTCATGCTATTCTCTGTGCCCTTCAAAACCTGTCCGCCCGGCCAGGTCTGTTTGTTCATTCACAGGAGTTGACCGCATGTCATCCAACGCCGCCCCGGCCCGCATCGCGATTGTTATGGGTTCCAAAAGTGTCTGGTCCACCATGCAGTTCACTGCTGAAATTCTTACCAGCCTCGACGTGCCCTTCCATGTTGAAGTGGTTTCTGCACACCGTACGCCGGATAAACTGTTCAGCTTTGCCGAAACCGCCGCTGAGCGGGGTTTTCAGGTCATCATTGCTGGCGCGGGTGGCGCAGCACATCTGCCAGGTATGCTGGCGGCTAAAACCCTGCTGCCGGTACTGGGCGTGCCGGTTCAGAGCGCGGCGCTGAGCGGCGTCGATAGCCTCTATTCGATTGTGCAGATGCCGCGCGGAATTCCGGTCGGTACGCTGGCGATTGGTAAAGCCGGTGCCGCCAATGCCGGGCTGCTGGCTGCGCAGATTCTGGCGATTCATGACGACGCGCTGCGTTCACGACTGGCGAACTGGCGTCAGAGCCAGACCGATGAAGTGCTGAATCATCCTGATCCACGGGAGGAGGCATGAAGCCGGTTTGCGTCCTCGGTAACGGTCAGTTAGGCCGTATGCTGCGCCAGGCGGGTGAACCGCTGGGGATCGCGGTTTATCCGGTAGGTCTGGATGCCGATCCGGCTGCCCTGCCAATGGCCGACAGCGTGATCACCGCCGAAATTGAGCGCTGGCCGGAAACCGCGCTGACCCGCGAACTGGCGAGTCATCCGGCGTTTGTGAACCGCGATATATTTCCGCGGCTGGCCGATCGCCTGACCCAGAAACAGCTGCTGGATCAGCTCCATCTCGCCACTGCGCCGTGGCAGTTGCTGGCCGACAAAGCCGAATGGCCGTCGGTATTTGCCTCGCTCGGCGAACTGGCGATTGTGAAGCGCCGCACCGGGGGTTATGACGGTCGTGGTCAGTGGCGTTTGCGTGCTGGCGAAACCGATGCACTGCCGGAAGAGTGCTATGGCGAATGCATCGTCGAACAGGGCATTAATTTCTCCGGCGAAGTGTCGCTGGTCGGCGCGCGCGGCCATGATGGCAGCACGGTGTTCTATCCGCTGACGCACAATCTGCATCAGGACGGCATTCTGCGCACCAGCGTGGCGTTGCCCCAGGCGGATCAGGCGCAACAGCAGCAGGCGGAAGCGATGCTGAGCGCCATCATGCAGGAACTGAACTACGTCGGCGTGATGGCGATGGAGTGTTTTGTCACCCCGGACGGATTGCTGATTAACGAACTGGCTCCGCGGGTGCATAACAGCGGCCACTGGACGCAGAATGGTGCCTCCATCAGCCAGTTCGAGCTGCATCTGCGGGCGATTCTGGCGCTGCCCCTGCCGCAACCGGTGGTGTTTGCGCCGTCGGCGATGGTCAATCTGATTGGCACTGCCGTCAACCCTGACTGGTTGCAGCAGCCGCTGGTGCACCTGCACTGGTATGACAAAGAGGTGCGCCCGGGCCGTAAGGTCGGGCACCTCAATCTGACCGACAGCGATACAGATCGACTTAGAGCTGCCCTCAACGCGCTGGTCCCTCAGCTACCGGCAGAGTACGCCAGTGGCATCGCCTGGGCGGTTGAAAAACTGTAATCCTCCGCACCAAAGCCTGCTGATGGCATTGTCAGGCGGCTGAGAAGCGCAACGCGAGGGGAGCGCACAGCATAGCGGGCCAGTGACAAAAACGCCGGAAGCGTTTTTGAACAACGCAAAGCGTTGGCCCGGCTACGGGCGCACCTCAGAGATGAGGAGCGTAATCGCCCGCGCTGAGCCTGCCAGGGATGGCATTTTTGCGTCTTTGCGAAGGGCGTATGCTCCCTGAGCTAACACCTTATCGTCGCGCGCTGTGAGCGCTAGTACGTTCTGGATGACGACCGGATGCAGGCTGAATAGCGCCCTGCACCCAGCCCTCCCCTTATGCCGCATCAAACTTCCTGAACAGCGCTTTGCCCTTCAGTAACCGCACCCCGAGCCAGCCACCGCACAGCGACAATAACAGCGCGCCGGATAACGGCAGCGCCAGCCACAAGGTCCAGTCAGGCTGCCACGGGAAATCAAAGATCTTACGCTGCAATCCCCACAGTGCGGCTTCCGCGCCCATCGCGGCGGCCACCCCGGAAACCACGCCGAGCAGCGCAAACTCGCACCATAACGTGGTGCGCAGCAGCCGTTTACTGGCACCCAGCGTCCGGTAAACCACCAGCTCCTGACGACGCTGACGCATCCCCACCTGAATCTGCGCCAGCAACAGCAGCACACCGCAGGCGGTGACCAGTATCACCATCACCTCCAGCGCCTGGCTGACCTGCGTCAGCACCTGGCCAATCTGCCGCATAATACTGCCGATATCCAGCAGACTCAGCGTCGGAAAACTGCGGTTCAGCGCCGCCAGCAGCGCCGGATCGGCCTCCATTCGGAAGCTGGTGAGCCAGGTCTGCGGCTGACTATCCAGCGCGCCCGGCGGGAAGATGAAGAAAAAGTTCGGCTTCAGGCTCTCCCAGTCCACTTTACGCAGGCTGGTGATTCTGGCGCTGAACTTTTGCGTATCGCCATCAAAGGTCAGGGTGTCACCGAGCTTCACCCCTAAGCGGGTAGCCAGCTCCGCCTCCATCGAGACTTCGCCCGCTTTGGGCGGCCAGCTTCCGGCGACCAGCGGATTGTGGTCCGGCCGCTCCGCCAGCGCGGTCAGGTTAAGTTCACGGTTCAGGGCGTTATCCAGCGTTGGATCGGCCGGTTTGCCGTTGAGTTCGCTGAGCCGCACCCGCGCAATCGGGTAGAAGGTTTCCGGCTTAATCTGATGAGACTGCAGGAAGTTGCGCACCTGCGGCACCTGATCGGCAGTCATATTCAGCAGGAAGAAGTTCGGGCTGTCGGCCGGTAACTGCTGCTGCCAGCGATCGAGCAGATCGCCGCGCATCACCAGCAGCAGGGCCAGCAGCATAAACGACAGCGAAAAAGCAGAGAGCTGACTCAGCGTGATGCCCGGCTGGCGCAGCAGACGGTTGATCGCCAGCCGTAATGCCAGATTACGCACCACCAGCCGACGCAGCAGCAGCAGCGTGCCCCAGCCCAGCAGCGCCAGCAATCCGGCCAGCACCACCACGCCTGCCAGCAGCGCCCAGAGCATTTTACTGCCGCCCACCAGCAGCGCTAACAGCGCCACCACCACGGCCGCCATCAGCGGAATATAGAATTTCAGCGGCCACTGATTAGCCACCGCATCACGCCGCAGCACGCGCAACGGCTGGGTCGCCAGCAGCAGACGATAAGGTCGCAGTCCCACCAGCAGCGAGATAATAAACAGCGATCCGACTGCCCAGATCCACGGCCAGAAACTGGCAGCCGGCAGGCTGGCTGGCAGCACCGGCTTCAGCATCACCATCAGCGCCGCTTCCACCCCCTGCCCGACCAGGCTGCCGGCCATCGCCGCCAGCAGCAGCACCGCCAGCCACTGACCGATGATTAACTTCTGCAACGCGCCGTGGGTCGCTCCCAGCGTCTTCAACACCGCCACCAGATCGTAACGGCTGCGGCAGTAGTGGCTCATGGCAACGGCCACCGCAGCAATCGCCAGCATCAGCGTCAGCAGCGCAGATAACAGCAGGAACTGCTGCGCGCGCTGCATCGAACGCCCCAGCGCATCCTCTGAGTTTTCAATGCTGATCCAGCGCTGGTCAGCCTTGAGCTGCGGTTCTATCCAGCGGTCATAGCGCGCCAGCTGCTCCGGATTACCGGAAAACTTATAGCGCCAGCTGATACGGCTACCAGGCTGAATCGCACCGGTGCTGGCCGCATCGGCCAGGTTGATCAGCAGTCGAGGCGCCATCTCAAACGGATTAAAACCGCCATCCGGCTCCTGAATCACTTCGCCAGTAATCCGCAGCCGGGTATCACCGACCTCAAGCAGATCGCCGACCTTCAGGTTGAGCAGCGCCATCAGCCGCGGTGCCGCCAGCGCAGTGCCCGCCTGCGGCTTCAGGCCCGCCGGTTGGGTTTGCAGGGTGCCAAACATCGGATAGCGGTCATCTACTGCCTTCACCGACGCCAGCTGTGGCGACTGATCGGCAAAAGTCATGGTCATGAACGTCAGCTGGCGGCTGACCGTCAGCCCGGTTGCCTGTGCCTTGTCCAGCCACGCCGCCGGGACGGCATCACTGCTGCGCAGCGTTCGATCGCCCGCCATAAAATCACGGCTCTGCTGACTGAGACCTTTCTCCATCCGATCGCTGATCGAACCCAGCGCCAGCACGCAGGCCACCGCCAGCGTCAACGCCAGCCAGACAATTAACAGCGAGGGCGAGCGCCACTCGCGCCAGAACCAGCGCCAGATCATTGTTCCTCCCACAATTTACCGTCACGCAGCCGCAGGCGACGATCGCAGCGCGCGGCCAGCTGCTCATCGTGGGTGACCAGAATCAGGGTGGTGGCAAAATCGCGGTTCAGTGAAAACAGCAGGTCAGCAATCCGATCGCCGGTTTTGCGGTCAAGATTACCGGTCGGCTCATCGGCAAACAGCAGGCCCGGGCGGCCACTGAAGGCGCGTGCCAGCGCCACGCGCTGCTGTTCGCCACCGGAAAGCTGCGCCGGCAGATGATGCAGGCGTTCACCCAGTCCCAGCAGGGTCAGCAGCTCCCGCGCCTGTTCACGGCTCTGGCGATCGCTGTCGCCGCGCAGCAGTGACGGCAGCTGCACGTTCTCCAGCGCATTCAGGGTCGGCACCAGCATAAACGACTGAAACACAAACCCTACCTGGCGGGCGCGTAACGCCGCACGCTGCTCCTCATTCATCTGGTGTAACGGCTGGCCCAGCAGATGGACTTCACCGCTGCTGCCATCATCCAGCCCGGCCAGAATCCCCAGCAGGGTTGACTTTCCGGAGCCCGATTCGCCGATCAGCGCCAGCGTCTCGGCTGGTTTGACAACTAACTCAACTCCGGTAAGGATGGTTAACTGATGCTCTCCCTGACCGACGGACTTAGTAAGATGATGAACTTCAACAATGTTTTCCGCTGGCATTATCCCTTCCTGTTATTGATTCTTTTGCTGGTGTCGCGTCTTGCCGCCGCTGATACCCTGATGGTGCTGGGTGACAGCCTCAGCGCGGGATACCGCATGTCCGCCACCGCGGCCTGGCCGAGCCTGCTGGATAAACAGTGGCAACAGCAGCCCAGAGTGATCAACGCCAGCATCAGCGGCGATACTGCCGCACAAGGCCTGGCGCGTTTGCCCGCGCTATTAAAGCAGCATCAGCCGCAATGGGTGTTAATCGAATTGGGCGGTAACGACGGCCTGCGCGGTTTCCCGCCGGCCGACATTGCACAAAATCTGCGTAAAGTGATCGATGATGTTAAAGCCGCTAATGCGAAGCCGCTGCTGATGCAGATTCGGCTGCCGGCCAATTACGGACGCCGCTACACCGAAGCGTTCAGCGGTATCTATCCCGACTTAGCGCAACAGTACAGCATCCCGCTGGTGCCCTTTTTCATGGAGCAGGTCTACCTGAAACCGGAGTGGATGCAGCAGGACGGCATTCATCCCAATCCTGATGCCCAACCCTTTATCGCCGGATTGATGGCAAAAGAGCTGGCTCCCTTAGTTAAGCAGCCGTAGCGCGAACAGGCGCGCAAAAAGGGTAAAGAAATGCAAAAAACCATCCTGATTACAGGTTGTTCCAGCGGTATTGGCTTGGTCGCGGCGCACGATCTTCAGGCGCGCGGCTATCGGGTGATCGCCGCCTGTCGCAAAGCGGATGATGTGGCGCGCATGGAGACGCTGGGTTTTATCGGACTTCAGCTGGATCTCGACGATCCGCAGAGCGTCGATAATGCGGCTGATAAGGTCATTGCGCTCAGCGATAACTGTCTGGCAGGCCTGTTTAACAATGCCGGTTTTGGTCTCTACGGACCGTTACGAACCCTTTCCCGTCAGCAGCTGGAGCAGCAGTTTTCCAGTAACTTTTTCGGCGTTCATCAACTGACGCTGCGGCTGATCCCCGCGCTGGCGGCCAGTGGCGACGGCCGGATTATTAATACCAGTTCAGTGCTCGGGCTGATCTCTACCCCTGGCCGGGGCGCTTACGCCGCCAGTAAATACGCGCTGGAAGCCTGGAGCGACGCGCTGCGGCTGGAACTGCGCACCAGTAACATCCGCGTCAGCCTGATCGAACCGGGGCCGATTCACACCCGTTTCACCGATAATGTGACGCAGGGCGAGCAGGATAAGCCGGTGCGTAATCCGGGCATTGCCGCACGCTTTACGCTGCCACCGGAGGCCATTCTGCCTAAACTTCGTCATGCACTCGAGAGCAAACACCCGCGTTTACGCTATCCGGTGACGCTGGTCGCACATGCCATGAGCCTGCTGAAACGCCTGCTGCCAGGCTGGATGCTGGATCGCATTTTGCGCAGCCATTGAGCCTGCGGCCTGATTAGAACTTGAAGCGCGGCCAGTTGGCCCCATATTCTTTAAACACTTTTTGCAAAGAGACTTATCCATGTCACCACATGCTTCGATAATCGACATCAACGAATCTAACCTGCAGCAGACGCTTGAGCAGTCGATGCAGCTGCCGGTGCTGTTTTACTTCTGGTCTGAGCGCAGCCAGCATTGTCAGGAGCTGACGCCGGTGCTGGAGCGGCTGGCGCAGGAATATGCCGGCCAGTTTATTCTCGCCCGTCTGGATTGCGATAGAGAGCAAATGGTGGCATCGCAGTTTGGTCTGCGTTCTATTCCAACGGTTTATCTGTTCCAGAACGGGCAGCCAGTCGATGGCTTCCAGGGACCGCAACCGGAAGAGGCGATCCGCGCTCTGCTGGAAAAAGTTCTGCCGCGTGAAGAAGAGCTGAAAGCACAGCAGGCGATGGCGCTGATGGAAGAAGGCAAACCGCTGGATGCGCTGCCGCTGTTAAAGGAGGCCTGGCAGCTGAGCAATCAATCGAGCGAGATTGGTTTCCTGCTGGCTGAAGTGCTGATCACCCTGAGCCGCAGCGATGAAGCGGAAGCAGTGCTGAAAGCGGTGCCGTTACAGGATCAGGATACCCGTTATCAGAGCCTGATGGCGCAGATCGATCTGCTGAAACAGGCGGCCGATACCCCGGAGATCCAGCAGCTGCAATCCCAGCTGGAGGCCGATCCGTCGAACGCCGGGCTGGCTGCTAAACTGTCGTTACAGCTGCATCAGGTCGGCCGTAATGAAGAGGCGCTGGAACTGCTGTTCAGTTTCCTCAAAACCGATCTTAACGCCGCCGATGGCCAGGCACGTAAAATGCTGCAGGAGATTCTGGCTGCGCTGGGCACCGGCGATGCCCTCGCCGCGCGCTATCGCCGCCAGCTTTACTCGCTGCTCTACTAACGGCGGGACCACGGGCCGAAGCGACTCGGCCCGTTCATCTGACAACGCGGAGGTTGTATGATAACTGTAATTCCTGCCCTGATCGTGCTGGCGCTGGTGGCTGTCTGGGCGACCGTCAAGATTGTGCCACAGGGTTTTCAATGGACGGTTGAACGTTTTGGCCGTTATACCCGCACGCTGCAACCCGGCTTGAGCCTGGTGGTGCCGTTCATGGATCGTGTCGGTCGTAAGATCAACATGATGGAACAGGTACTGGATATTCCCTCGCAAGAGATCATCTCCAAAGATAACGCCAACGTTACCATTGATGCGGTCTGCTTTATTCAGGTCGTTGACCCGGCACGCGCCGCGTATGAAGTCAGCAATCTTGAGCAGGCTATTCTGAACCTCACCATGACCAATATGCGCACCGTGCTTGGCAGCATGGAGCTGGACGAAATGTTATCGCAGCGCGACAGCATTAATACCCGGCTGCTGCATATCGTCGACGAAGCCACCAATCCGTGGGGCGTTAAAATCACCCGTATTGAGATCCGTGATGTGCGTCCGCCGCAGGAGCTGATCGGCGCGATGAATGCGCAGATGAAAGCGGAGCGTACCAAACGCGCCGATATTCTGACGGCGGAAGGAGTACGACAGGCAGCGATCCTGCGCGCCGAAGGAGATAAACAGTCGCAGATCCTTAAAGCCGAAGGGGAACGGACCTCGGCCTTTTTGCAGGCCGAAGCGCGGGAACGTCAGGCGGAAGCGGAAGCCAACGCCACCAAAATGGTGTCTGAAGCGATTGCCGCCGGTGATATCCAGGCGATCAACTACTTCGTGGCGCAGAAATATACCGACGCACTGCAAAAAATTGGCGAAGCCAATAACAGCAAAGTGGTGATGATGCCGCTGGAGGCAAGCAGCTTACTCGGCTCAATTGCCGGCATCGGTGAACTGCTGAAAGAATCCCGCACCGAGTCGAAACGCTGATGCTGGTCGATATCATTGCCCATCCGCACTGGTTCTGGCTGACGCTCGGCGGCCTGCTGCTGGCGGCGGAAATGCTGGGCACCAGCGGTTATCTGCTGTGGAGCGGCCTGGCCGCGGTGATGGTAGGCATTATCGAATGGTTTATCCCGTTCAGCTGGACCGCTCAGGGCACAATGTTTGCCGTCCTGACGCTGGTCTGCGTCTTTTTCTGGTATCGCTGGATGCGCTACCGTGAAGCACGCCAGGTTCCGAACTCGCTCAATCAGCGCGGCAGCCAGATGATTGGCCTGCAGTTAACCCTCGATAGCGCGCTGCAGAACCGCACCGGGCACGTGCGGATTGGCGACAGCAGCTGGCGGGTTCAGGCTGAACAGGATCTGCCGGCGGGAACGCCGGTCGAAGTGGTGGCGGTTGAAGGCATTACCCTGCGCATTCAGCCGCGCTTACCGCCCGGCTGAGAACAGCATCCGGCCAGATTGTTGATGATTGGGCATTCTGCGCTGTCGTCGCCCGGACAGGCCTCGGCCAGCGACAGCAAACGTGCGCGCATCGCGTGCAGCTCCTCAATATGCGCCGCAATCTCATCGGCTTTCTGCAGGGTCCGCGCCTTAACGTCGGCACTGTGGCGCGCCGGATTATTAAACAGCGCCACCAGTTCACGACACTCATCCAGCGTAAAGCCGACCTGACGCGCCTGGCGTAACAGATTGAGTTCATCCAGATGACGCACGCTGTAGCTGCGATAGCCATTTTCACTGCGCAGCGGAGGCGTCACCACCCCCTTCTCTTCATAAAAACGAATCGCCTTGCTGGTGAGTCCGGTCTTTTTCGCCACATCGCTGATGTTCATTTTGCTCCCCTTGACCTTCCCCTTGATGGAAGGTTTATGCTTAATCATGAATCGAAACTGACCACCCGGTCAAATCTGATCACACAAGGAGTTCATCATGTCACATACCATTTCTCTGGCCCTGGACGGTCTGTCCTGCGGCCATTGCGTCAAACGGGTAAAAGAAGCGCTGGAACAGCGGGACGATGTTGAGCAGGCTGAGGTCACGCAGCAGGAAGCGCGGGTTTCCGGTGCGGCCGATGCGGCAGACCTGATCGCGACCGTCGAACAGGCCGGTTATCACGCCACGCTGAAAACGGCTGACAGCTCCCCAAAGCCTGAGCCGTTGACAGCATCGGAGCCGCCGCCGGAGGCGCTGACAACGGAATCGCTTTCCCGTCCGGCAGAAAAAACCGTTCCTGCTCACATGTTGCTGATTGAAGGCATGACCTGTGCCAGCTGCGTAAGTCGGGTAGAAAAAGCGTTGCAGCAGGTGGCTGGCGTTAGCCAGGCCCGGGTTAACCTGGGCGAACGCAGCGCGCTGGTGCTGGGCGAAGCCGATCCGCAGCAGCTGATCGCGGCGGTGGATGCCGCCGGTTATGGCGCGCAGGTAGTCGATGATGAGCAGGAACGGCGTGAAAAACAGCAGCAGAGCGCCCGCAGCGCAATGCGCCGTTTTAGCTGGCAGGCCGCAGTGGCCTTAGCCTTTGGCGTGCCGCTGATGATCTGGGGCATGCTGGGCGACAACATGATGCTGACCGCCAGCAACCACAGCCTCTGGCTGACGCTGGGGGTGATGACACTGCTGGTGATGGTGATCACCGGCGGACATTTTTATCGCAGCGCCTGGCGCAGTGCCCGCAACGGCAGCGCCACCATGGATACGCTGGTGGCGCTGGGTACCGCCGCGGCCTGGATCTACTCGTTCGGCGTGGTGCTGTGGCCCGACTTTTTCCCGTCGCAGGCGCGGCATCTCTATTTTGAAGCCAGCGTGATGATCCTCGGGTTGATCAACCTCGGGCATGCGCTGGAGCAGCGGGCGCGTCAGCGATCGTCAAAAGCGCTGGAACGCCTGCTCGATCTGACTCCGGCGCAGGCGCGACTGGCCGATGAACAGGGCGATAGCTTAATTCCCCTTAGCGCGGTGCAGCCCGGCATGATGCTGCGTCTGGTGACCGGCGATCGGGTGCCGGTTGATGGGGAGATTACCGCTGGTGAGGCCTGGTTTGATGAGGCGATGCTGACCGGTGAAGCGGTGCCGCAAAGTAAAGGCCCGGGTGAGGCGGTGTTTGCCGGTACGCTGGTGCAGGATGGTTCAGTGCAGTTTGAAGCCCGCGCAACCGGCAGTCACACTACGCTGTCGCGCATTATCCGGCTGGTACGCCAGGCCCAGAGCAGCAAACCTGACGTCGGCCGCTTAGCCGATCGCATCTCTGCGGTGTTCGTCCCGGTGGTGGTGGCGATTGCGCTGATCAGCGGCGGCATCTGGTACCTGTTCGGGCCACAACCGCAAATCGCCTATATGCTGGTGATCGCCACCACCGTGCTGATTATTGCCTGTCCCTGCGCATTAGGACTGGCGACGCCGATGTCGATTATCGCTGGCGTGGGTCGGGCCGCCGAACTCGGCGTGCTGGTACGGGATGCCGATGCGTTGCAGCGTGCCAGCCAAATCGACACGCTGGTGTTCGATAAAACCGGCACCCTGACGGCCGGTACGCCGCAGGTCAGCGAGGTTCGGGTCTGGGGTGATGCCAGCCGCGAGTCGGTACTGCAGACCGCAGCCGCGCTGGAATACTCCTCCGGCCATCCGCTGGCTAAAGCGATTGTTGCCGCAGCTGACCTCACCCGTGCGCCGTCACTGGCACAATTTCGTACAATACGCGGCAAAGGGGTCAGCGGCATACTGGATGGCAGAGCGTTACTGCTGGGTAATGCCGCCCTGCTGCAGGAGAATGGAGTCGATTATCAGCCCGCGATGGAGGATATCGAACGTCTGACGCAACAGGGTGCGACGCCGGTGTTACTGGCTGAACAGGGCCAGCTGATTGGCCTGATCGCCCTGCGCGATGCGCTGCGGCCGGAAAGCGCCACCGCCCTGAAACGGCTGCATCAGTCGGGTTATCGCCTGATTATGCTCACCGGTGACCACCAGAATACTGCGCAGGCGATTGCGGCTGAGGTGGGAATTGATGAGGTGATCGCCGGCGTGCTGCCAGAAGGCAAGGCAGCGGCGATTGCGCAGTTACAGCAGCAGGGCCGGCGCGTCGCCATGGTCGGTGATGGCATTAACGATGCGCCCGCACTGGCCCAGGCTGAGGTAGGGATTGCCATGGGCGGCGGCAGCGACGTGGCGGTAGAAACCGCCGGCATTACGTTAATGCGCGCCGATCTCAACAGCGTCGCCGATGCGTTAGCCATCTCGTCAGCCACGCTGCGCAATATCCGCCAGAACCTGTTCGGGGCCTTTATTTATAACAGTATTGGTATTCCGGTAGCGGCTGGCGTGCTCTACCCGCTGACCGGCACCCTGCTCAGCCCGATTGTGGCAGGCGCTGCGATGGCGCTCTCCTCGATTACGGTGGTTGCCAACGCCAATCGCCTGCTGCGCTATCAGCCGCCGCGCCAGCAATAGCCGTTTCGGCGCTGTTTTTCGGCGACTGAAGCCGCTAGCATGGGGTTTTAAATAGCGAAGGACCGGGAATGACAGGCAACGTTTGGCGCTCACTGCGCGGCTTCATCAGCCAACTTTTTCCCGCCAGCTACCGCTGGCCTGCCATCGATGTCCGGCTCGGCGAATGTCATCTGCATCTGGTGGGCAGTATTCATATGGGAACGCGGGATATGCAGCCGCTGCCGGCGCGGCTGCTGCGTCAGCTGCAGAAGGCCGATGCGCTGATCGTCGAAGCGGATATTACCCAGGGCAGCTCGCCGTTTGATGGCAGCGCGGATCGTCCCCCGCTGGTGACCCGGCTTGATGACGAGGCTTTGCAGACGCTCACCGCGCTGTGTCACGAAATGAACCTGTCGATCGGTTCATTTGATACCCTGCCCGCCTGGCAGATTGCGCTGATGTTGCAGGCGCAGCAGGCGCAACGGCTGGGATTGCGGCCCGACTACGGCATTGATTATCAGCTGTTGCAGGCGGCAAAGCGCTGGAACAAGCCGGTGATTGAGCTGGAGGGCGCTGAAGCGCAGATTGCGCTGCTGAATACGCTGCCGGATGACGGCATGGCGCTGCTGCAGGATACGCTGACCCACTGGCATACCAATGCGCGGCTGCTGCAAATGATGGTCAGCTGGTGGCTGGATACGCCGCCGCGCCAGCCGCAGATTGCTCTGCCGGCCACGTTTAGTCAGGCGCTCAACGATACGTTGATCGGTCAGCGTAATGCGCAGTGGCGGGATAAACTGCAGGCCTTAGCGGCGGGAGACTACGTGGTGGCGGTCGGTGCGCTGCATCTCTACGGTGAGGATAATTTGCCCGGGATGCTGAAGACGCGCTGAAAAAAAAGAGAGCCGATAATGCTACCGGCCCGTCAAAGAGGAATTTGTTTATGATTTTGGTTATCGCTCAGCAATCAGATTGCTGGCGCGCGGCCAATTCTCGCGCAAAGCACAAAATTTCGCCACCTTTATTCAACGATCGGGCGCAATAAGATTTTTCTTAGGAAGGGACCGGTATGACACCTGCAGTAAAACTACTGGAAAAACAAAAAGTCAGCTTCACTCTGCACCCCTATGAACACGACAGCAGCGAAACCCATTTTGGTGATGAGGCAGTGCGTAAACTGAATCTGGACGCGCGTCAGGTCTATAAAACGCTGCTGGTGGCGCTGAATGGCGAGGCAAAACAGCTGGCGGTGGCGGTCACGCCGGTATCAACCCAGCTCGATTTGAAAAAAGTCGCCAAAGCGCTGGGGGCTAAAAAAGTCGATATGGCCGATCCGCTACAGGCGCAGCGGGTGACCGGCTACCTGGTCGGCGGCATCAGTCCACTGGGGCAGAAGAAACGGCTGCCGACGGTGATCGATATTTCTGCTGCCGACTTTGCCACTATCTTTATTTCCGGCGGCAAGCGCGGGCTGGATATTGAACTGGCACCGCAGGAACTTGCCCGCCTGCTGGACGCCCCTCTGGCGGATATCGCCCGCCACGATTAAACCCGCGGCTGGGCGCATAGCTGATCGATCATCCAGCGTCCCGCCGGACCCGGTGGGTTACGGCGCGACCAGATCACCTCAACCGCAATATGCTGCGGCCAGCCCGGCAGCGGCAGCTCCTGCAACACGCCATGGCCAAACTGCTTTACCAGCCAGCGTGGCAGGATGGTCCAGCCAAAGCCCTGCTCTGCCATCTCCAGCAGCAATAAATAGGTGGGCGCTGACCAGATGCGCCCCATTGAGGTCGGTTCGCGCTGCTCGACCCAGGTATTCAGTCGCAGATGGCGCACCTCTTCAAGCTGACTCTCACTGAGGGTTTTAAGCATCGCCAGCGGATGCTGATGGTGCAGATAAACCGCCATCTGAGCCTCCACCTGCAGGCGTGCCACCGCAATATCGGCTGGCAGCGCGGGCTGCGCCCGCACCACCCCAAGATGGACCCGCCCGGCCTGCAACAGATCCAGCACATCGCCATCTTCCGCCATCATGCACTCCAGCTCGATCTCCGGAAAGCGTGCGTCAAACTGCTTAAGCAGATGCTCGTGATGATCGGTTTGCCAGAAATCAGAGACGGCAAAACTTAACCGCGGCTCTACGCCCTGCGATAAACGTATTGCCAGCGCATCCAGCCGCTCACTGGCGGCGAGAATTTGCTGCACCTGCGGCAGTGCGCGTCGTCCCTGCTCGGTTAATACCGGCTGGCGTCCGCCACGATCAAACAACACCAGGCCGAGGTCGTCTTCTAAATTCGCCACCGCCGCACTGATGGTGGACTGACTTTTTCCCAGCGCCCGCGCGGCGGCAGAAAACGAGCCGCTGGTCACGGTCTGGACAAAGGCCTCAAGGGATTCCGGGGAGTAACGCATCTTATCCATCGCTTTTTTCGATAGGTGTTCATTTCATTTTAGCATTCTGCGGTGAGAGAATGCCTGGCATAACCCGAGGAGAGTTAAGTCATGCGTACCCGCTCACTAAAAGAACGTATTTTACATGCCGTCTGTTTTGAAACGCTGGCGATTCTGACCGTATCACCGCTGGCCGCATGGGCGATGAATAAGCCACTGTTTCAGATGGGATCGCTGGCGATTATGTTGTCTACCGTCGCGATGCTGTGGAACATGATCTACAACAGCGGATTTGATCGGCTGCACCCGCCAGGGCAGAAACGCAGTGCTGGCGTGCGCGTGATGCACGCACTGGGTTTTGAAGGGGGATTTATCCTGATTGGCCTGCCGATTGCGGCCTGGATGCTGGCTATTTCGCTGTGGCAGGCGTTTCTGGTGGAAGTCGCCTTCTTCCTGTTCTTCCTGCCCTACACCATGGCCTATAACTGGGTGTGGGACAAACTGCGCGAGCGCTGGATCAGCCGCAAATCCTGTCAGGCATAAAAACAATCGGGAGGCGCAAGCGCCTCCCGATGCGTTCAATGCGCCCGGGCTGTTTCGTTCCCCCACGGCCAGATCCACGCCAGAATCATTTTAGGGTAGTTGCGCTTACGCGCTTTTTCCGCCGCCTCATCACGCTGCCTGATCTGCTCGTCGGTGAGATGCACTACCTGTCCCTGCGGCTGGTAGTCGCTGGCCTTGATCGGCGAATGCGCCTTGATCCAGTCGCGCAGCACCTGCGCATCTGGCACGCCGCTGTTAACGTAGCCAGCATGATTATCCAGCCGTGGATAGCCATCGCCGCCCGCGGCATTAAAACTGTTGGTCGCCATGCGATAGTGCTGCGTCTCCTCGAGCGGCTTACCGTTGATGCGGATATCGCTGACCTCTTTGCCGTCGGCCGTCAGGCTGATCCCGGCAAACTGGGCGTAGCCGCCTGAGTCAGGCTGGATATTGGCCACCACCGCCAGATATTTTTTGATCTCGGCACCGGTCAGGCTTACCGACACCACCTGATTGCCGAACGGCTGAACCTGCAGCAGATCGCGCCAGCTCAGTTTGCCGGTTTTAAGGGACGCGCGGATACCGCCGCCGCTCATCACCGCAAAGTCAGCCTGGGTATGCGCCATCTGTGCCCGTAAAATCAGCTGGCCGAGATTGGTCTGCTCAAAGCGCACCTGCTCTTTTTCGCCCCTGAAATCCCCCTCTGCGCTGCCGACATTGACGGTCAGCTTTGCTTCAGCCCGTTTCTGAAACGGCATCAGCAGCTTCATCATCGCACTGTTTTTCGGGATCTCCTGCTGCCAGGTGAGCCAGGTTTCACTGCCGTCGGCATTCTTCACCAGATGCTTAAGGTTAACCGGCACCAGCTGGTACGCCTCCAGCGTGACCTGACCATTACGGTAGGTGAAATCGCCGCGCCCAACATATTTGCCCCATTTATCCGCCTGCATGATCCAGATGCCGTTCTGTTTATCGGGCTGACACGGCTGGCCAGGCTGATAATTTTTCACGCTGACGTTCTCTTTTTCCATGCAGACTGCATCGTGCGAGTGACCGCCGACGATCAGGTCGAGGGTGCCGGCCGGCAGGCTGCGTGCCAGCGTGACATCACCGATGCCGTTACTGCCGTGCTTGCCGTCGTCGTAGTGGCCCAGATGCGTCAGCGCGACAATCACGTCCGGTTTCTCACTGGCGCGTAACTCTGCCACCGCTTTGATGGTTTCGGCGATCGGATCGCGGAATTCGACATCGGTTAAGCCAGCCGGGTTGGCCAGCCGGGCAGTATCGGGCGTAATCAGCCCCAGTACCGCAATTTTCAGGCCGAGACGATTGAACACCGCCCACGGTTTAAACATCCGCTCGCCGCTGCTTTTCTGATAGACATTAGCCGCCAGCAGCGGGAATCGTGCCCACTTCTCCTGCTTACGCAGCACCGCAATCGGCTTGTCGAATTCATGATTGCCGAGCGCCATTGCATCGTAACCAATCAGGTTCATGGCGCGAAAATCGGGTTCAGCATCCAGTTCATCCGATTCCGGCACCCCGGTGTTGACGTCGCCCGCCGAGAGGATTAATGCGCCGCCGCCTTTGGCCTGCACCTCATAGCGCAGCGTATCCATCAGCGTTTTTTGTGCTGCCAGACCATATTCACCCTGCGGATTGAACCAGAAGTGACCATGTTCATCATTGGTGTGCAGCAGGCTAAAGCGGTACGTGCGGTCAGGCTCTGCAGCCTGAGAAAACAGCGGCATCAGCGCCAGTACTAGCGCAACGCTCGATCCTGCCCATCGTGATAACAACACCGTTAATCTCCTTATTTCTGTCTGGCCCGTTTATCTCTGCGGGTTCGCTCACCGGGCTGCCCCACTGTTTCGCACATTCTTCTGATGAACTCAAGGCTAAAGCACGCGGCAGGCGTCAGTGACGATGAATTACGCCCCGGCGGGCAGCATAGTGAATGCCAGATGAAAGTGGATTGCGCCGACCTGACAACTGACGGCCTGCCAAAACTGTGCCGGGCGACGGTTTAGCTGACGAATAGGGTCATTAGCCATTGATTCGCGTCACGCTTAGGGCATTTATCCGACGTAATCTTTATTTATCCGGCCTTTAATAATGCGCCAGCACGGCCGATATTAACGATAAGCAACCAAAATGGCCTTTCGGTTACGTTTTTCTCTCATTTAACCGATTTTTTCTGCTCTTCCCGCAAATTGCTCAGCGAAAGCGTCCATTTTGCATTAAACTTCTTTGTTACAAGCGGATACATTTGCATACAAGGAGACAGGCATGCATCACACCACACCGTTGATCACCACCATTGTCGGAGCACTGGTTCTGGCATTTCTCCTTGGGATGCTGGCAAACCGCCTGCGCATTTCACCGCTGGTCGGCTACCTGCTGGCTGGCGTGCTGGCCGGTCCCTTTACGCCAGGTTTTGTCGCCGATACTAACCTCGCGCCGGAACTGGCGGAGCTGGGGGTGATTCTGCTGATGTTTGGCGTTGGCCTGCACTTCTCGTTAAAAGACCTGATGTCGGTAAAGTCGATCGCCATTCCCGGTGCGGTCGCACAGATAGCGGTTGCGACGTTACTGGGAATGGGTCTGTCATGGACGCTGGGATGGTCGTGGATGACCGGCCTGGTGTTTGGCCTCTGTCTCTCCACCGCCAGTACCGTGGTGTTACTGCGGGCGTTAGAAGAGCGTCAGTTAATTGATAGCCAGCGCGGCCAGATCGCTATTGGCTGGCTGATTGTTGAAGATCTGGTGATGGTGCTGACGCTGGTATTGCTGCCGGCGATTGCTGGCATGATGGAACAGGGTAACGCCAGCGCCGGACTGCTGGCGTGGGACCTGCTGTGGACCATCGGTAAAGTGGCCGCCTTTATGGTGCTGATGATGGTGGTCGGACGGCGTGCCGTTCCGTGGATCCTCGCCCGCAGCGCCGCCACCGGCTCACGCGAACTGTTTACGCTGGCGGTGTTAGCGCTGGCGCTGGGAATTGCGTTTGGCGCGGTTGAATTCTTCGATGTCTCATTCGCGCTCGGTGCCTTCTTTGCCGGCATGGTGCTGAACGAATCTGAACTGAGCCACCGCGCCGCCCGCGATACCCTGCCGCTGCGCGATGCTTTCGCCGTGCTGTTCTTCGTCTCGGTCGGCATGCTGTTTGATCCGTCGATTCTGGTGACGCAGCCGCTGGCGGTGCTGGGTGCGCTGGTGATTATCGTGGTGGGCAAATCCGTTGCCGCCTGGCTGCTGGTGACGCTGCTGGGCCACTCCCGCCGTACCGCATTGACTATCTCGGTCAGCCTGGCGCAAATTGGCGAGTTCGCCTTTATTCTGGCCGGACTCGGCATCTCGCTCGGCCTGCTGAGCGATGAAGGCCGCAATCTGGTGCTGGCAGCGGCTATCCTGTCGATCATGATCAACCCGATCCTGTTTACCCTGCTGGAGCGTTTCCTGGCGAAAACCGAAACCATGGAAGAGCAGACGCTGGAAGAGGCGATCGAGGAAGAGAAGCAGCTCCCGGTGGAGTTCTGCAATCACGCGGTCATCGTCGGCTATGGCCGGGTCGGCAGCCTGATCGGCCAGAAGCTGATTGAGGCCAACGTGCCGCTGGTGGTGGTTGAGAATTCCCGTCCACGCGTCGAAGCGCTGCGTGAGCGAGGCATTAAAGCGGTGCTGGGCAATGCAGCCCGGACTGAAACCATGGAGCTGGCACGGCTGGATTGCGCCCGCTGGCTGTTGCTGACCATCCCGAATGGCTATGAAGCGGGTGAAGTCGTGACCGCCGCGCGCGAGAAGCATCAGAATATTGAGATCATCGCCCGGGCGCATTACGACGATGAGGTGGAATACATCATGGAGCGCGGCGCAACCCGGGTGGTGATGGGCGAGCGTGAAATTGCCAGCAGCATGCTGCAGATTCTGCAGGATGAGATGAAGCAGGGAACAGATTTACATCCCTGCGACGTGGTGCGTTGATTCAGCCAGGGCCGGATAGCGGTGAGAGCGAGCCGGCACAGGGAACACGGCCAGATCGGTAAGACGCAAAAGCCCATCCCTGACTCGCCCGGCCCACGCGATTACGCACCTCATCCCTGAGGTGCGCCCAGAGCCGGGCCAACGCTTTGCGTTGTCTAAAAACGCGCCCGGCGTTTTATCCGGGCGACGGAACGCTTTCCTCTTCTGACCCTGTACCCTGTGCGTTGAGCTAATCCATTGCTGCCAGATTCAGCCTTATTTGAGTTTGTCAGTTATCTGACGCCCTGTGGCTGGCAGCTTAACGATCCCAGTAAGACTCTTCCAGACTGTCTTCCCGCTCCGGTAACCCGCGGGTTAAGCGCGGCGAATGCTGATTCAGAACCTGATAGCTTACGCGGTTGGCATATTTACACACCTGCGCCAGCGATGAATAGGTCAGATAAGGGCGGGCGTGCTTGCTGGAATTGGGCACGTTGAGGCGATGGTAGTTGTTGGCGGTAATATCATGCAGTAACGCCGCCAGCGCGCCATCTCCGGCACCGTTGGTGTTCATGATCTTCTCCGGTCCGCCCATGTAGGGCGCAATGTGCGAGAAAATCCGCAGCGGCTGCTGACAATCCTGCTGGCGCATTACCCGGCTAAACTCATACTGGTTAAACTCAGCGATGGCACCCGGCAGCAGCGGATGGTTGGTTTTACGTTTGAACTCTTCTTCGGTATAACCCGCCATGTAGAGCCCGGTCGGCCCGGCAGTGCACAACACCAGATCCACCCACTCCAGCGCCATATCCGAGGCCAGCAGCGGATCGGCTTCGCCGGTCAGCGCCAGTGCTTCCTCTTCATTCATTGCCACGATAGTGACGTGCTCGCGCAGGAAGTCGCGCCAGAACTGGGGGTTATCGCCGATCACGTGTTTGGTGCCGAGCGTCAGCACCACCGGTACATTGTGACGTTTGGCGTACTCGATCGCCTGTAAGGTGGCCTGCGGCATCGGTTCACCCTCAGCGCAGCGCACCAGGTAGGAGGTCAGCACCAGCGCTGAAGCGCCGGCAATCACCGACTCCGGCACGTTATCGGGCTGGAGCTGGTTCATCTGGCCCGGGCTGATGGCAAACGTCCGCTCGCCATTCTCACCAATCAGCGTAAAGCAGCGGCCAATCGCACCATCAACCCCCTGCAGATAGTTGAGATCCATCCGGCTGGAGGTATTGCACAGATAGCGATAGGCGTAGCCGCCGATCTGGATGTTGTTGCACATCACGCCCAGCAGCACTGAACGGTCATCGGCCAGCACCGAGAAGTTATGCAGCGTGTTGCCAATGGTGCCACCGGCAAACTGGTGAGTGATCAGCGCATCGCGCATCAGTTCGTTGTAGAGCGCTTCCGCGACGGCATCGTCGATCACCAGTGAATGACCGGCACTCAGGCCATAACGGGTCAGGAAAGCCTCGTCGACTTTCGCTTCGATATCGACCAGCGTCTGATCGATGCCGACTACCCAGCTTCCCGCGTCAACATCGTGTTGAGCAGGCTGTAACAGGGGATCGCGTGCGCTGACCGGGAAGTAGTGTTTGGATTTGCGTTTGCCGGGAAATTTCATCGGGAATGCCGTCTGGAAAAACAGGCAGAGAATGATATCACACTCTCTGCCTTCGCTTTAACGGCGTGCGTTGACCAGCTGCACCATCATTTCGATGTGGGCTTCGTCGGCGTTGAGCGCCGGAATGTACTCAAACTTCTCGCCACCGGCGTGCATGAAGATTTCACAGTTTTCACCGCTGATCTCTTCCAGCGTCTCCAGACAGTCTGAAGAGAAGCCGGGGCTCATGACCTGCACATGCCTGATGCCTTTGGCCGGCAGGCTTTTCATGGTTTCGTCGGTGTAAGGCATCAGCCAGGGTTCGCGGCCGAAACGCGACTGGAAGGTCAGCATAAACTGGTCGTCACGCAGACCCAGCGCTTTGGTCAGTGCCGCAGTGGTATCGGCACAGCGCTGAGGATAGTCATCGCCTTCATTCGCGAAACGCTGCGGGATGCCGTGGAACGACATCACCAGCAGATCGGGCTGACCATGCTGCGCGAAAGATCGCTCTACTGACGCTTTCAGCGCGGCGATATAGGCCGGATGTTCGGCGTAATCGCGAATGAACTGCACCTCAGGCAACGA
>Ga0308156_1001844_pt1 | contig 21795 bp, 21 predicted proteins | sample PhyAR2_FD_201041 | JGI IMG/M metagenome (GOLD analysis project Ga0308156, IMG submission 201041) | Phyllosphere microbial communities from UC Gill Tract Community Farm, Albany, California, United States - DLSL A.R2 | ecosystem: Host-associated > Plants > Phyllosphere > Unclassified | place: USA... | reverse complement strand
CCGCTGCAAGCATGGTGCGCAGTTCGGCAAAATTTTCGATAATGCCGTTATGAACAACGGCCAGACGTGGCGTGATATGCGGATGCGCATTGCGCTCAACAGGCTTGCCGTGGGTCGCCCAGCGAGTATGTCCAATGCCGATAACGCCCGGAAGCGGCTCACCTGCAAGGCGCTTTTCCAGATTGACCAGCTTGCCTTCCGCACGGCGACGATCAAGCTTGCCATCTAGCAGCGTAGCAATACCAGCAGAATCGTAACCACGATATTCAAGTCGCTTCAGCGCATCGACCAGACGCGGTGCCACTTCGTCATTGCCGATAATGCCGATAATTCCACACATAGGGTGCTCCAGTAACAACTCGCATAAACTGAGAGGCATTTAGAGATAAACGAGATTCGCTGCAATCAAGTTTTCGGAGCAAGAATGGTTCAATTGCAGCAAGACCGGGTAATTCTTACACAGTCAGATGATATTGTTCTCAAATGCAACTGTAATATAGGAAGTGGAGAGAAATTCACGGTGTGTTTAATTCACACCTACTACTAGACAAGCCTCTTCACAACATCTCGCAGCGACGATTGCCATTCAGGTGGTGACCAGTGGAAGGCCTCTTGGAATTTTGTTGTCGAAAGACGCGAATTGGCTGGACGAACAGCCTTGGTCGGATAGTCAGTCGTAGCAATATCTGAAACTGTAGCCGTCGGTCCGCCCATTTTTTTACTTTCACTGAAAATTGCTCGCGCAAAGTCGCTCCAATTCGTGTCACCCGTACCGACCAGATGGTACACGCCATACGACGCAAAATAAGGCGTTACCGATAGATGTTGCGCCACCTTGATAATCGCACCGGCGATATCAAGCGCACTTGTTGGATTTCCCCGTTGATCAGAGACCACAGAGAGAGTGTCGCGTGTCTCAGCCAGTTTGAGCATCGTTTTGACGAAATTCTTGCCAAAGGGGCTATAGACCCACGCCGTGCGCAAGATGATGTGCTTTGGATTGGCTAATCCAACCAAGCGCTCCCCTTCAAGCTTGGAACGTCCATATGCGCTGCGAGGTCCCGTGATATCCGTTTCAACATACGGTTCACTCGAGTCCCCCGCAAAAACATAATCGGTCGACAGATGGATGACGGGAACGCCACAAGTCTTAGCCGCCTGGGCAACTGCTTCAGCACCGGCGGCATTCACTGAAAAGGCAAGTTCTGGCTCGTCTTCAGCCATATCCACTGCTGTATAAGCGGCGGCCGAGACAACAAGGTCCGGCTTGATCGCCTCAATGGCATCGCGTACTACGTCCAGCTTTGTCAGATCCAGTTCCGGACGACCGAGCGCAATCACTTGGAGACCAGGGTATTGCGATGCCTTTTCGAGCAGGCTCTGGACCACCTGCCCCTCCCGCCCGGTTATTACGATTTTCATGCCGTGGCCTCTTTAGCTGACGTGCTGCCAAGGCGCTCGCCAGCATAAGTACCGCTGCGGATCGGCTGCCACCACCAGGCATTATCGAGATACCATTGAATGGTTTTTTCGAGACCGGTCTCGAAGGTCTCTTGTGGCTTCCAACCCAAGTCACGCTCAATCTTCGACGCATCAATCGCGTAGCGACGATCGTGACCAGGACGATCTGTCACAAATGTTATTAGATCTGCGTAGCTCTTGCCATTGGCGCGCGGACGCTTCTTGTCGAGAATTGCGCAGATCGTCTCCACGACATTCAGGTTTGTGCGCTCCGCACGACCTCCGATATTGTAACTTTCGCCCAATTTGCCTGTGGTAGCGACCAATGCCAAAGCACGGGCATGATCTTCGACATAGAGCCAATCACGCACATTCGCACCTGCGCCGTAAACTGGCAGAGGCTTCTCATCTAGTGCATTGAGAATGACCAGCGGAATCAGTTTTTCCGGGAAGTGAAACGGCCCATAATTGTTCGAACAGTTGGTGAGCACTACCGGCAGTCCATAAGTCTCATGCCATGCGCGAACAAGATGATCTGATGCTGCTTTAGACGCAGAGTATGGCGAAGAAGGCTGATAAGGCGTTTCTTCAGTGAAAATGCCGCTATCAAACGGCAAATCGCCAAAAACTTCATCTGTCGAAATGTGATGAAACCGAAACGCAGATTTGCGTGGCTCTGGTAGTTCGCGCCAGTAAGCTAATGCTGCGTTTAAAAGACGGAACGTACCGACAATATTCGTTTCAATGAACGCACCTGGCCCATCAATCGAACGATCAACATGGCTTTCTGCAGCCAAATGCATGACCACATCGATTTCATTGGCCCGCAAGGCTTCTAAAACACCCGTATCATCACAGATGTCAGCCTGAAGGAAGCTGTAATTAGGATGATTTTCAATCTGGCGCAACGAGGCGAGATTGCCCGCATAAGTCAGTTTATCGAAATTGACGACATTAATCTTAGGATCGGACGCTAGATGCCGGCACACTGCCGAACCAATGAAGCCAGCGCCGCCCGTAACGAGAATATTCATATCGTTTCCTCAAGCAAATATTTCGGCATCGGCGAGAAGCGGCGCCTTTTGATCTTTATCGGAGAGCTGAACGCTAGATGTCGGAAGTGGCCACTCGATGCCAATAGCCGGGTCGTCAAATTTGATCGAGCGGTCATGCTCGGGAGAATAATAATCTGTCACCTTATAAATAACCTCAGTGTTCTCAACGAGCGTCATGAAACCGTGGGCGAAACCTTTTGGCACCAAAATCTGGTTCCATTTTTCAGCCGAGACCTCCAATGCAACCCATTTTCCGAAAGTAGGTGAGCTTTTACGGATATCGACGGCCACATCGAGGATTGCGCCACGAACGACACGGACGAGTTTATCCTGTGCGAACGGCGGAAGCTGATAATGCAGGCCCCTGACCAGCGATTTCGCAGCGGAAAACGAATGATTGTCCTGTACGAAGTTGAGATTAATACCAGCCTCTGCCAGCGCTGAAACCTTGTAGGTCTCTGAAAAGAACCCTCGATCATCTCCGAACTTTCGTGGGACAATCTCAAAAACACCGTCTAGGGCTAAAGGGCGGACTTCCATCAATCTTTTCCTAGTTCATCAACACGTCGACGTAGATAAGCCGCATATTCAGTTTTGCCGAGCTTAGCCGCTCGCTCCAAGACTGCTTCACTATTGAGCCAGCCTTTATCCAAACCGATTTCTTCGGGACAAGCTATCTTGATACCCTGTCGCTTTTCGATGGTTTGAACGAAGGAAGACGCTTCATGGAGACTGTCATGTGTTCCGGTATCCAACCAAGCGTAACCGCGTCCGAAACGCTGAACGTTCAGCTCACCGCGTTCCAGGTAGACATTGTTGACGGTTGTGATTTCTAGTTCACCCCGTGCAGAGGGCTTGATCGACCGGGCAATGTCAACGACCTGATTATCGTAGAAATATAGTCCTGTAACGGCCCAGTGAGATTTCGGCTTCTCAGGCTTTTCCTCAATTGAGACTGCTTTACCTGTTTTGCTTTCGAATTCCACTACGCCGTAGCGTTGGGGATCATCAACACGATAAGCAAACACTGTTCCACCCTTCATCGGCTGGCAGGTCAGCTGCGATAAGTTCGAAAGGCCTTCGCCGAAATATATGTTATCGCCAAGGATCATTGCCACATTATCTGCACCAATGAATTGTCGTCCTATTATAAAGGCTTCTGCCAAGCCATTCGGATAGGGTTGTACAGCGTATGAGAACACCACGCCAAAATCCGAACCATCGCCAAGCAATTTTTGGAAAAGAGGCAAATCGTGCGGCGTGGAAATAATGAGAATTTCACGTATTCCAGCCTGCATCAGCACGCTTAGCGGATAATAGATCATCGGCTTATCATAGATCGGCAATATCTGTTTCGATACCGCAATAGTTAGAGGGTACAATCTCGTACCACTACCGCCAGCAAGGATGATCCCTTTCATACAATTTCACTCCAAGTATCTTACTTCTTAGGCTGCGATGATATAAGCACAGATAATGTTTAATATTGTGGCTGCGGTTAGGGCGAATTTGTATCGAAGCAGCAAGCCGAGAGTTAAAATGACGAGTGATATTGCAGAAACGAAAATTAATTTCGATAAACGGCCTCTCTTGACGATCTCACTAGTGACGTACAATCCTGACTACGAAGAACTTCAAAAAACATTGGATAGTTTAAAAGTAGCATTAGAAATGCTACCGAAGGATTCATACAAAATTACAGTCATTGACAATTCAATTAGCGAAGAAGTAATTTCCTTTCTGCAGAAATATGATCAGGATTTACCGATTCGAATAATTCACGGTCAAGGGAATGTTGGTTTTGGCCACGCGCACAATCTTGCTTTTACATCGATGGGCGAGTTTCATCTCATCCTCAATCCCGATATAGAGTTAAGTCCAGATGCGTTAATAAAAGCGCTTAACTTCATGGAAGCCTATCCTCAATGTGGGCTACTTAGTCCATATGCGACTTGGCCGAACGGTACACGTCAGTATCTTTGCAAACGATACCCCGCTTTGTTCGATTTGTTTCTAAGGGGTTTTGCGCCTCGAGCAATGCAGTCATTTTTTTCCAAACGCATGGCACGCCATGAGCTAAGACATGAGACACAACTTAACGTTTATTGGAATCCCCCCCTCGTTAGCGGATGCTTCATGTTCTTCAGAAGCTCGGTACTAGAGAAAATTGGAGGTTTCAGTGATGACTTCTTCTTGTATTTCGAAGATTTTGATCTCTCGTTGAGATCCTGTCAGGCAGCGAAAACAGCATACGTACCCACGGTGGTCATCGTACACTCTGGAGGCCACGCCGCAAGGAAAGGGTTTCAACATATAAAAGTGTTTTTGAAATCAGCGGTTACTTTCTATCGAAAGCATGGTCTGAAGATTATTTAAGAGCCTGAATCATAATGAACGTAATGATATCAGGGTCTTGCGATGTGCCTGGGTAGCAGCCGGATGTTTGCGATGTAGACCTATGCTTCAGCAGACGCGACGGTTTTCTCGAAATCTTTAGCCAGTCTGCGGCGGCGTTCCAGCCATGCAATCGTGCGCTCGACCACCCATCGGCGTGGTAGGAGTTTGAAGACATCAGCGTGATCGGATCGTTTGGCGATTTCCAGCGTAAACTTTCCGACTTTTTCCTGCCTGTGTTTAAGCTTGGGTCCTGCGTATCCACCATCAGCAAAGACATGCCGTAACCACGGCCAGCGTTTGAGGATTGTTTTCAGGACATCAGTTGCACTATCTCTGTCCTGAATACCGTCAGAACGGATCACCAGACCAACTATTAAGCCGAGTGTATCAACCACAATATGACGCTTGCGACTGTTGATCTTCTTTCCCGCGTCAACGCCCCGTATTCCGCCACTTTCCGTGGTTTTTACTGACTGGGTATCGATCACTCCAGCGGTAGGGCTGGGTTGCTTTCCGGTCAACTCGCGTGCTGTCATCACGAGCGCGTTGTTGATCGTGCGTAGCATCCCTTCATCCCGCCACCGATAAAAGTATTTCTGCACCGTGGAAAACGGGGGGAGATTTGTTGGCAAGAGCCGCCAGGCGCCACCTGATGAAGCAATATAAAGCAGCGCATTGACCACCTTTCACAAATTCGTCTCGCGAGGGCGTCCGAGACGGCGCGGCGCGGGCATCATCGGTTCGATGACACTCCATTCCGCATCCGTTAAATCGCTTGCGTAGCGCACGTAGCGTCGTCCATCTTGTCGCCGAGCGGTTGCAGTCCAGGCCATAATGATCTCCATCGAATGTAAGCAATCCGATTGAATCATAACCTACTGAAATCGCTCAACCCTTTTTTGGAACAGGCTCTAAACCCAAAGCCTCAGCCGGGCACTGGAGCTTGAATTAGGCGTTCTTGGTGAATTTGGATAAGGAAACTGTACCATCTGGTGTGAACTAATAAATGCCCGAAGTATCCCAGAATTTCTCTTTCCTGACGTTCGTCCGAGTGTATTTGTGTGGCACAATTCCCGACTTTGGGGTTGTTACGGATTCGAATCCTATATATAAGATAGATCAAGAGATAGAAGAAATGCCGTAGGGCTTCAACGTTATTTGACAATAATGCGCGCCTAAATGGTTCCGACTTCCAGGAAAATTATAAGTAATGATCGAATTTTGTGTCGACAATTAAGGGAATGCAAGTTTTTACTTCTGTGTTGCTGCCTGCATTGGTTAATGTGACATTATTAAACTCTCAAAAGCACTCGACCGAGAAGTGGCAGCACTGCTTTGCAGGATAAAGGCCTCACGTATGTTAAAATTATGAGCGAACTCGATCTCTATCCGCCTTATTTGGAATCAAGTAATCTCCTATGATCCGACGGATTTGTTGGACGTAATGAACGCGGAAACGCGGAGTACAGGCCGCTTTACCGATCGACCAGTTTTCCACGGTTAATCAATTCGATGGATTTACCTGTTCATCGATTTATGCTTTGGGAACCGGAGCAGATGGAACTTTGAGGCGGGGCGGGAAATCATAAGCCACTCTCAAATATTAAAGATTAGGTACAGGAATAGTTTGATGCGGATACTTTTTGTTAGCTCCGAAACTCATTTTAATGGTGGAGGCGGTATAGCAACTTATAGTAAATTTTCCCATCAAGCGCTTACTTCGTCAGGACACGATGTATTCACACTTAGTTGGAAATTTGACGACGCCTCTCCGAGCCGAGTTAGTATCACTGATACCTTTTTTGAAGTTACGATTAACGGAAAAGAATTGTGGAATAGATTTCCTCAAGGTCCATTCAACCAAGCAATAAGCTATTTCTTGCTTCCTTATATAATTGAGGCAATCGATTTAATAAATCCGGATGTTATAGAATCTACAGATTATCTCGGTCCGTTATTCGCATACCAAAATATGCGTCGAAATGGAATGCTCAAACCATCGCAGATCAAGCCGGTCGTTATTTACAACCATGGTTTTCAACGAGAAATTTATAGAGCAAATGCTTCGATTCCGACGCCATGGGAAAGGGTAAATACTGCAATTGAGCGGATAACACTTAAATGGGCCGATGTTGTTTTCGCACCGTCTCACCACGCAAAGTCTACAATCATAAGACAGTGTGGTGATCTTCCAAATATATCTGTGATACCGGAACCATACTATTGGGGATCCCCTGACAGACACGTAAACAAACCTGATGAAAGCATCGCATTTCTTGGGCGGCTCAGTATATCGAAAGGCCTGGACCATATTGTCCACTTTTTGAACGTCCTAAATTCTCACTCGAATATCGGTGAGATAACCCTGGTCGGGAAAAAAGACTATATTCCATTTAAGATCAAAGATGCGGAGGAATATGTCCTTGCAAAACTTGCCGCGAATTTGCGTGAAAAGGTACGCTTTACCGGTAAGCTGTCTACTGAGCAAATTAATGATCTTTTACGAGACCCTGTTTCAAAGGGATGCTCATTAAATTTCTCACCGCCCGAAACTTTTAATTTTGCATTTCTGGAAATGCTGGATTTCGGTTGGACCCCGTACGCCTTAAATGGGACCGCTGTAGCTGAGTTTTATCCCGAACATTTGAAAAAATATTTGATCCCAAAAGACTTTGACCTTGCTGGGTTACCGGCAATCCACAAATTCATAGGTGACGGTAATAATTTCTGGGCTGATTTGCGTCAACACGCCGCTGGACTTACAGATCCGGCGACTTTTGCGCGCACTTATGATCAAACGGTCTCTCCTTTGATTGAAACGAAAAGCCGGTCTTTAGCGATGCCGAAGCAAGCTGCGCAGGCATCGGACATCACGTTTTTGATGGCGACCTTCAATCCGGACGCACGTATCACAGAAACGATTGACAGCATTCAAAAGCAGACTGTCAAAGGTGCCAAGATCCTTATTTACAGCGACGGCTCCTATGACGAGCAGTCTCTCAAGAGGCTGAGCGATATTTCCTCGGACCACGTGAGGGTCATAAAATTCCCAAGTAACGAGGGGTTATGCGCAACAAGAAGAAAACTTATAAATGAGTGCGATACCCGTTTGTCGGTCTTCATTGACGATGACGACAGTGTAGATCCAGCCTATGTTGAGAGAACACTGGACGTATATAATTCCAATACCTTATCCGCCAATGCAATATTGACGTGGCGGAAGAATTTTGGCTCAAATAAACATTTAGTCATCAATCACAATATTGATGACTATGAATTCTTCCTTTGGAATGACTTGAGGATGACTTCTCTTATCGAAACTGCCGTGCTTCGCGCGGTTAATTTCCGCCCCTCCATGCGTCATGGTGAAGCTGATGATTGGGACTTTTGGTTACGATTCAATGAGATGGGCTACAAAACAGCTATGCTTCCCGAAGCGCTGTTCAATTATCGCGTAACTCCAGGTAGCATGTCATGGCCATGGTCGAGTGGCCAAGCAGCGCTTACTGCTGAACTATTATCACGGAGGATCCTAGCGGCGAGCAAGCTATCCCGCGTGCCGGATGATCTTATCCTCGAAATTATGACGTCAAGAGAAGACTATAGGCTCGCTGCGGATGGTACTGGTGATTCCCGAGATCTCCAAATGCTAGACGCTCAAGACCAAGCATCGGTCCTGCGAGGACGCTTCATTCGTGCAGCACGGAAGAAGCACCCCCTTCTCGGCCGTTTCATTAGCGTAATGCATCGTGGCACCTCGTGGTTGGCCAGAAAATCCATAGGGGGCAAAATATGATAGATGATGCTTTTACGGGCAAGTTAAATCAACTTCGTAACAGACATGTATTCTACTTCCCAAACACCGGCAACGGCGGCGATGGGTTCATTGCCTATGCAACAACGTGGTTGCTCCGGGCCTTAGAGATCGAATTCACAAGTCTGGGTCCCAATGAAAAAGCTCCTAAAGGGAGCACGGTTTTGTTCGGCGGGGGGGGTAATCTAATCGAAGGCAAGTACGAGACACTTTATAGAACCATTATATCGAACCTAGAGGGTAACGAAGCGATCATATTGCCTCACACAGTACAAGGATATGCAGAACTACTGAAGCACAAGAACGTCGATATTTTCCATCGTGATCCCGTTTCGCATGAGGCGGTGGTAGATATGCTTCCTGATACGGGCGCGCGTGCGCATCTCGCGCATGATGTAACATTTTATTTGCCGAAGGATTACTTTCAATCATTTTGGCAGCGGGGAAACGGGATATTTTACTGCTTTCGTCAAGACGACGAGCGAGCGAGTGATCTCTGGGTGGAGGGCAATCAAGACATCTCCCTGTCTTGGAACGGATCGTGGTGGACGAACGAGCGTCTCGCCCGGGCAAGCACCGAGGCGATGGCGGCAGCCTTGTCTGGCTACAAAATGGTGGCAACTGATCGTCTACACGTCGCGATCTTAGCAGCTTTTTTAAAGAAGCGTGTTTTCGTCACTGCGAACAATTATTACAAGAATGAAGCAATCTACTGGCATTCATTGTCTCGATATTTCTCAGACATATCTTTTCATCCATCGAGACAAGACATATTGGACACTATCAACCAGATCTATTAGATATGGATTAATATCCTGAGTGTACGGGATGCACGAGCGGGCTTTAGACAACGATGTCGCCGTCCTGTGGGACTTCAGTCTTCATCTCTGCTAATAGCGCATCCACGGATCACTCGGATAAAAATTACCGTCTGATATTCTGCTACGATCCAGCCCTACAATAGCGATTGCGAAAATGAGCGGACTCTGTAGCCAAATTACTCGATAATCCTAATTAACGACCAGATCCATAGCGATGATGAGATCTGGGGGGAATGACCAACTTATCATACAATTACTTTCGGAGCGATTCTTTCCATTCATCTACCAGAGCCTCAATCCTACGCTCTGCCGCAGCTATCATTGGTGTGTATCTCACGTTTTCGAACCCCCATAATGTTGAGGTAGCTTCTTCCTTATGACCCGCTATGAAAGGTAGTGCTACGATTACCCGGAGGCCTTCCTGACGCTCTAAGTATCGATCGATGGTATTGGTAATGGCATCAGTATCAAGCGGGTTCCACGAAGACAAAAGCTCTAAAGCGCTCCGATTGTATATATTGAAAACCGTGCTGGTCATTTTGTCGAGCGTTACAAAGGTACGGTCTGCCACTTCCTCCACAGCGAGTACCTTGGCTTTAGGATGTACATCAGCCATCAAACCCGAGAATATATCCCAATTCGACCCTTTTGCGTCGAGATATGCATTTACATCGCGCAGCGTCGTGCTGAAATTCTCGGGTAAATCCGCATCGTCCTCAATGACAATTAATCTATTCAAACCTTTTGATATCGCGTATCGCGATAGAGCGCTAAAGCTACTGCCACAACCCACCCAGCCTAAATTATGACGTATACCGTCAAACAACTCACAGCCGTCAGGTAAAGACTTCTCAATAGCGCGACGCCGCACAATGGTTTCAGGCAGCGAAAGTGCAAAAAAATTGCTCTCTTTGCCCACATAGATGGGTCTCTGCAGAATAAAATTCGGAGAAGAAAACCCTGTAGCTACTAAAAAACGATCAAACATAAAATTAAAGCGGGCAGCGCTACGCGACACGGTGGCTTCAACGGCATCATATATACTATCGATATTATCGAGTGTCTCGGAGGCGCGGAGCATCATATCCTCAACGGACCCTTCCTCGAAAAAAATCACGGAGCCGTCCAACTCGCGATAATCTCCTTTATCACGTGTGCCCTCGGAAAGTACAGGCACCCCTAGTGAAAGGCACTCGCAGAGGCGGGGCATTTCCAATAAAGCACCGTCATAGTAATGAATGTTAATCACCACTCTGGATTTCAGAATTTCATAATAAAGCTCCTCCCCGAAAAGGTCATTACAAACTTTGACATTATACTTTTGCCCCAATTTCTCTAGAAATTCGCGTCTCCGATCGCTGCTCAAATTATCACCATAGAATATGAAATCATATTCCTTCGATGGGGGACTAATGCGATCACCTCCTGCAACCGATGCACCAATCGGGAGATAATGGACTTGAGGGTAATTAAGACCGACCTCGTTCAAAGAATCAATATTGGTCAAGGAATACTCAAGAACACCGAAAGAATCCCTAAGTAACTTAATGTATTTTGGAGTAAACCATCTCGAGCTCACAGATTGTTCGAGCTGAAATACAACCCGTTTTTCTGCAGGTGGCAGACGTTTGAACAATTGTGCGCAAAGGACAATATAAAAATCATGTTCAAAGTGTTTGGGTGCGCCAGTAACAATTTCGCTTTCGATCCCATGACTTTCCAAGCGCTTGGAAATCGCTTTCGCTATGAATAATGTATGTGGGGTACACATGATGCCCCAAACAAGACCATTTCCATCTGCAAGTCGACGGCGAAGCTTTATTTGATTGTATTCGCGACCGTGCCACCTTAGACGATTGATTAATCCTGAAATGTCACCCTTTGCGAGGTAGCGTAGGGCGCTTCTAAACTGTCTAACGCGGCCGGTGAATTTCGACATACTTCTTTTACCTAACCACAAATTTGATCTCGCGAGAAAGCGTACACTTGGTACAAAACCCCTCCCAGATGGACTTTCATTCAGCAATAACTGGCCGCTCGTATTGCGTCAGTGGCCAAAATAAGAAAGAAGCACATCATCGGTCGGCCCATCCATTTTAATTTTCCCATGTTCGAGCCAAATGATCCTGTTGCAATTCTGCTTCATCAAATCTTTTGAATGACTGGCCAAGACAAGGATTTTAGTAGAATCGACTAGGTCGCGCATACGTGTATTTGCGCGCTCTTTAAAATCCTCGTCTCCGGTTGACAGCCATTCGTCCATGATGAGTATTTCTGGACGGACGGCGGTTGATGTAGCAAACGCCAACCGCAACTGCATCCCCGAAGAATAAGTACGGAACGGAACATCCAAGAAATCGCCTAAGCCCGAAAATTCTGAAATCTGGTCGAATTTGGCAGCTATTTCTTCCGTAGTCATGCCCATCATTGCAGAGCGTAACCGTATGTTCTCACGACCCGTGGCATCTGGGTCTATCCCCAGATTGATATTAATTAACGATACGCAATTGCCGTTTATGATGGAGCTGCCGTGTGTCGGGGTATAGATACCCGACAACACTCGAAGCAATGTAGTCTTGCCTGAACCATTGTGTCCAACCAGTCCAATTCTGTCGCCATCTCTAAATGTTAGCGAAACGTCGTCAAGGCCTCGCACAATCACTAAGCGATCACTTCGTCTCTCTATTTTTCCACCCGTAGCAATGCTGAGAACCCGATTCTTAAGGGACCGACTAGTCGAATTATAAATGGGAAACTCGACACTAACGTTCTGAAGCTGAATTAAACTCATTTTTACAACCAATATGCTACGCGCCAGCGGTAGCGCCCAAAGAATAATACCGCTACGAACCAGCCAATAATCGCGCATGAGAAACCGAACGCCCAATCAAGCAACGACGGCTGATTTCCGAATAATGGAGCTCTAACGAGCTCAATAAAGTGAAAAAATGGATTCCAATCAATAAATGCACGCGAGACGTGCTCTGGCAAAATCTTTACCATCCACATAATGGGAGTAGCGTAAAATAGTACTTGGAGAACGTTCGCTACCACCTGCGACATATCACGAAACCGCGCACAGACTATCGCTAGAATAAGCATCATCCATGAAAGGTTCAAACACAAGAGAATAAAGCCTGGCACCGCCCAAAGCACATTAAAACTGAGCATTTTACCAAAAATGAGCAGAAGTAGAGGGAAAATTATGATATTATGACCAAAGATAATTATGTTCCGCCAAATAGACCGCATCACATGCGTGAACAAGGGCATGCGGACTTGTAATATAATGCCATCGGATGAAGTAAATGTTGTACATCCTTCATTAAGGCATGTCGAGATGAAGCCCCAAGTTATTACGCCTGCGCAAAGATAGGGCAGAAACTCTCTCATTTCACTCTGAAAAAGAGTTCCGAAGATCAATCCCAATGCGCCGATGAAAACTGCCATATTCAGGGTCAACCAAAACGCTCCCACTCGAGAACGCCTATAACGTTGTGCGACATCTTGCCAACCAAAAATCAGCGCTAAGCGATACTTGGCGAGTGCTTCGGAAATGTCTGCGATGGCTACTTTCGCTCCGGTCGTTGGCTGAACCAATGCACCGTCCTGGGACAGATTCGTCCTGGCATTATCGATACTCATGCTTCTTTCCAGGCCAATCTTAGTTCTGCCACTGATATGCCCTCTTAAAAATCGCCTTCCCCACAACGTAATTGGAGAAGTTTAAGTGCGAAGTCAACTCTGTGTTGCTTGCAAATGAGGCGCATTTTAGGATACCGGACAGCCCTGTAATAACAGCCGGCCCGTGCAAATGACTCTTGATTAGCCTGCTGGATTGCCATCTTTCACTCAGCTCACTTGTATGAAGACATTAAACCTCCTGCCCGGTTCCCTACTGTGATTTGAAGCGCCATTCACCGGCCATCTCTGTTCGACGGTCGCCAGAGCTGACGTCTTTGTCAACTTTCATGGTATTGCTTTCCCGAATGCGATTTGTTCTCTTGGCTCCGCAAAGCACCGGCATTCAAAATAGCATATGATACAAGTTCCGTCGCAGGAGAAAAAGAATGCAATGGTGGGAAATTGAACTGCATATTGAGTGAGGGTACAGTTATTCCAAATTTCGCATACTTGCTCAGATGATAACTTAGGTATGTACATCGTAAGCGTTCGCTTTACCCCACCTGCCTCTCTTAGTTCGGATGGTCTTATTTGAGGCTTATTACGATTAGAGCGGAGTTTCTCCATGGATATTACATTGAAGGTTCTTCGACCTACGGGATGCCTATGTGACCCGGCGATATTTGTTCCGCAAACTGGCCTGAGCGCCCTACGCAGCGATCTTTCACAACCCTTCTCGTTTTACATAATTCTCCTATTGTCAAAACCAGTAACGTTGCAATTGCCAAGAATTCCAACCGAGACGGGCAACTATACTTGTGATTGTGGCAGGGAGTATTCTGAGAATACCGTTGCGATAAGCGATTACGGACACTCGAAACATAAATTACAGCAACCGGTTCCCCAGGCAAACGTGGGGTACAATTGTCAGCACGACGCACCAATTGTTTCAATCGGTAACTCTATTCGTTCATCCAATGTATCCGCCAGGTTTGCGCACCAAAAGCCTGTGCTGCAGCCAATCCCACCTCGGAATCCTCGAGTACAAGACAGTCCTCCGGACCAACATTGAGCATAGCAGCAGCTTTTATGAATGGTTCCGGCGATGGCTTCGATGCAGGGGTGTCATCGCTTGTGACAATAATGGCGAATAGCCAATCGAGTTTTTTCTCAGCGAGCAACGGCGTCACCGAGGCCCTCGATGCGGCCGTTACTAATGCAATGGGAACCGCTTTATGAAGCTGTCGCAGTACTGCGACAAGCAACTTGTTGACACGCACGAGATAAAACAAAGTTGGGTATATCTCACGTTTGCGCCGCGCAATTCCTTCATGCAAATCTGGATGTAATGGTAAGACCTGCTTCAGCATTGGCCTCCAGGCCAGCTTCCCTACACTGCTCGTCAGAGCTGCGCTGGAATATGCAATACCTGTCTCTCCGAGCGCCTGACGATAAGCCGCGAGGTTTGCTGCATGAGTATCCACGAGCGTGCCATCGAGATCGACGAGAACCGCCCTCATCACGATAATTCCCCCGGATAGCGTCGCTCAAAATTGCGCAGTAGCAAGCACAGACATCCAAAAAATGCGAGTCCTGCTTCCCGGCTATGGCGCAATTGATAAGGGATCAAACGCAGATAATTGATCCACTCATGGATAAAGACCTGCTTCATTCCCTCTTCGCCGAGATCGGCTGTCAATTGATCAGTTGCTTCGTTGAACAGCGCGTCATACTGGAATGAACGATGAACCCCAACCGTCAATTGTCCCTCGGAATAACTGGCTTTAGGCCGCTTATGGAGCGCCTCATAGCCGAGATGCAGCGACTGCATGATCTTAGCGTAATCAATCAATGGCGACTGAAACCCATTAACTGGATTGGGGTCGATAAGGAACCAGCTCTCGGGCTTTCGACCACCGGAGCTGTTTGGCAGCAACATAATATTCTCAATCGTCAGATCACCATGAATAACGGATTGTCGCCGGTCGCTGAGCTTGCTTACAAACCAGTTCATATCCTCAAATAGTGAGAGAGCTAAAGTATCGAATGGCTCACCATTCAATACAATAATCCCATCCGAAATAATATCCTGAAATTCTTCTTTTATTATACTAAAGTTTCCGAGCACTTTCGCACGAATGTATGCCTCGATATCCGCATCTCCCGCCGATGCGATTTCATTTGAGCAGTGAAAAACCCTCATCTTCGCTATAACATTGCCTAATAAACTCTTAGAAGCTACAAGAGAACTGGCATGAATACCTTCATACATGTCCAGACTTCCGGCAATGTATTCCATATCATACAAGAAATCGGCGCCACTCTTCTGGGATGACAGAATCTTAACCAACGGCAATTTTGTACAATTGTCCTGCAGCCAGTCGCGCTGCACAGTCATTTTCGCACCTACTTCGCCTGTTGCGAATTTGCGCACTCTCAGTTGGCCGTCAACCTCGACCAATGCGGTCACCGCACCCGAACCGCCTTGAAAAAGACGATGAAGGCGAACATCATCCAGACCGCGATCCTCGAAATTTGCCAAAAGATCGTTCGTTCCGGCAAACCGGCGGTTCAAAAAGGCGACATATTGTTGTTCAGACCAGAAGCTGGAGCGCAAAGAATGGCGCTCCTCAACGGCGAAATACTCCATCGCGGTCAGCGAACGCAGCAATGTCCGTGACCGCGCGAGAATATCAACCTCCCATAATGCGACGCAAATTACTACGATCACTATCGGGGCCAGCAAATAAATGAGTATCCACCCCCTTGTTTCCCCGAACCCCGGAGACCAACTCAGGTTGAGGGCACTGGAATAAACCTCGAGAAATGCTTCGAAAAAACTGATTGACAGAAAGTGCCCTAAAGACAATAGCGACACGATATAGCAAGCCCACATGGCGAGGGTAAGCATCCAGAACCGGAGGCTTTTGATGAGCCTACCATCAACAATGAGATGCGTCACTGAATAAAAAAAATGCAGGATTGCTGACTTCAGACTATCGTTGAATACGGCTGCAATAAAATAAACAATGCTTTTCGCCAGCTGAGTGCAGTGAATGAACAACAGGACGGCTATGCTCGCGACAAACAACACAATCGTCGTAATGACGAACATCGCATCGCCATAAATAAAAAACACGATCAGTCCAATTACTGAAACGACAAGAAGATCAACGATGCGTTCCGCTATCACGGTCGCAAATATTGACGAGAAACGTTGTCGAGCCATGTAGGACATAAACGCACTGCGCGTTATCTCGCCGAGCCGGAAAGGAAAAATCGCGTTGATCAGATATCCTACACTTAGTGCAGCAAGAGCTGTCACTGTTCGGGTATAAATATCATCCTGCAAGAGAATGACGCGCCAACGGATCGAACGCAGAATATGTGCCATCAGAAGGAAGACGACGGCGATAGCGAAATAAAGTGTAGACTGCGTTGTAACCATGGTCACGAACCAAAGAGCTCAGGGAGTTGGCCGACTGCGGTTCGAAACTCTTCAGGTGTTCCAAAAGCGACATGTCGCGACAGGTCAAAACCCTGGACCTTTTTATTCGATGCGATCATAGTGTTATAGACCCCACTGATGAATAATTCGGGATATGGACAATCTTCCTGATAGATATTCGCAGCGGTCTCAAGCACCTCACGGTTTTTGAAGCCATAGATGCCAGCTATCGCACGATCACTGATAACCTTCTTTTCGGCAGTTTGGAGCAACCATCCAGCGGAATCATATTGTGCGTAAGAGAAATGGTTGGCTGTGGAGTGAAAATGCGAAAGAAAACCATCTGCGCCGTTGGACAGAGCGGAACAGGCCGCTTTGATCCGCGGATAGACAAAAGCATGATCACAGTCATTGATGATGATATGTGATTGCCTTGCAACATCTTGCAGGCCCAACAACGCTGTCTCCAGAGCTCCGGAAGTGACCTGCGGCACAATATGGACAATGGCTTGAGGAAACCGTTCAATGACGGCCTTATCGATAGAAAAATGTTCGACATGCTCCTGAAGAACCACATAGATCAGCTGGGCCTCCGGCAACACATCAACGACGCCGAGTGTGGCCCAATAAAAAAAAGGCTGCTCATGCAATTCGATCAAGGGCTTCGGGAGAGTTTCCCCGTCAGCGGCAAAGCGGGAGCCGCGCCCGGCCATAGGCATGATCATCGCAACCGGGTCAGACATCAATCACCTGCCATCCATAACTATTAACAGTTTTGCTCCGATGATCACGTTTCAGAAAACTGCGTCGCTGAAACAGTGCTGACAAGGCAATTTTCAGCGTTTGTACGGACTGACGGATCATCTTAACATTAGAAATCTGATCGTCCTCGCGCCAACTGATAGGCTCAAACCGAAGCTGATCACCATCGATCGCCTGCGCGCAAACCATGACGCAATTGAAGGTTAAATTGTCCGGATAGTTCTGAAATGACTTGCCCTTTAGAGAACTCACCCGATAGAGGTTCAGCCCTGCCCCAAGATCTCTGATTGGGCGAAACACGCATAAACTATAGAGAAGGTTAAAGACGTGATTGCCGAAAATTCTGAAGCGTGAATAACCGGGCGTTTGCGATCCCAACATGAATCGGCTGCCCAAGACTGCATCCTCGCTTAGAGAATCGCGCTGTAGCAACACACTGCGAAAATCGGCGACACTGCCCTGATCATCGCCATGCAGGATCACAAGCCAATCATACCCCTGTTGAACAGCATATTGAAAAGCAACCTTATGCGATCCGCCGAGCCCATAATTCTCATTATTGAGCAACAACTGCACATAGTTGTCGCCGCGAGCCCTGATATGATCTGCCACTACTTCACCCGTGCGATCCGTGCTCCGGTTGTTGACGACAATCACCCTGTCTACAACTGACTGGCACCATTCGGCTTCCACCTGCGCTAGCACGCGGCCGATCTGCTTTTCGCAATTATATGCGGGAATGAACAATAGAACTCGTGAACTCACGCCCACCTCCTGTTAGATAGCCAGCGCGAGGCAACAAAATTGCACAACAACGAGAAAGGCGTCACGATAAGTTTGGCAAAAAGCGCTGAAGTCGAATAGTCCAACGCATTCAATGAAACTAGCTGATGTGTGATGAACTGAATGATCAGTGCCCAGACCAGAATGTTGGCCTCTGTATAGATTAGATAATAGAGTGTTGAGCGTCCGAGCGATTCACGCGATGCGAAGATAACCAGCTTCGACGCTATGAACACAGCCATAGCAGCAATAGTGGCGCTGATGAAATTTGCGAAACCAGCTGACATGCCTACAATAGAAACAAGCACGCCAAATATGGCAAAATCGCACAACCAGCCCAATCCTGAAAAGATAATGAATTTGACGGCCTGCACGCTCAGCTCCAACGGAATATTGCCTGAATTAATGAACCGCGTCGCTTTTAGACAATAAACATAATAATGTAAATTGACTGGAGTAGAGCGCTTCCCTTACACGTGTCGCCTTCCACACCGGCGGCGCATCGATACTCTCGCCTTGCGGTTTGCTCCGCTTAAGCTTTTCCCTTTGCATCATGAGCGTGGTTTCTGCAGTTCCGAGTGAAAGCGTATTTCCAACTCACGCCCCCCCTCTACACCGGTCGCCACCCGCCCAGTTACCAGGCGTCTGGCGGACTGAACTTGTCCCAAGATGACGAAACGGTCCTGGTTTGGACGACGTTTAAGTTCATAACGACCCGTCTTCGGAGGGTTCACTTTCGTTCGTCTTTTGGACATGCACCTGCTCGGACATTGTCCGAACGCTTCATCCAAAGCTCACCACCACGTCTTTTTACCGCAGCAGCTCGGACTGGTTTGAGACCCCCTCTTGAAAGCCAATCCCGGAGGGCCGTCCCTATCATTCACGCAGCTTTACGCTTCGGTCTTAGTTCATATTGAACTCCTTCGGCTGCTCTGTAGCACACTCTCACCAATAAATACCAGACGTTTAGGATCAAGCTCAAGCTGGCTTTCAAACCATGCCCTGCGCCTGATCAGCAGGCCTGGCTGTTCCTCCTCTAATGCATGTGCTTCTTTTTTTTGCGTTTGTTCGTTCCGGACGAGAGAAGCGGTGCAATGCCGACTTTCTGATGACGACGTCTTGGACAGCCAAATCACTGCGGAGTTCGAAAAGAGTCCATCCCGGTGCACGCCGTGCCAAGTCGCGATCAGCTCAGCATGAGGTTCTGTTTTGTGGCAAATGCGGTCGTCGCCCAGCGGACAGGATCGAACACTTCCCCGCTAGGGTTGCAGGTTACGTCAAAAGCGGCGACTAAACGGATGCGAAGATCAACGGAAAGGCTCTCGACATATCTGCCGACCTTGATTGGCAGCTAACTTGAATCAGAAAGTAGCCCATTTGCAACGCCGTACGATTCAATCAGGTAGGGGAACGCTCTAATAAACTCACCGACCTCGACATAACGCAGGATATTACAGCTAAATATCCAATAAACGATCACAGTAAGTGGCAAAATTAGATTCATTACTCAAATGAACTGCTTTGAAATTCTATGTCTTTGACTGAAAATCAGTAGCGAGTCGGAACTGACATCGGATACCACATCAAAAACGACATATTAACATCATTTCAAATCCAATTAAGCCATATAGTTCAACCTCCATACATAGCTCTATTAATACGCTAGACGATTACCTACAACTGAGACTCAGACAATGCGAACGGGACTAATTGCCAAGTGTACAGAATGACCGAACGACCTAGTAAAAAAACATCAAATGTTATCATTCACGTTCTTTTCGTGGTTCTCTTGGTGTACTCTATACTTCCTATCGCCTTTTTTGGAACAACTGCCAGTGAGGGTTTCGAATTTGCTACTACAAACTCGATCAACTCGCATAATGCTTCCACGGTATTCGATAAAAACGGATATAATTACGAGACTAGGCCAGGAGAATTTATACTATACAGAGCAACAAAGAATATCTTAAATATCGATGCTCTTCGTATAGGATCATTATATTCATTGTTATTTTATCTAATATCAATTTCTTCAGCAATGATTATATCTCATAATATGAGAATATGTCATCCTATTTTTTCGGGGATATCTTTTCTACTTCTATTTGACTACACTGCAAGTTCAGCTCAAGTTTCATCAAGCAATATATCAACCAGCGTGCTCATCTTAGGAGTTTGCCTCATATCCTTATTTTTTCGAAAGGGAGGTGCGATTCTTCTCATAGCTGGCGTGTTTATTTCTTCCCTTGCCACGCTCTTTCGAATTGATTTCGTTTTCATTCTCCCAGTTATTGGATTAGTACCGCTCTGTTTCAATGGAATCACCATTCGGTCGACGTGGATGGGTATCTTTATAGTTTCCACAAGTTATGTTCTTTCTTTTTCACTTTATAGTTTCATTGGTATTAATATCCTAGAAGTACTAATAAGTAATGGTGGGAAAATCGCCTTATTTCAGGATTGGGCAGTCGATCAGATTATTTCTACTTTATTCCCATTCTTATTGCCGATGGCAATGATAGGCACAATATTGGATGCATATAGTTCTGGACGGGAACATTGGAAACGCTCAATCGCGCGAGCTGCGTTTTTCATCGGTCCATCCATACTGTTGGCATTTATCTATAGTGGCCGAATGGATACTCCACGATTCCTAGTCCCAGCGATGCCATTCTTGGCCCTCGCAGGAGGAATTAGCGCTTCAGCATTCTCGGCAGCGCTTGCAAGAACATGGCTAACTGCCGCGGTAATGCTCTGTATGCTCGCAGCAACGATCACCATCACATGGATAGCTCGAACTCCAAACTACGTCTGGGATGGATATCGGTTTAAGTATGCAACGTACGCTACCCCCATCAAGACCTTTTTAATGAAACGACAACTCAATGATGCCGACAAACAACTAAACAATTTTGTACGAGAGTTTCGCGATCAAGACTCACTCTTCGTCGCCGCCAGCTGGCGTCTTTACAATGCTCAACAGCGATTTCTAATACTGAACAATTGGGCTGAACAAGGGTCGAGACAATTAGTTAACCTCCCGATTTCCTCCCCAAACATTGGGTGCCTCTTGTATGTAAAGGAGAGCCAAAAATTGGAGCTTTGCCTCGCCGAACTGGGAAGAGAGTACAAGAGTTATCAACAAGCTGAAGAGGTATTACTTCAGCTCTCTGAAATGTATTCGAATATCTATCTGCTTACCGACCCTGCGATTATTAGGAATAATCCCGCCCTGCAATCTCGAACGAATACCATCTTGGAATCTATCAACTCAGACTGGGATCACTACACAATGTTATTGTTACGTTTGGATTAGACTAGTAGCCGCGATGTTACTCACCTGGCAATCGCCCGGTCATCAATAGGGTTTGGAAGTAGAGTTTCTTCGGCATTATGATTGAGGAAGTCGTTGTTGAAGATAAGCAGATTCAGCATTTTGTGTGGATAATGGACCTGGTTATGTAAGTGATAAGCTCATGAAATGGGCCTAAAGACAGCGAGTGATAGAAGTGGTTCGGGAAATCTGCACAGCTAGGATAAGTGGAATTTCTGCCTGACATCGGCTTAGATGCCGGGAACAGGAGAAATCATGACAAGACGACCACGCCGGAACCATAGCCCGGCTTTCAA
>Ga0308156_1001843_pt1 | contig 21795 bp, 16 predicted proteins | sample PhyAR2_FD_201041 | JGI IMG/M metagenome (GOLD analysis project Ga0308156, IMG submission 201041) | Phyllosphere microbial communities from UC Gill Tract Community Farm, Albany, California, United States - DLSL A.R2 | ecosystem: Host-associated > Plants > Phyllosphere > Unclassified | place: USA... | reverse complement strand
CCGGCGCCGGCCTCCCACGCGTCCACCGCGCGGAGGGCCTGCCGGAAGTTGCCGGCACGCAGTTCGTTCTCGGCCGTCAGGTAGCGCGCACCCTCGGCCCAGACCGCCTGCGTCTCCTGGCTGCGCGCCAGCACCAGTGCGAAGACCCGGCGGGCGCTGCGGGAGCGCTCGGCGAGGCTGAGGGCGTGTGCGACGAGGAGCAGCGCGGGGTCGGACATCGCGAGGAGCCGCGCCGAGGCGAGCCCGTCGTAGAGCTCCGTGTCCGGCGGCAGGGTGCCGTCGACCGCGGCGACCAGGCACTGCACGGCGCCGGCGATCTCCGCGGTGTGCGGGGTCAGCACCGAGCCGAGCTGCTCCACGCGGGCCAGGAGGTCCCTGGCCTGCTCGAGGTCCCACGTCTCCGCGCGGAAGCTCGCGACCATCGCCAGGAGCCCGGCGGTGGCGGGGGCCTCGGGTGCCTCCGCCGCCACGGGGACGAGCAGCTCGTCGGCGTGCACGGTCTCACCGCGCAGGTACTGCACGGAGTACAGCAGGCGGAGTCGGCGGACCTCGTCCTCCTGGCGCCGGAACGGTCGGATCGCCGCCAGGTACCGTGCGGCGAGTCCGAGCAGCCGCTGCGCGAGCATCGCCTCGGCGACGCGGAGGAGCGCAGCGCGCTCGTCCTCGCAGCCGGCGCCGACGTGCAGGGCGCGCTCGGCCAGGGCGACGGCCGCGTGCGGTGCGCCGTCGGCCACGTGCTCCGCGGCGGCGTCGAGCAGCGCGACGGCGTCGGGGACGTCGTCGACGAAGCTGCGGTGCCAGGCTGCGGCGCGCGGGTCGACCTCGGCGCTCGCCGCGGCGAGCTCCGTGTGCAGGGTGCGCCGTGCCCGGGCGGACATCCGCCAGTGCAGGACCGACCGGACGAGCGGGTTGCGGACCGCCGCGGTCTGTCCGCGGACCACCACGAGTCCCGCGTCGGCGAGGTCGTCGAGGGCGTCGCGGTCCCACCCGGCGGTCTTCGCCACCGGGACGAGGGCGAGGCGGGCGAGGACGTCCAGATCACGTCCTGCGTCGGCGCCGTCGACCTCTGCTCCGTCGGTCACCCGACCGTCGAGCACCGCGGCGGCGATCGCCTCGCTGGTCGCGGTGGGGCGCAGCGGCAGCACGAGCGGCTCCGCTCCGGTGAGCTGGGCGCGGGAGAGTGCGGCGAACTGCTCGCGGAGCACCCCGGGGTTGCCGCCCGTGGCGTCGGCGAGGATCGCGAGGACCCCGTCGTTCGCGCCCTCGGGAGCCATGCTCCTGGCGAGCACGAGGGCGTCGTCGGCTCCGACCGGTTCGAGTCGCAGCATCGGCAGCGCCGCGAGCGGGCTGCCGGACGGCACCGAGCGGACGGTGGCGACGAGGCGGAGTGCCGTGCCGGCGAGTCGGCCAGCGAGGAACGCGATGAGTTCCTGGCTGTCCTCGTCCATCCGGTCGAGGTCGTCGATGAGGACGACCGTCGGCGGGAGGGTCAGGGTCTGCACGGCCTCGAGGAAGTCGTGCGCGGCTGCCAGACCGGACGGTGCACCGGCCCCCGCAGCACCCGCCTGGAGCAGGTGGGCGATGTGGGCCGTCGCACGGGGGTCGTCGAGCGCGGTGAACAGGGAGGTCACGCCGGCCAGCGGCCAACGGGACTCGCTCCCGTTGACACCGACCCGCACGACGGGGAGGGGGACGCGGTCTGCGACCGCGTCGAGGACGCTGCTGCGTCCGGAACCAGGATCGCCGACGACGACCATCGCGGACTCACGAGGGAGTGCTGCGAGGGTCGTGATCCGGTCGACCTCGAGACGGCGACCGGTGAGTGCCATGACTCACCGGCCCCCGGGTCCGGGGGTGCGACGTGCGGAGGGCGTCCGGTCGACGGCACGGCGGGTGACCGTGGTGACGGACGGGGTCCGGTCGTCGGGACGGCTGGTGACCGTGGCGACGGACGGACGCGAGGCGGCGACGGAGCGCGCACCAGGGCTGTCGGTGAGATAACGCGGACGACGAGTGAGGGTGCACTCGGTTCCGCCTGGGAACGATGAAGTCATCGTCTGGACCACCCCTCGGGTTAGGGTTTTTCGGACGAAAGTGCACGATTGTCCGGACGCTGTCCGGGTCTAGGGAACCCAGCCGGCGCGGACCTTCGCTCTCTGACGATAACGCAGGTATCGGACGGCCTCGCCAGGGCGTCAGTGGGATGTCCAGATCAGGGTGGCCCCAGTCCGGGGGGTCCTCGCCCCCGGACGGGGGGGCGTCCGGGCCCCCGTCGGTGCGTCCAGGGGACAAGCGGGGTACAGCGCGACCGCCGTTCGAGGGACAGACGGGCCGGTCGCCTAGCGCCGGACGACCTCGACCACGGCATCGTGCACCAGACCGTTCGTGGCGAGCGCGCTGCCGTGCCAGGGGCCGGGGTCGCCGTCGAGCGAGGTGAACCGGCCGCCCGCCTCCTCGACGATCGGCACGAGCGCGGCGATGTCCCACGGCTTCAGGTCGGGTTCGCCGGCGACGTCGAGGACGCCCTCGGCGACGAGCATGTACGACCACATGTCGCCGTACGCGCGGGTGCGCCAGACCTTCCGCGAGAGTGCGACGAGGGTGTCGAGCCGGTCGTCGTCGTCCCACTGCTGGATGCTGTTGTAGCTCAGGCTCGCGTCGGCCAGGTCGGCGACGCCCGACACCCGCAGCACGCCGTCCGTGGAGTGCGCACCGAGCCCCTCGGCCGCCCACCAGCGCTTGCCGAGGGCCGGGGCGCTGACGACGCCGAGGACGGGTCGCCCGTCGACGGCCAGGGCGATGAGCGTCGCCCACACCGGCACGCCACGCAGGTAGTTCGCGGTCCCGTCGATCGGGTCGACCACCCACTGCCGGTGACCCTCGCTCACGGCGTCCGCGCCGGTGTCCGCCGTCGTCTCCTCGCCGAGGAAGGCGTCGTCGGGCCGCTCGGCGGCGAGCCGCTCGCGGAGCGCCCGCTCGACCGCCTGGTCGGCGTCGGTGACGTGCGTGCTGTCGGCCTTCGTCGACACGTGCAGGTCGGCGGCACGGAACCGCTCGAGGCTGATCGCGTCGGCGGTGTCGGCGAGGGAGCGGGCGAAGTCGAGGTCGGCGCTGAGGTCCACGCAGGTCAGGGTAGCGGCCCGGTGCCGGTCCTAGGCAGCCACGACCTCCTCCTCCTCGAGCGGGGTGACCGCGCGCTCGCGGGCGAGGCGGGTGCGACGGGCGGCGAGCCCGTGGACGAGGACGCCGAGGAGCACGGCGGCGGCGAGCCAGAGCGCCAGGACGAGCAGTGGTCGGCCGAGCGGCGTCCCGGGGAAGTACACGACGTCCTGCACCGCGGCGAGCCAGGCCGCTCCGCTCCAGAACGTGTTGAGCGCGGCGAAGAACCCGGGCTGGAACGCCGGCTGGAAGATGCCGCCCGAGCTCGTGAAGTTGAGCATGACGAACAGCATCGTCAGGACCGGCGTGGTCCACCGCCCGAGGAGCGGGTGCAGCCCGACGCCGAGGGCGATGATCACCGCGTCGTAGAGCCACGCGAGGAGGAAGACCTCCCACCGGTGCTCCGGCACGACCCCGTAGAGCGGGCCGGCGACGAGCACGCCGATGCCGGCGATCACCGCGGCCGTGACGGCGCCGACGACCACGGTCCAGAGCGCCCGGAGCCGGACCGCGGCGGCCGCGACGGCGATGGCCGATGCGTACCCGCCGACGCTCAGGCCGACGAGCAGGAAGAACAACCCCTGGCCGGTCGTGTCCTGGGCTCCCGTCGGCACGACGTCCTCGACGGTGAACGGCAGGTGCTGCCCGAAGGCGATCGGCAGGAAGACCTTCTCGGCGGCGGTCGCGGTCGTCTCGCTCGCCGCCGTCGAGACGTAGAGCACGGCGCCGGTCGTGCCGGGCGCGTACACGGCCGCGAGGTCACGGTCGTGCACCGCACGCCGGGCCTCGGCCGGGGTCGCGACGACGTGCGCCACCAGCTTCCCGTCCGACTCGTCGGTGACCGTCTGGGCGAAGACCTGCGCGGTGGGGCCGTCGCCGACGATCCCGACCGGGAGCTCGTGCGGTGTCGGGGCGTGGAAGGCGCCGAGGTAGGCGAGGGTCATCCCGACCGCGAGGAACAGCGGCACGAGGACGTGCGAGCCGAACGACCGGAACGTGCTGCCGAGGTGCGCGGGACGGAGGACCGCCGCGACCGCCGGTGGTCGGGTGGGGCGGCGCGGGTCGCGCGCGGCGTGGTCGGCGTGGTGGGAGTGCTGGGCTCCCAGTGTGTTGTGTTCTGCAACTTCGGGCACGTGGAGCAAACGTACACCCACCGCGCGCCCGCGACGGCGGTGGTCAGTCGGTGCCGGGGTCCTCGCCGCCCATGCCCGTCAGCAGCGCGCGGAACGAGTCGAGCCGCTCGACGCCGGTCGCGCCCAGCTCGCCGTCCTGCACCCGGTCGACGATCTCCCAGTCGTGGGCCTGGTCGAGCGGGATGCCGTCGACCGGCTCGCGCACCGGGATCGCGTGGGCGGCGAACGCGCGGAACACGTTGGCCGGCTCGACGTGCCCGAGGCCGAACGAGCGCACGCCCGGGGTGTCGATGATCCACCCGCCGTCCCGGACCCGGAGCGCGATCGACGACGACGAGGTGTGGCGCCCGCGGCCGGTCACGGCGTTCACGACACCCGTCGCGCGGGTGGAGCCGGTGATCGCGTTCACCAGGGTCGACTTGCCGACACCGGAGTGGCCGACGGTGACGGTCACCTTGCCGTCGAGCACCTCGTGCAGGGCGTCGAAGGGCACGTCGTCCGAGCGGCTCGTGACGATCCGCAGGGACAGGCACGCGAAGTGCGCGAGGAAGTCGGTCGGGTCCGCCAGGTCGGTCTTCGTGATGCAGAGGATCGGGTCGAGACCCGCGTCGAACGCCGCCACGAGGTACCGGTCGATGAGCCGGGTGCGCGGCTCGGGGTCGGCGGCGGCCACCACGACGAGCATCTGGTCGGCGTTCGCCACGATGACGCGCTCGACGTCGTCGGAGTCGTCCGCGCTCCGCCGGAGCAGGGTCGAGCGCTCCGCGACCCGGACGATGCGTGCGAGGGAACCGGGGTCGCCCGACACGTCGCCGACGAGGGAGACGTGGTCGCCGGTGACGACCGACTTCTTGCCGAGCTCGCGCGCCTTCGTCGCGGTGATGAGCCGTTCGCCGGCGTCGTCGCCGTCACCGGTGCCGCTGACGAGGACGCCGAAGCGCCCGCGGTCGACGTTCGTCACCCAGCCGGTCGGGGCGTCGTCGTGGGTCGGACGCACCTTCGTGCGGGGGCGGTTGCCCTTCGGGTTCGGGCGGATCCGGATCCGCGACTCGTACTGCCCGTACTGCTCGTCCTCGTCGGTGTCGTCGCCGTCGACGTCGTCCCACCAGCTCACGGTGTCAGGCCTCCTTCGTGCCGGTCGCCACGAGGTCCGCCCACAGCTCGGGGAACTGCGGCAGCGTCTTCGCGGTGCAGCCGACGTCGTCGACGGCCACGCCGTCCACGGCCAGGCCCACCAGGGCACCGGCGGTCGCCATCCGGTGGTCGTCGTACGCGGCCCAGCCACCGCCGTGCAGCGGGGCCGGCGTGATCCGCAGGCCGTCCTCGAGTTCCTGCACCGAGCCTCCCGACCGGTTCACGTCCGCCGCGAGCGCGGCGAGGCGGTCCGTCTCGTGGCCCCGCAGGTGGCCGATCCCGGTGATCTCGCTCGGTCCGTCGGCCAGCGCGGACAGCGCGACCAGCGCCGGTGCGAGCTCGCCGCCGCGCGTCAGGTCGAGCGTGACACCCGGGAGGGAGGCCCCGCCCACGACGCCGACGCCGCCGTCCACCACGAGGTCGTCGCCGTCGCGCGTCACGGTCGCCCCCCACAGGGGCAGGAGCGTCTCGAGGTCGGCGCCGACCTGCGTGGTCTCGTGCGGCCAGGTGCGGATCCGCACCGTGCCGCCCGCGACGAGCGCGGCGGCGGCGAACGGCGCCGCGTTCGACAGGTCCGGCTCGATGGTGACGTCGCGCGCGGCGATCGGGCCGGGGTGCACCACCCACTCTCCGACGGCCGGCTGGTCGACACGCACCCCGCGGGCGCGGAGGACCTCGACCGTCATGTCGATGTGCGGCAGGCTCGGCAGCCGCTCGCCGACGTGCGTCAGGTGCAGGCCCTCGTCGAACCGCGGTGCCGACAGGAGCAGTCCGGAGACGAACTGCGAGGACGCCGAGGCGTCGATGGTGAGCCGACCGCCGCGCACCGAGCCGGTGCCGGTGAACGCGAACGGCATGGCGCCGTCGCCGTCGTCGGTGACGTCGACGCCGAGGTCCACGAGGGCGCCGATGACCGCACCCATCGGACGCTTCCGTGCGTACGGGTCGCCGTCGACCGTGACCGGACCGGTCGCCAGCGCGGCGAGCGGGGGGAGGAACCGCATCACGGTGCCGGCAAGGCCGCAGTCGACCGAGACGCCACCGTGCATCGGTGCCGGGGTGATCCGGAGGTCCGGGCCGTACGGGTTCGGCTGCTCGCCCGCCGCCGGCTCGACCTCGTCGATGCCGACGCCGAGCTGGCGCAGTGCCGCGATCATGAGCGCGGAGTCGCGCGAGTGCAGGGGGAGCCGGATCGTCGACGGGCCGTCGGCGAGGGCGGCGAGCACGAGCTCCCGGTTCGTCAGCGACTTCGATCCGGGCAGGGCGACGTCACCGCGCAGCGGCCCGTGCGCGCGCGGCGCGGTCCAGGGAACGGGGCGGTGGGAATGCGTCGACTCGGCCATCGGTTCACCAGGGTACTGAACGCAGCGGGAGGACCATTGGCGACAGCGACACTCGAACGGGCACGGACGGCACTGCCGCCCGTGCGCACGACGTTCGGCGGACCACTCGGCCTAGACTCGACCGTGATGACGACCGACGAACCACAGGCAGCACCGCACGACCTGGTCGAGGAGACCGAGGCCCAGCTCGACGTGGTCTCCGAGGAGACGGGAGCGGGAGTCGTCGGTGACGACACCGAGCCCGAGCCGGCCGACGAGAAGACGGTCTCCGAGGCTGCGCTGCGGTCCCTGTTCGAGGAGCAGGCGCTCCCGTTCATGGACCAGCTCTACGGCGCCGCGATGCGGATGACCCGCAACCCGGCGGACGCGTCGGACCTCGTGCAGGAGACCTTCGTCAAGGCGTTCGCCGCGTTCCGGCAGTTCCGGCAGGGCACGAACCTCAAGGCGTGGCTCTACCGGATCCTCACGAACACGTTCATCAACACGTACCGCAAGAACCAGCGGAACCCGTACCAGGGCACCATCGACGAGCTCGAGGACTGGCAACTGGGCGGCGCCGAGAGCGTCACGCAGTCCATCTCCGCCCGTTCCGCCGAGGCCGACGCGATCGACCACCTGCCGTCCTCCGCCGTGAAGGACGCGCTGCAGTCGATCCCCGAGGACTTCCGGATGGCCGTGTACTTCGCGGACGTCGAGGGCTTCTCCTACCAGGAGATCGCCGACATCATGAAGACCCCCGTGGGGACGGTCATGAGCCGCCTCCACCGTGGCCGCCGGCTCCTCCGCGGGCTCCTGGCGGACCACGCACGCGAGACCGGCATCGTCCCGGACGCAGCGTCGACGGCGACGATGCGCGGGCGGGGCCGGAAGACAGCTGCGACCACTGGTCGCACCGACGGGAAGGACGCACGATGAGCGGCTGCGACTGCTCGAAGGCGAAGGCCGAGCTCGAGGAGTTCCTGCACGACGAGCTCCGAGGAGCCGACGCTGCGGACATCCGCGAGCACATGGAGACCTGCGAGGACTGCACGAGCGAGCACCGCGTCGGTGTCGTCCTCATGGAGACCGTGAAGCGGGCCTGCAAGGAGACCGCGCCGGACCAGCTCCGCTCGGAGATCCTGGCGCGCATCCGGGTTGAGCAGGCGACGCACTGAGGTCGTCACACGGGCCGACGGCTCGGTAGGGTCGCCCCATGACCCTCACCGCCGAGTCGATCAGCTCCTGGTCCGACACGGACGTCGCCGACGTCACCGCCCTCGTCCGTCTGCTCGGTCACGTCGTGGACGAGCCCGCCATGCGTGCGCGGCTCGAACGGCTGGTCCCGGAGGCGGGACACCGCACGTGGCTCGTCCGCGGCGGTGACGGCCGTGCGGTCGCGGTGGCGGGCGCGCAGGTGACGTGGTCGTACGCGAGCGACGAACCGACGGCGCAACTGCTGCTGCTCGTGGTCGATCCGTCGGCCAGGAGGGACGGCACCGGTTCGGCGCTCATCGACGTGTTCGAGACGTGGGCCGCGGAACAGGGCGCGCACCGTCTCAGCGCCGTGTCCGCCGCCGCCACCGACACGGCGCACCGGTTCTACCAGAAGCGCGGGTACCACGAGGCCGGCGTCCGCTACACGAAGCTCAAGTAGCGCCGGGCCCGCGGGCCCGCGGCCCCTCGGCACCACGGTGCCGCTCCGGGCGCCCTGCCCGGGCGCGTTGCGCCCCACGACGAACGACGCGCCCCGTCTTGACAGGGCGCGTCGTTCATTGCGGGGTGCGGTCTAGCCGAGGGCCTTCCGGATGACGTCGGACGCCTCCTGCGCGGAGCGCTTCGACGAGCCGGTCGCCGGCGCGGCACTCGCCGAGCGCGCGGCCACCGACAGTGGACGGCCGTCGAGGTGCGGCGACAGGTTCATGCAGACGTACGGCCAGGCGCCCTGGTTCTCCGGTTCCTCCTGGGCCCAGACGACCTCGGCCTGCGGGTAGCCGCCGAGCACCTGGAGCAGCTGCTCGAGGGGGAGCGGCGCGAGCTGCTCCAGCCGGACGAGGGCGACGTCGGTCGCACCGGACTTGTCGAGCTCGGCCCGCAGGTCGTGGTGCACCTTGCCCGAGTGCAGCACGACGCGGCGCACGGCACCCCGGTCGGCCACGCGGTCGTCGTCGAGGACCGCCTGGAAGGTCCCGCTCGTGAACGCGTCCACCGGGCTCGTGGCCTGGCGCAGGCGGAGCATCGCCTTCGGGGTGAACACCACGAGCGGCTTCTGCGGACGCTCCCACGCCTGGCGACGGAGCAGGTGGAACCACGACGCCGGCGTCGACGGACGCGCGACGATCATGTTGTCCTCGGCGCACAGCTGCAGGTAGCGCTCGATGCGGGCCGACGAGTGGTCCGGCCCCTGGCCCTCGTAGCCGTGGGGTAGGAGGAGCACCAGACCGGACCGCTGGCCCCACTTCTGCTCGGCGGACGAGATGAACTCGTCGATGATCGTCTGCGCGCCGTTCGCGAAGTCGCCGAACTGCGCCTCCCAGAGCACGAGTGCCTCGGGACGCTCGACCGAGTAGCCGTACTCGAAGCCCATCGCCGCGTACTCGCTGAGGAGCGAGTCGTAGATCATGAAGCGTGCCTGATCCTCGGAGAGGTTCGCCAGCGGCAGCCACTCCTGGCCGTTGAGACGGTCGTGGAAGACGGCCTGGCGCTGCACGAACGTGCCCCGGCGGGCGTCCTGGCCGGCGAGCCGGACGGGCTTGCCCTCGACCAGCACCGAACCGATCGCCATGAGCTCGGCCATCGCCCAGTCGATGCCGCCGGAGCGGGTCATCTCGGTGCGCTTGGTCAGCAGCTGCTGGAGCTTCGGGTGGATCGAGAAGCCCGCCGGCGGGTTGCTGTGCGCGTCGCCGATCGCCCGGACGAGCTCCTCGGAGATCGCGGTGTCGTGCACCTCGACCTCGGAGTCGTCGCGCTGCGCGGTCGGGCGCTCGAGCCCGTCGACCGCGCCGTCGTCGTCACCGGTCACGACCGGCATGGTGCCGGTCTGTGCCTCGTGCGTCTCGGCGAACGCGCGCTCCAGGCGGTCCTGGAAGTCACGGTGGGCCCCGTCGTACTCCTCCTGCGTGATGTCCCCGCGGCCGACGAGGGCCTCGGTGTACAGCGTGCGGACGGAGCGCTTCGCCTCGATGAGGTTGTACATGAGCGGCTGCGTCATCGACGGGTCGTCGCCCTCGTTGTGCCCGCGGCGGCGGTAGCAGATGAGGTCGATGACGACGTCGCGGTGGAACTCCTCGCGGTAGGCGAAGGCGAGCTCGGCGACACGGGCCACGGCCTCGGGGTCGTCCCCGTTGACGTGGAAGATCGGTGCCTGGATCGTCTTGGCGACGTCGGTCGAGTAGACCGAGCTGCGTGCGGACTCCGGAAGCGTCGTGAAGCCGACCTGGTTGTTGATCACCAGGTGGACGGTGCCGCCCGTGCGGTAGCCGCGGAGCTGCGACATCTGCAGGGTCTCGACCACGACGCCCTGACCGGCCATCGCCGCGTCGCCGTGCACGAGCACCGGCAGCACACCGAACGTGCCGGGCGGGGTGCGGTCCTGCTTGGCGCGGACGATGCCCTCGAGCACGCCGTCGACGGCCTCGAGGTGCGACGGGTTCGCCGCGATCGTCACCGGGATGGTCGAGCCGTCGGACGCCCGGAAGACGCCCTCGGTGCCGACGTGGTACTTGACGTCGCCCGATCCCTGGCCCGACACGGAGCCGGGCAGGGACGAGCCCTCGAACTCGCGGAAGATCTGCCCGTAGGTCTTGCCGGCGATGTTCGTCAGCACGTTCAGGCGGCCGCGGTGCGCCATGCCGATCGCGACCTCGTCGAGTCCGGTCGCCGACGCCTGCTGGATGAGCGTGTCGAGGAACGCGATGGTCGACTCGCCGCCCTCGAGCGAGAAGCGCTTCTGGCCGACGTACTTCGTCTGGAGGAAGGTCTCGAAGGCCTCGGCCTCGTTGAGCTTGCCGAGGACGCGCAGCTGCTCGTCCTTCGACGGCTTCGAGTACGGGACCTCGATGTGCGCCTGCACCCAGCGGCGCTGCTCCGGGTCCTGGATGTGCATGTACTCGATGCCGACCGTGCGGCAGTACGCGTCACGGAGGATCCCGAGCACGTCGCGCAGCGGGGCGTTGGTCGTGCCCGCCAGGCCGCCGGTGACGAACTCGCGGTCGAGGTCCCAGAAGGTCAGCCCGTGGTTCTCGATCTCGAGGTCGGGGTGCGTGCGCTGCCGGTACTCGAGCGGGTCGATGTCCGCCATCAGGTGCCCGCGGACGCGGAAGCTGTTGATGAGCTCCTGGACACGGGACGTCTTGTTGACGCGGTGCGCCAGGTCGACGTTGATGTCGTTGGCCCACTGGATCGGCTTGTACGGGATGCGCAGCGCCGAGAAGATGCCCTCGTAGAAGCCGTGCTCGCCGATCAGGCGCTCGTGCACCTTCTTGAGGTACTCACCCGACCCGGCGCCCTGGATCACGCGGTGGTCGTAGGTGCTCGTCAGCGTGATCGTCTTGCCGACGCCGAGCTCGACGAGCGTCTTCGTCGCGGAGCCCTGGAACTGCGCCGGGTACTCGAGCGCGCCGGCGCCGATGATCGATCCCTGGCCCTTGGTCAGGCGCGGGACGGAGTGGACCGTGCCGATGCCGCCCGGGTTCGTCAGCGAGATCGTCGTGCCCTGGAAGTCGGCCGGGGTGAGCTTGTTGTCGCGGGCGCGCTTGACGAGGTCCTCGTAGGCCGACAGGAACTGGCCGAAGGTCAGGGTCTCGGCCCGCTTGATGCTCGGTACGAGGAGCGAGCGCGTGCCGTCCTTCTTGGGGACGTCGATCGCGATGCCGAGGTTGACGTGTGCGGGTGCCACCACGAAGGGCTTGCCGTCGCGTTCCTCGTAGTACACGTTCTGGCTCGGGAAGTCCTGCAGCGCCTGCACCATCGCCCACCCGATCAGGTGGGTGAAGGAGATCTTGCCGCCACGGGCGCGACGCAGGTGGTTGTTGACGACGATCCGGTTGTCGATCATCAGCTTCGCCGGGATGGTCCGGACGCTCGTCGCGGTCGGCACGGAGAGCGAGGCGTCCATGTTCGACGCAAGGGTCTTCGCCATGCCCCGCAGCGGGGTCGCCACGTCCTCGTGGGTCTCCTCGTGGTCGTCCGCCGCGTCGTTCGCCTCGGCCGGGATCGGCTGGGGGGTCGGCTGGCGCGACGTCGTCTTCGCCTGGATCGGTCCGGCGGGCCTGGCCTCACCGGGTGCGTCACCCGTCGCCGGCTGCTGCGTCGTCGACTGCTCCGGCGCTGCGGGCGCGGGCGTCGGTGCTGCGGCCGGGCTGCTCTCGCCCTGCGAGCGGTGGTAGCTCTCGAGCACGGGCCACCAGGACTTGTCGACGGAGTCCTTGTCGGCGACGTACTGCTCGTACAGCTCGTCGACCAGCCACTCGTTCGCCCCGAATTCGCCCGCGGTCTCGTCAGTACCCGTCGTATGGCTCGACACAGCCGATCGCCCACTCTCCGTCGATAGATGCTCGTGTGTGTCGTGCGGGGCAACCCTGCCGCGCACTGACCGCCAGCCTAGCCGTTCGGCCGTGACCGTTCGGTGACCGTGGACGCGTGCCGCCGGTCCCGCCGCTGCTCGCGCGTGTCGCCCTCCCGTGCACGGGGAGGACGGTCGCCGACGCGGCCGGGAGCCGTACGATTGCGGACATGAGGTTCTACGAGACGCGGCCGACGCACGACCTGACCTACTCCGACGTCTTCCTCGTGCCGAGCCGCTCCGGCGTCACGAGCCGCTTCGACGTGGACCTCGCCACGAACGACGGCACCGGCGCCACGATCCCGATCGTCAGCGCGAACATGAACTCGGTGACCGGGCCGCGGCTCGCCGCCACCCTGGCCCGTCGCGGTGGCCTCGGCGTGCTGCCGCAGGACATGCACCTGCAGGACCTCGACGCGGCGATCCGCTGGGTCAAGGCACAGCCGGTCGACTTCGACACCGCGTACGACATGGGTGCCGACACCACGGTGGCCGAGGCGCTCGAGCAGCTCCTGCCGGTCGCCGGTCGCGGGGTCGTCGTGCGCGACGCGGCGGGGGAGTACCTCGGCTGCGTGCCGGCCGCCCGCCTCGGCACCGCCGGACCGGACGCCGTGCTCGGCGACCTGCTGCACGGCGCCTCGACCGCGATCGACGCCGAGGACGCCGGCTCCGCGCGCCACGTGTACGACGTGCTCAGCGCCGCCGAGGTCGAGTTCGCGCCGGTCGTCCGCCACGGCCGCGTCGTCGGCACCACGAGCCAGACGAGCGCGATCCGCTCCGACATCTACACGCCCGCCGTCGACGCGGACGGCCGTCTGCGCGTCGCCGCGGCGGTCGGCATCAACGGCGACGTCGCCGCGAAGGCGAAGGCCCTCGCCGCCGCTGGGGTCGACGTCCTCGTGCTCGACACCGCGCACGGCCACCAGGAGGGCATGCTCCGCGCGCTGCGCACGGTGTCCGCCCTCGACCTCGGCCTGCCGATCGTCGCGGGCAACGTCGTGACCGCCGACGCCGTCGCCCACCTCGTCGACGCCGGCGCCACGATCATCAAGGTCGGGGTCGGCCCCGGCGCGATGTGCACCACCCGCATGATGACGGCGGTCGGCCGTCCGCAGTTCTCGGCCGTCCTCGAGACCGCCGCGGCCGCGCGCTCGCTCGGCGCCCACGTCTGGGCCGACGGTGGCGTCCGGTACCCGCGCGACGTCGCCCTCGCACTGGCCGCCGGAGCCTCCGCCGTGATGATCGGCTCGTGGTTCGCCGGCACGCTCGAGGCGCCCGGGGTGCTCCGTCGCGACGCTGCGGGCAAGGCGTACAAGGAGAGCTGGGGCATGGCGTCCGCCAAGGCCGTCCGCGAGCGCTTCGAGCGTCTCGACCCGTACGAGCGTGCCCGCAAGGCGCTCTTCGCCGAGGGGATCTCGTCGTCGACGATCTACCTCGACCCGGAGCGTCCGAGCGTCGAGGACCTGCTCGACATGATCACGACCGGCGTCCGCAGCGCCGCGACGTACGCCGGTGCCTCGTCGCTGCACGAGTTCTCCGAGCGCGCCCTCGTCGGTATCCAGTCGGCCGCCGGCTACGAGGAGGGCAAGCCGCTCCCCGTCAGCTGGTAGCGACGGCTGCGCGGCCGCGACCGCGGCCGCGGGCGCGGCGCGCGGCCGCGACCAGGCGAGTGATCGACGAGAGCGACAGTCCTCGGCGGAAGTTCCGCCGAGGACTGTCGCTTTCGCGGAGTCGTCGCGGTCGCTCGCGGCCGCGACCAGCGGACGGACGGGAGGCGCGGTACCGGCTGGCACCGCGCCTCCCGTCCGTCGGGTGGCGGGGACTAGCGCCGTCGGGTCGCGTCCTCGACGGTGCCGACGAGCTCCTCGAGGATGTCCTCGAGGAACAGGACGCCGGTGGTCCGGCCGTCGGCGTCGAACGCCCGTGCGACGTGCCGCCCCGCGGCGCGCATGGTCGCGAGGGCGTCCTCGAGGTCCATCTCCGTGTAGAGCGAGATGAGCTGCCGGATGCGCTTCGGCGGGACCGGGACGTCGAACTCGTCCGGTCGCAGGTCGATGACGTCCTTGACGTGCACGTAGCCCGTCGGGTCGCCGTCGTCGGCCACGAGCACGTACCGCGAGAAGCCGCGCTGGGCCACGGCCCGTTCGACGTCCTCGGGGGTGGCGTCCTCGGGCAGGGTGACGAGCCCGGACATCGGCACGGCGACGTCCCGGACCTTCTTCTCGGTGAACTCGAACGCCATCGCGAGCTTGCCGTCGTCGGTGAGGGTGCCCTCGCGACGCGACTGCTCGACGATCGTCTGGACCTCCTCGACCGTGTACGCGCTGACGGCCTCGTCCTTGGGCTCCACCTTGAACAGCCGCAGGACGGCGTTCGCGACCGAGTTGAGCCCGACGACGACCCAGTGCAGGCCGTGCCCGATGTACCAGAGCGTGGGGACGAGCACGAGGGCGGCGCGGTCCGGCATCGAGAACGAGATGTTCTTCGGCACCATCTCGCCGAACACCACGTGCAGGAACGACACGAGCAGCAGCGTGAACACGAACGCGACGACGCCGATGACCTCGGCGCTCCACCCGGTCAGGCCGAGCGGGACCTCGAGCAGGTGGTGGATCGCCGGCTCGGAGACGTTGAGGATGAGGAGCGAGCAGACCGTGATGCCGAGCTGGGTGGTGGCGAGCATGCGCGTGGCGTGCTCCATCGCCCAGAGGGTCATCTGCGCGGACTTCGACCCGGCCTCGGCACGGGGCTCGATCTGCGAGCGACGGGCCGAGATCACGGCGAACTCGGCGGCGACGAAGTACGCGTTGCCGAGCAGCAGGACGACCAGCCAGAAGATGCCCCACCAGTCGGACCCGGCGGAACCGGACTCGCCGGCGGCGAGGACCATGCCGTCGTGCACGGACGCGGCGCTCATCGGGAGCCTTCCTTCGTGGCGGGGATGATGATCCCGGTGACCGGGCGCTGCGCGGTGGCCGTGCTGCCGGTCGGGGTCGGGTCGGGGTGGTTCGGGGTCCAGCGGATCCGGTCGACGCGGCGCCCGTCGAGGCGCTCGACGCGGAACACGCCGTCCTCGAGGGCGACCTCGTCCCCGACGACGGGGAGTCGGCCGAGCGTCGACATGATGAAGCCGCCGACGGTCTCGTACGGGCCGTCCTCCGGCACCGTGACACCGGCGCGGTCCTCGAGCTCGTCGGGGCGGAGCAGGCCGGGGAAGGTCAGCCAGCCGCGGGAGCGGACGACGTCGATGCGGGCGCGGTCGTGCTCGTCGGACACCTCGCCGACGATCTCCTCGACGAGGTCCTCGAGGGTGACGACCCCGGCGGTGCCGCCGTACTCGTCGACCACGATCACCATCTGGTAGCCGCGGCTCCGGACCTCGGCGAGCAGCGTGTCGCCGGGCATCGTCTCCGGGACGCGCTCGGCCTCGGTCATCAGGGCGCCGACGGGCACGTCGGGGCGCTTCTCGCGGGGGACCGCGACGGCCTGCTTGACGTGCACGATGCCGACGACGTCGTCCGCGTCCTCCTCGATGACCGGGAAGCGGCTGAACCCGGTGCGGCGGGCGAGCGCGATGACGTCCTCGGCCGACTCGGAGACGCGGATGGTCGACAGGCGCGGCCGCGGGGTCATCACGTCGCTGGCGCTCAGCTCGGAGAACGAGATGGTGCGCTGGAGGAGCGTCGCGGTGTCCTGTTCGAGCGAGCCCTCGGACGCCGAGCGACGGAGCAGGGAGCTGAGCTCCTCGGCGCTCCGGGCGCCGGAGAGCTCCTCCTGGGGCTCGATGCCCATCGAGCGGAGGACGGCGTTCGCGGTGCCGTTCAGCAGGGCGACCGCGGGCTTGAACACCGTGGTGAAGCCGATCTGCAGCGGCACGACGAGCCGGGCGGTCTGCAGCGGCAGCGCGAGCGCGAAGTTCTTCGGCACGAGTTCACCGAGGATCATCGACAGCAGGGTCGCGATGACGAGCGCCACGATCGAGCCGACCGTCTCGACGACCGCCTCGGGCAGCTGCATCGCGAGGAACGGGGCCTCGAGCAGGGTCGCGATCGACGGTTCGAGCAGGTAGCCGGTGAGCAGGGTCGTCAGCGTGATGCCGAGCTGCGCGCTGGACAGGTGCGTCGAGGTGACCTTCAGCGCACCGATCACGGGTGCCAGGCCGGACTCGCCGCGGTCGCGTCGGGCCTCGACCTCGGCGCGGTCGAGGTTGACGAGCGCGAACTCCGAGGCGACGAACACACCGGTGCCGAGGGTCAGCAGGATGCCGCCGACCAGCATGACGATGTCGATGGGACTCATTCTCCACCTCCCGACACACGGGGAGCGGGGCTGCTCACCGAGTGAGCGCCGGATGAGTGGGAAGGCGAAGAAGTATTCGGAGGATCGTCCACAGTGAGCAACATCGTAGTGGGTGGAGTGCGGCGGAACCGAGAGGACGTACAGGGAGGGTCCCGCACCTCCCGTCCGACCGGTGGTGACCGGACGGGAGGCGCGCCCTGCGTCGCGCGGACCGGCCTAGGCGGTGACGCGCGCGCGGTGGTACTGCTGCGGCTCGTAGTCGAGGGCGACGCCGAGCTCCGCGGCCGCGCGCAGCGCGAAGGCGGGGTCGCGGAGGAACTCGCGGCCGACCATCACGACGTCGGCCTGACCGGTCGCGACGATCTGCTCAGCCTGGAACGCGGTGGAGATCATCCCGACCGCGATCGTGCCGATGCCGGCCTCGCGTCGGATCGTCTCGGCGAAGGGCACCTGGTAGCCGGGGCCGACCGGGATAGTCGCCCGGGCGACGTTGCCGCCCGTCGAGACGTCGGCGAGGTCGGCGCCGTGCTCGGCGGCCCAGCGGGCGACCTGCACGACCTCGTCGACGGTCAGGCCGCCGTCCGTCCAGTCGGTGGCCGAGAAGCGGACGACCACGGGGTAGCCCTCGCCGACCTCGGCACGGACCGCGTCGATCGTCTCGAGGAGCGCACGGGCGCGGTTCTCGAGCGAGCCGCCGTAGACGTCCGTCCGGTGGTTGCTCAGGGGCGAGAGGAACTGGTGGAGCAGGTAGCCGTGCGCGGCGTGCAGCTCGACGAGGTCGAAGCCGGCCTCGACCGCGCGACGGGCGGCGGCGGCGAAGGCGAGCGCGACGACGCGGATGTCCTCGGGCTCGAGCTCGCGGGGCACGGCGTACCCGTCGAACGCCACGGCGGAGGGCGCGACGGTGGTCCAACCGCCCTCGGACTCCGGCACGGTTCCCTGGGCGGTCTCCCACGGGCGCGACGTCGACGCCTTGCGGCCAGCGTGCGCGAGCTGGATGCCGGCGGCGGCACCCTGCGCGTGCAGGAAGTCGACGATCGGCCGGAAGGCGTCCCGCTGCTCGTCGTTCCACAGGCCGACGTCCTGCGGGCTGATCCGGCCCTCGGGCACGACGCCCGCGGCCTCGACGACGACCGCGCCCGCGCCGCCCTTGGCGAAGCCGCCGAGGTGCACGAGGTGCCACGTCGTCGGGACGCCGTCCTGCTGCTCCACCGAGTACTGGCACATCGGCGAGACCCAGAGTCGGTTGCGGACGGTGAGGTCGCGGATGGTGATCGGTTCGAACAGGGCGTGGCTCACGCGGGTGCTCCTTCGGCGGTCCGTGCCGCCAGGTCCTGCAGGAAGGCCCGCAGTGCGGCCGGCGACGTGTAGTGGTGGCCGACCGCCCCGATCGCGTCCGCGCCGGCGGCGTTCTCGGCCTTGTTGTCCACGAACACCATCTGCTCTGGTGCGATTCCCAGCCGCTCGCAGGTGGTGCGGTAGACGGATGCGTCGGGCTTCAGGACGTGCTCCTCGGCGCTCACCACGACCGTCTCGAACAGCGAGCCCATCGGCGACCGGCGGTACGGGTCGCCGAAGTCGAAGCCGGCGTTGGACAGCATCGCGAGGCGCGTGCCGGCGTCGTGGAGCTCCTCGACGATCGCCAGCGCGTCCGGGTCCACCTCGAACCACCCGGTGAAGTCGACCGCCCAGAAGCGGTGGACGTCGGTCAGGCTCCAGCGCCGTCCGGTCCGCTCGGCGATCGCCCGCCAGTACGCGACGACCGACAGGTCCCCGCGGTCGAGGTCGTGCCGGAGCTCCTGGTACACCGGCAGCAGCTCGTCGGCCGGCACGCCGGTCATGGCCACGAGGGTGTCCCACGCGCCGTGCGGCGTCCTGCTGATCACCTCGCCGTAGTCGAAGACCACCACGCGACCGGGCAGGAACAGGCTCATGCGCTCCACCGTAACGTGGCGGTCGTGAACGACTTCGTCCCCTTCGCCCCCGCCGACGCCGCCGCCTGGACCACCGCTCCGCACGGTGCGTCGACCAAGTACCGCCGCGGTGTCCTCGGCGTCGCGACCGGTTCCGACCGGTACCCGGGCGCCGCGGTCATGGGCGTCGACGCCGCCGTGCACACGGGCGTCGGCATGGTCCGCTACGTCGGGCCGTCGCGGGCGACGGACCACGTGCTGACGCGCAGGCCCGAGGTCGTGTCCGGGGTGGGACGCGTGCAGGCCTGGCTCGTGGGGTCCGGCATCTCCGCCGGGTCGCTCGGCGAGCTCGACCCGTCGACGGCGGCGGCGTTCGGCCACGCGTCCGACGACGGGGTGCCCGTCGTGGTCGACGCGGGCGCGATCCCGCTCGTCGACCTCGGGCCGCTCGCGGTGCTGACCCCGCACGCGGGGGAGCTCGCATCGGTGCTCGACGTGTCGCGGGAGTCGATCGAGGAGGACCCGGCCGCGGCCGCGCTCCGTGCGGCGTCGGAGACGGGCAGCGTCGTCCTGCTCAAGGGCTCGGCGACCCACGTAGCGACGCCCGACGGGTCGGTGCGGCTCGTGGCCTCGTCCGCGACGCCGTGGCTCGCCGCGGCCGGCGCCGGGGACGTGCTCGGCGGGGTGCTCGGCGCGCTCGTGGCGACGCGGCAGGGCGCGGCGGAGGCGGCCGGTTCGTCGCTGTCGCCGTCGGACCTGGCGCACCTCGCCGCGGCGGCAGCCGTCGTGCACGGACTGGCCGCACGACGGGCGTCGCGTGGCGGGCCGTTCACGATGACCGCGCTCATCGAGCAGCTGCCGGGCGTGGTGCGGGACCTCGTGGTCGCGGGCGACGCGCAGGGGTAGCCGGCCGGCGGCGGACGGGAGGCGCGTGGCGGCCCCGCCACGCGCCTCCCGTCCGTCCCCTGGTCGCCTCAGGAGGCGGGGGTGGCGTGCACCAGGAACTCGACCGCGCCCGCGTCGTCGACCTTCACGAAGCCGAGGTCGGGGGCCTGGACACCGAAGTCCGAGAACGTGATCGGGACCGTCCCGGAGACGTCGACGCCGTCGCCGCTGAGGCCCACCTGCAGCTGCGCACGGACGGTCTTCGTCACCCCGTGCAGGGTCAGCTCGCCGTCGGCCTCGACGGTCGTCGTGCCGGAACCGCTCGGCACGGCGTCGGCGACCGGTCCGGTCAGGGTGAAGGTCGCCTCCGGGAAGGCCGCGACGTCGAGCGCGGAGTCGCGGAAGTAGGAGTCACGCTGCGCCGAGTCGGTGGCGATGTCCGCGACCTGCACGGTCACGGTCGCCGCGGTGATCGAGCTGCCGTCGACCGTCGCGGCGCCGCTCACGCTGTCGGTCCGGCCGGTGACGGTCACGTCGGAGCCGTTGAGGACCTCGTGCACGCGGTACCCGGCCTCGGAGTCGCCACCGACCGTCCACTCCCCGGAGAGGTCGGCGGTGTCGACGGTGGACGGGGCGCGGGTGGCGGCGACGGACGGCGCTGCGGAGGCCTTCGCGTTCTCGTTCGACGAGTAGACGTTCGTGCCGACGGCGACGCCGACGACGGCGAGCACGGCGACGAGGAGGACGATGCCGGCCCAGACGAGGGGCTTGCGGCCACGGGGGCGCTGCGGTGCGGAGGTCACGAGCAGAACGGTGACACGTCCTCCTCAGGGGTGGCTGGCAGTCTGCCGCTACGCTCGTCCGGGTGCAGAGGTCCCGGTGGGTCGGCGGCGTCGGGTTCGCCCTGGCGTTCCTCGTCGTCCACGCCGTGCTCTGGTGGCTCGCGACGACGGTGCCGAACCAACCGCTCGGCGACGTCACCATCACCTACCGGCGCTGGATCGAGGTCGGCCGCACCGACCACTCGTGGGTCGGGATCGACACCGACTGGGTCTACCCCGTGTTCGCGATCGTGCCCATGGCCGCGGCGGCCCTCGGCGGCACCGCGGCGATCGGCAGCGGGTGGCTCGCGCTCATGGTGCTGCTCGACGCGGTGGCGTGTGCGTTCCTCTGGCGCTTCCGCGCGTTCGGCGTCCGGGTGGTCTGGTGGTGGCTGGTGTTCCTCCTCGCCCTCGGACCGATCGCGCTGGGGCGGATCGACACCGTCGCGACCGCGATCGCCCTGGTCGGTGTCGCCTTCGTGGTGACCCGTCCCGCCGTGGCATCGGCCCTGTTCACCGCCGCCGCGTGGACCAAGGTCTGGCCGGCCGCCCTGGTCGGGGTGCTGCTCCTGCTCCGTCGCGGACACCGCGGTGCGGTGGTCACGGGCGCCGCCGTCGTCACCGGGCTCGTCGTCCTGGTCGACGTGCTGTACGGCGGGGCGCCGCACCTGCTGTCCTTCGTCACCGAGCAGACCGGTCGGGCACTGCAGATCGAGGCACCGCTGGCCACCCCGTTCGTGTGGGCGGCGGCCCTCGGCGTCCCGGGAGCGGCCGTGTACTACGACCGCGAGATCCTGACCTTCGAGGTGTCCGGCGCCGGGACGCACGCCGCGGCCGCACTGTCGACCCCGCTCATGGGCCTGGTCGTGGTCGGCGGGGTGGTCGCCGCGCTCGTGGCCGTCCACCGGGGTGCCCGTCGTGCCGACGTCGCGCCGGTCCTCGCCCTGCTGTTCGTCGCCGCGCTGATCGCGGCGAACAAGGTCGGGTCCCCGCAGTACGTCGGCTGGTACGCGGTGCCGGTCGTGTGGGGGCTCGTCGCGGGACGACCGAGCGCCCGGCGGTTCCTGCCCGTCGCGCTGGGCGTGCTGCCGATGGCCGTGCTGACGCAGGTGGTCTACCCCGGGTACTACGACCAGTTGCTCGCCGTCCAACCCTGGATCGTGGTCGTGCTGACGGTCCGCAACCTGCTCGAGGTCGCGGTGCTCGCGTGGTCGGTCGTCGTCCTCGTGCGTCTCGGGCGTGGGGCCTCGGGCGTCCACGACGGCGCCGAGGTCGCGCGGCCGGTGCGGCGGGACGTCGCCGGGGGCAGGATGGACGCATGATCGTCGCCTTCTCCCTCGCACCGTCCGGTGGTCCCGCTGCTGCGTCCGACGGGTCCGTGCACGACGCCGTCGCCGCCGCCGTGCGTGTCGTCCGCGCGTCCGGGCTGCCGAACCGGACCTCGTCGATGTTCACCGAGGTCGAGGGGGAGTGGGACGAGGTCATGGACGTCGTCAAGCGTGCGACCGAGGCCGTCGCGGCGTACGGCACGCGGGTGTCCCTCGTGCTGAAGGCCGACATCCGCCCCGG
>Ga0308156_1001841_pt1 | contig 21821 bp, 21 predicted proteins | sample PhyAR2_FD_201041 | JGI IMG/M metagenome (GOLD analysis project Ga0308156, IMG submission 201041) | Phyllosphere microbial communities from UC Gill Tract Community Farm, Albany, California, United States - DLSL A.R2 | ecosystem: Host-associated > Plants > Phyllosphere > Unclassified | place: USA... | reverse complement strand
GATCGCGGCATCTCGCGGATGCCGGTGGTGGACGGCGAGGTCGACGACATCGTCGGCGTGCTCTACCTGAAGGACGTCGTCCAGTTCCGCTTCCGCGGGGGCGTCCCCGAGGCGGGCGTGGGGCTGCGCGTCATCGCGCGGCCGGCGGTGTTCGTGCCCGAGCAGATGCGCGCCGAGACCCTGCTCCAGCAGATGAAGCGCGACGCGGTGCACGTCTGCCTCGTGGTCGACGAGTACGGCGGGATCGCCGGCCTCGTGACGCTCGAGGACCTCATCGAGGAGCTCGTCGGCGAGATCGCCGACGAGTACGACGTGCCCACCCAGGAGATCGTCGAGCTCGCGGACGGGCGCTACCGCGTGAGTGCCCGACTGTCGCTGGACGAGGTGGGAGACCTGTTCGGCGTCGAGCTGGAGGACGAGGACGTCGACTCGGTCGGCGGCCTGCTCGGCAAGACCATCGGCCGGGTGCCCCAGCCGGGCGATGTGGCCGAGGTCGCCGGCATCGTGCTGACCGGCGGCACCTCGCGCGGACGCGGTCGCGGGATCGCGACCGTGTTCGTCGAGCGCAGCGAGGCCCTGATGGCGGTGGAAGAGGCGTTCGCCGAGTTCCAGCCGGTCACGGGCGAGGTCGCCATCGACAGGATTTCCGAGCCCCGCAACGGCGGCGCCGGCAGGAAGCGGAAGAAGGAGAGACGAGATGACTGACGAGAGCCAGCCCGAACCGCAGAGCGGGGCACGTTCAGGATTCGTCACGTTCGTGGGGCGTCCGAACGTGGGAAAGTCGACGCTGACCAACGCGCTCGTGGGCGAGAAGGTCGCGATCACCAGCGACAAGCCGCAGACGACGCGTCGCGCGATCCGAGGGATCCTGAACCGGCCCGCCGGCCAGCTGGTGATCGTCGACACGCCGGGTCTCCACAAGCCCCGCACCCTGCTCGGCCAGCGCCTGAACGATCTCGTCGAGCAGGTGCTCGGCGACGTCGACGTGATCGCGTTCTGCGCCCCGGCGACCGAGAAGGTCGGCCCCGGCGATCGCCGCATCGCCGAGTCGCTCGACGGCTACGGCCGCGCCAAGAAGGTCGCGATCGTCACGAAGACCGACGCCGCGACCTCGGATCAGATCATGGAGCGCCTCCTCGAGGTCAACGCGCTCCGCGAGGACTGGGCGGCGGTGATCCCGCTGTCCTCGCTCACCGGCGATCAGCTCGAGGTGCTGAGCGACGAGCTGCTGCAGCTGATGCCGATCGGTCCGGCGCTGTACGAGGAGGGCGTCGTCACTGACGAGAGCACCGAGGATCGCGTCGCCGAGATCATCCGCGAGGCCGCCCTCGAGGGCGTCCGCGACGAGCTCCCGCACTCGATCGCGGTGACCATCGACGAGATCAACCCCCGCGAGGACCGCGACGACATGACCGACGTGCACGCCAGCGTGGTCGTCGAGCGCGACAGCCAGAAGGCGATCATCATCGGCCGCGGCGGATCGCGCCTGCGCGACGTCGGCGCGCGCGCCCGCGCGCAGATCGAGCCGCTGATCGGCACCAAGGTGTTCCTCAAGCTGCACGTGCGCGTCGCCAAGGAGTGGCAGCGCGACCCCAAGCAGCTCGGCCGCCTGGGCTTCTGACGCGGCGCAGATCCGCCAGAGGATGCGGGCATGCCCGACGCATGGGCGCATCCCCTGGCGGAAGCTCACTCGAACTGGCGCAGGGCCGGCTCGACGATGATCACGTCCTCGCCGAACTCGGCATCGGCCGCCTCCTGCAGCGTGCCGTCGTCCCACACCACCTGCAGCCAGAGGTAGCCGCGCTCCAGCCAGGACAGGAAGACGTCCTGGCCGAGGCGCGCGCGAAGCTCCTCCTGGATGGCGGTCAGGTCCGCTTCGGCCGTCCGGCCAAGGACGCCACCGGTCGGATCCTCGGGCCTGATCGGGTCGTAGAGCGCGAGCGGGATGGCCGGCTGGGTCACGGTGACCCGCTCGCCGTCGAAGGTGCCGGTCACCGCGTACTCGCCCCAGGTGGCGCCCGCGGCGGACTCCTCGCCGTCGACGGCGTCCCACTGCCAGCCCTCGAGCGGGATCCCGTCGCACTGCGGGGGATAGGGCTGGAACACAACGCCCACGCAGAGCTCGACGCCGCCGTCGCGATCCATCACCGTGCCCTGCCCGGTGACGTCTCCCTCGGGCGGCGCCGGGTCGACCTCTCCGAGGCGCCCCGGGGACGTGTCGGAATCACTCGCGCTGGGCGCCGCGGCGGGCGCGTCGGCGCGAGGAGTGCTGCACGCGGTGAGACCGATCGCGACAACGGCCCCGAGGGCGATCGCGGCGAGGCGCTTGCTGATGCTCATGCTGGAAGGTGTCGGCGCGCGGTCGATCGTCTCATGACCGCGCATCGTGCCCCCTCGCGGCCGGTTTCGTGCTCACCACTGAGCATCCTGCTCACCCGGATCGGGTTCGTGACCGGGCCGAGGCGATCGCGACCGCGCATTCTGCGTGTTAGCCTGAAACCATGCACATCGGTGGGCTCCTCCTTCTTAGCCGCCGCGACGAGACCTCGCACTAAGGGCCTCCTCGTCGCGGAGATCGTCGTCGGCCCTCTTTTACGACACGACACAGAAGAGCGACACACATGGAGAACACCCAGAAGTCCAGCGGCATGCCGATCCACAAGTATCGGCCGTACCACGAGCAGATCGCCGTCGACCTGCCCGATCGCACCTGGCCCGCCCAGCGCATCGAGAAGGCGCCGCGCTGGTGCGCGGTCGACCTGCGCGACGGCAACCAGGCGCTCATCGATCCGATGAGCCCCGAGCGCAAGCGCGTGATGTTCGAGCTGCTTGTGCAGATGGGCTACAAGGAGATCGAGGTCGGCTTCCCGTCGGCGAGCCAGACCGATTTCGACTTCGTCCGCCAGCTCATCGAAGAGGGCCTCATCCCGGATGACGTGACGATCCAGGTCCTGACGCAGGCGCGGGAGCACCTGATCGCCCGCACCTACGAGTCGATCAAGGGCGCGAAGCAGGCGATCGTCCACCTGTACAACTCGACGAGCATCCTGCAGCGCGAGGTCGTGTTCCGCACCGACAAGCAGGGCATCATCGACATCGCGCTCGAGGGCGCCCGCCTCTGCAAGAAGTACGAGGCGACCGTCCCCGAGACCACGGTCTACTACGAGTACTCGCCCGAGAGCTACACGGGCACCGAGCTCGAGTTCGCCGCCGACGTCTGCAACCAGGTGCTCGAGATCTTCCAGCCGACCCCTGAGCGCAAGGTCATCCTGAACCTGCCCGCGACGGTCGAGATGGCGACGCCGAACGTCTACGCCGACTCCATCGAGTGGATGGGGCGACACCTCAATCACCGCGAGAACGTGCTGATCTCGCTGCACCCGCACAACGACCGCGGCACTGCCGTCGCCGCGGCCGAGCTCGGCTACCTGGCCGGCGCCGATCGCATCGAGGGCTGCCTCTTCGGCAACGGCGAGCGCACCGGCAACGTCGACCTGGTCGCCCTGGGCGTGAACCTGTTCACGCAGGGCATCGACCCCGAGATCGACTTCAGCGACATCGACCACGTCAAGCGCACGGTCGAGTACTGCAACCAGCTGCCCGTGCCCGAGCGCGCGCCGTGGGCCGGCGACCTCGTGTTCACCGCGTTCAGCGGATCGCACCAGGACGCGATCAAGAAGGGCTTCGAGGCGATGGCCGCGAAGGCCGAGGCCGCGGGCGTCACGGTCGACGACATCGAGTGGGGCGTGCCCTACCTGCCCATCGACCCGAAGGATCTGGGCCGGTCGTACGAGGCGGTCATCCGCGTCAACTCGCAGTCCGGCAAGGGCGGCGTCGCCTACCTCCTGAAGAGCGACCACTCGCTGGATCTGCCGCGCAAGCTGCAGATCGAGTTCTCGGGTGTGGTGCAGGCCAAGACCGATGCCGAGGGCGGAGAGGTCACCAGCGACCAGATCTGGGGCGTCTTCCAGGACGAGTACCTGCCGGCCGCGCACGACGACCACAAGTGGGGCCGCTTCGAGCTGCTGGGCACGAGCACGCAGTCGAAGCTCGACGGCAACGTCGCCCTCGACATCGTCCTGCGCGACGGCGAGGAGCAGATCGAGGTCTCGGGCCACGGCAACGGCCCGATCGCCGCGTTCCTGACGATCCTGCGCGAGCAGGGCATCGACGTCACGCTGTACGACTACGTCGAGCACACCCTCAGCGCATCGGGCGACGCCGAGGCGGCCGCCTACGTCGAGCTGCAGGTCGACGGGCAGCGCCTGTGGGGCGTCGGCATCGACGGCGACATCTCGACCGCCTCGCTCAAGGCGATCGTGTCGGGCGTGAACCGCTCGATCCGCACCCGTCAGCCCGAGCTGGCCGGGGTCTGATCCGGGCGCTCGCTCAGGCCGAGCCGCGGGGGTCGTCGTTCTCGACGGCCCCCGCCGCCATGTCCGGGGTGATGATCGCGATCGATCCGGTCTCGACGGCGACCTCCGCGGCGACGCGGCGGCGGTAGAGGCGGCGCTGTTCGGGCAGCGAGAGGTCGAAGATCACGGAGAGCATGCGGATCGCGGTGCACACGAGGATGCCCGCCGCGGCGCAGATGTACGGGTGCACACCGAACTGGAAGCCGACGGCGATGACGCCGCAGCCACCGGCCGCCGCGAGCGCGTAGAGCGAGCCGACGTGCATGATCGCGACGGGCAGCCCGAGGGCGATGTCGCGCGCGACGCCCCCGCCGACCGCCGCCGCCACGCCGATCGCGATGGCCGGGACGACCGGGGTGCCGAGCGCCAGGGCCTTGCTGACGCCGAGTGCCCCGAACAGGCCGATCAGCACGGCGTCGGCCAGGATGATCAGCTTGTTGAGCTTGTGGAACACCCCCGCCAGCAGCATGCCGACCAGGGCGGCGGCGATGGCGACGACCAGGTAGAGGTTCGACTGCAGGGTGGCCGGAGGCAGGCCGAGCAGGATGTCGCGGATGAGACCGCCGCCCATCCCGATCATGATGCCGATCAGGGCCACCCCGAGGAGGTCGAGGCGGTTCTTGCCCTGGAACCCGTGCGCGAAGGCCGCGCCCTGCGCGCTGCCGAGCCCGACGGCGGCGAGATCGGCCCAGAGGGGCAGCACGAAGGTCGATTCGGTCACGCTCTCTATCGTCCCATCCGCGGCCGGGTGCGCCGCGCCGCGGTCGCCCACGCGCCCGGTGTCGGCGGGGCGGCGGATAATGGAGTCGTGCCCTCCTACCGAGACGAAGCTGTTGTGCTGCGCACGCACAAGCTCGGAGAGGCCGACCGGATCGTCACCATGCTGAGCCGCGAGCACGGCAAGGTGCGCGCGGTCGCGAAGGGCGTGCGACGCACCTCGTCGAAGTTCGGCGCGCGACTCGAGCCGTTCATGGTGGCCGACGTGCAGCTCTACGAGGGGCGCAACCTCGACATCGTGCAGGAGGCGTCGTCGCTCGGCGCGTACGGGGCCGACATCGCCGCCGACTACGACCGCTACACCGCCGCGAGCGCCATGGTCGAGACGGCCGACCGCCTCACGGACGACGAGCCGGCGCCGAACCAGTACTACCTCCTCGTCGGGGCGCTGCGCTCGCTCTCGCGGGGAGAGCACGCCGCGCGCGGCACGCTCGACTCGTACCTGCTGCGGGCTCTGTCGCTGGGCGGTTGGGCCCCCGCGCTCGAGGTGTGCGCGCGCTGCGGGAGGGAGGGGCCGCACGGCCAGTTCCTCGCTCAGCTGGGCGGGCTGGTGTGCGCGAGCTGCGCCCCGCCCGGCACGCCCCACGTCACGGCGGCCGTCCTCGCCCTCATGCAGGCGCTCGTCGCGGGCGACTGGGAGGCCGTCGACACCGCGCCCGAACGCGACGCCATCGCGGCGTCCGGCCTCGTCGCCGCGTACGTGCAGTTCACGATGGATCGCGGGCTGCGCGCGCTGGGCCAGCCGCAGCCGCCCGCCTGGAACCGAGGATCCCGATGACACCGAAGCCGTACACGCACCGCGATGCGGTGCCGTACCGTCCGCTCGATTGGACGGGGCTGCAGGCGCCCGATTACGGCAAGGACGCCCCCGCGCACGTCGCGATCGTGATGGACGGCAACGGGCGATGGGCCAACGCGCGCGGCCTCAACCGCATCGAGGGGCACAAGGCGGGGGAGGAGGTGCTCCTCGACGTCGTCGCCGGCGCGATCCAAGCGGGGGTGAAGCACCTCTCGGTGTATGCCTTCTCGACCGAGAACTGGCGTCGCTCGCCCGAAGAGGTGCGCTTCCTCATGGGCTACAACCGCGACGTGCTGCACCGCCGCCGCGACCAGCTCAACGAGTGGAACGTGCGGATCCGCTGGGCCGGACGCACCCCACGCCTGTGGGGGTCGGTCATCAAGGAGCTGCGGGTCGCCGAGGCGCTGACCGCCCAGAACACCGGACTCACCCTGACGATGTGCATCAACTACGGCGGGCGCAACGAGATCATCGACGCCGTCCGCGCGCTGGCCGAGGAGGTCGCGGCTGGTCGGCTGAAGCCGTCCGGGATCACGGAGAAGGCCCTGCGCCGGCACTTCGCCGTGCCCGACATGCCCGATGTCGACCTGTTCGTCCGCTCCAGCGGAGAGCAGCGCACCTCGAACTTCCTGCTGTGGCAGTCGGCCTACGCCGAGATGGTGTTCCTCGACACGCTGTGGCCCGACTTCTCGCGCGCCGATCTCTGGCACGCCATCGACCTGTACCTCGGTCGCGAACGCCGGTTCGGCGGCGCGATCGACGCCCCGAAGGAGAGCGAATGACCGATCCGATCCGCATCGATGTCTGGAGTGACATCGCCTGCCCGTGGTGCTACATCGGCAAGCGGAACCTCGAGAACGGCCTCGCCGCGACGGCGCAGGATCCCGACGCCCCGCAGGTCGAGGTCGTCTATCACTCGTTCGAGCTGTCGCCCGATACGCCCGTGGACTTCGACGGCTCCAGCGCCGACTTCCTCGCCCAGCACAAGGGGATCACGCTCGAGCAGGCTCGGGCCATGAACGAGCGCGTCTCGCAGGTGGCCAGCGAGCAGGCCGACCTGCACTACCGCTTCGATCTCCAGCAGCACACCAACACGGTGAAGGCGCATGAGCTGATCCACTTCGCGAAGGCGCACGGCCGCCAGCTCGAGATGACCGAGCGGCTGATGGCGGCGTACTTCGTCGAGGGCCGCCACGTCGGCCGGGTCGACGAGCTCGTCGAGCTCGCCGCGGAGGTCGGCCTGGACGCCGAGGCCGCGCGCGATGCGCTCGAGAGCGACCGTCACCTCGCGGACGTCCGCGCCGATCAGGCGCAGGCGCGCGAGTTCGGCATCAACGGCGTGCCGTTCTTCGTGATCGACGGCAAGTACGGGGTATCGGGCGCGCAGCCCGCCGAGGCCTTCACGCAGGTGGCCCGTCAGGTCTGGGCCGAGCACACCGCCTGATCAGGCGAGCGAGGCCTCGATCGCCGCGACGATCTCCGGGTCGTCCGGCTTCTGCTGGGGGCGGAATCGGGTGACCGATCCGTCCCGGCCGACGAGGAACTTCTCGAAGTTCCACGCCACGCGGCCGGCCTTGCCGCGGCCGTCCTTCGTCTTCTTCAGCGCCTTGTACAGCGGGTGCGCGTTGGGCCCGTTGACCTTGAGCTTGTCGTTCACGGGGAAGGTGACGCCCCAGGTGGTCGAGCAGTACTCGAGGATCTGCTCCATCGATCCCGGCTCCTGGCCCATGAACTGGTTGCAGGGGAACCCGACGACGGCGAAGCCGCGGTCGCCGTAGGTGCGCTGCAGCTCCTCGAGCTGCTCGTACTGGGGTGCGAGGCCGCACTTCGAGGCCACGTTGACGACGAGCACGGGGCCGTCGAAGTCGGCGAGCGTGTGCTCGGCGCCCTCCGCGTCGGTGAACGGGATGTCGCGCACAGGGGGGAGATCGGAGCTGGTCATGCACCCAAGTCTCGCACTCGGCGACCGTCCCGGGTCGGTCTGTGAGAATGGAGCCGTGACCTCTGCAACCGCCGAACGCCGCGCCCTGCGCATCGGCCCGATCGATCTCGACGTGCCGGTCGTGCTGGCGCCCATGGCGGGCATCACGAACACGGCGTTCCGCCGCCTGTGCCGCGAGTACGGCGCCGGTCTCTACGTGAGCGAGATGATCACGACCCGGGCCCTGGTGGAGCGCAACGAGGCGACCATGCGCCTCATCCGCCATCACGAGTCCGAGACCCCGCGCTCGATCCAGCTCTACGGCGTCGACCCGAAGGTCACCGCCGAGGCCGCGCGCATCATCGCGGAGGAGGGGCGGGCCGACCACATCGACCTGAACTTCGGCTGCCCCGTTCCGAAGGTCACCCGCAAGGGCGGCGGATCGGCGCTGCCGTGGAAGCTCGGGCTGTTCCGCGAGATCGTCGAGGGCGCCGTGAAGGCCGCCGGCGACATCCCGGTGACGGTCAAGATGCGCAAGGGCATCGATCAGGATCACCTCACGTTCCTGGATGCGGGAAGGATCGCCGAGGACGCCGGAGTCGCCGCGGTCGCCCTGCACGCGCGCACCGCCGCCGAGTTCTACTCGGGCACCGCCGACTGGTCGGCCATCGCCCAGCTCAAGCAGGCCGTCACCAGCGTCCCGGTGCTGGGCAACGGCGACATCTGGAGCGCCGACGACGCGCTTCGGATGATGGATGAGACCGGGTGCGACGGTGTCGTGGTCGGTCGCGGGTGCCTCGGGCGCCCCTGGCTGTTCGGCGAGCTCGCCCAGGCGTTCGGCGCCGATGCACCGGTGGTGGACGCCACCCTCGGGTTCGTCGCGCAGGGCTTCCGCCGGCACGCCGAGCTGCTCGTCGAGTTCTTCGAGGACGAGGGCCGCGGCTGCCGCGACATCCGCAAGCACGTCGCCTGGTACTTCAAGGGGTACCCGGTGGGCGGCGACCTGCGCGCGAGCCTGGCGACCGCCTCCAGCCTCGCCGAGATCGACGACCTGCTCGCGCAGCTCGACCACTCGGCGCCGTACCCGGGTGCCGCGGCCGAGGGGCAGCGCGGACGCGCCGGCACGCCGAAGCGGCCGGTTCTGCCGCAGGGCTGGCTCGACTCGCGCGACATCGCCGAGGACGCCAGCTGCGAGCTGCAGGAAGCGGAGCTGGACACCAGTGGCGGCTGAGGCGATGAACCGTCCCGACGGATACGACGACAGCGACGCCGAACGGTTCTTCTCCGAGGATCACCGCTCCGAGCGCGACGGGTTCGCCCGCGATCGCGCGCGCGTCCTGCACTCGGCAGGCCTGCGGCGCCTGGCGGCCAAGACGCAGGTCCTGAGCCCCGCCAGCACCGCGGATTTCGCGCGCAACCGGCTCACCCACTCGCTCGAGGTGGCGCAGATCGGCCGCGAGCTCGCCATCTCGCTCGGAGTGTCGGCGGACGTGGTCGACACGGCGTGCCTGAGCCATGACCTCGGCCACCCGCCGTTCGGTCACAACGGCGAGCGGGCCCTGAACGAGTGGGCCGAGGGCATCGGCGGCTTCGAGGGCAACGCGCAGTCGCTGCGCATCCTCACGCGCCTCGAGGCCAAGGTGCTCGACGACAGCGACCGGTCGGTGGGGCTGAACCTCACGCGCGCCAGCCTCGACGCCACCTGCAAGTACCCGTGGACGGTCGACAACCCCATCCCGGATCCGGGCGGTCGGCTGAAGTTCGGCGTCTATCCCGAGGACGAGGCGGTCTTCCACTGGATGCGGCAGGACGCCCCGGGGCGCCTGCGCTGCATCGAGGCCGAGATCATGGATCTGTCGGACGACATCGCGTACTCGGTCCACGACTTCGAGGATGCGGTCGTCAACGGCTACATCGATCTGGCCGCGCTGTCGGATCCGGTCGAGCACCACCCGCTCATCGGCAAGATCCAGCAGTGGGTCGGCTACGACTACTCGCGCGAGGAGCTCGCGGATGCGCTGTGGCGCCTCACGCGTCAGCCGATGTGGCTGAGGTCGTTCGACCGCTCGCGCCAGGATCTCGCGCGCCTGAAGAACCTCACGAGCGACCTGATCGGACGCTTCGCCCGCGCCGCCGTCGGCGCCACGCGCGAGGCGTATGCCGGGCCGTCGCTCGCGCGCTACAACGCGCACGTCATCGTGCCCCGCGTGATCGAGGTCGAGATCGCCGTCCTCAAGGGCATCATGGGCTCGTCGATCGTGACGATCGAGGCGCGCAAGGGTGTCTACAAGGAGCAGCGGCGGGTGCTCAAGCGCCTGGCGGATGCCCTCTGGTCGACCGATGCGCTGTTCGCGGCCGGACCGGACGTGCTCGAGCCCGCCTTCGCCGCCGACTTCCGTGCGGCGCAGAACGACGCCGAGCGCGCCCGCGTGGTGGTCGACCAGGTCGCGAGCCTGACCGATCAGACCGCGGTCGACTGGCACAACCGCCTCGTGGGCGAGATCGATCCGGCCGAGGTCGGCATCTGGACGCCGCGCCACGCGCGGCTCGTCGATCACACCGTGGCGCGCAACGGCGCGCCTGCGGTCCTGCAGAAGGCCCACTGATGCCGCGCATCCGTCAGGCCGACGTCGAAGAGGTCAAGGCGCGCACGAACATCGCGGACATCGTGGGGGAGCGCGTGGCGCTCCGCTCGGCGGGTGTCGGCTCGATGAAGGGGCTGTGCCCCTTCCACGACGAGAAGAGCCCCTCGTTCCACGTGCGCCCGCAGGTGGGCTACTACCACTGCTTCGGCTGCGGCGAGTCGGGCGACGTCTACTCGTTCCTGCGCGAGATGGATCACGTCACCTTCACCGAGGCCGTCGAGAAGCTCGCCGCGCGCATCGGGTTCACGCTGCACTACGAGGACGGCGGCCCGGCCCCCGAGACCAGCGGGCGATCCCGGCTGTTCGCAGCGAACTCGGCGGCGGCCGAGTTCTTCCGCTCGCAGCTCGTCTCACCCGAGGCCGAGACCGCGCGGCGGTTCCTCGGCGAGCGCGGGTTCGACGCCGGCGCGGCGGCGCACTTCGGTGTCGGGTATGCGCCCAAGGGGTGGGACGCGATGCTGAAGGCGCTGACGGCGCAGGGCTTCACGCGCGACGAGCTCACCACCTCCGGCCTCGTCTCGACCAACCAGCGCGGCGGTGTCTACGACAGGTTCCGCGGGCGGCTGGTGTGGCCGATCCGCGACGTGACCGGCCAGACGATCGGCTTCGGCGCGCGCAAGCTGTACGACGACGACCAGGGGCCGAAGTACCTCAACACCCCCGAGACGCCGATCTACAAGAAGGCGCAGGTGCTCTACGGCCTCGACCTGGCCAAGCGCGACATCTCGCGCGGTGACCCGAAGCGCGTGGTTGTGGTCGAGGGCTACACCGACGTAATGGCGTGCCATCTCGCCGGCATCACCACCGCTATCGCCACCTGCGGAACGGCGTTCGGATCCGAGCACGTCACGGTGCTGCGCCGCGTTATGGGCGACGAGTCGGCCAACGGCGAGGTCGTCTTCACCTTCGACGGCGACGAGGCCGGCCAGAAGGCGGCGATCCGCGCGTTCGCCGAGGACAGCCGCTTCAACGCGCAGACCTACGTGGCGGTGGCGCCCGACGGCCTCGATCCGTGCGACCTGCGCCTCCAGCGCGGCGACGCCGCCGTCCGGGGCCTGCTCGACCACCGCGTGCCCATGTTCGAGTTCGTGATCGATCGCCGCATCGGCGGGTTCGATCTCTCGAGCGTCGAGGGGCGGATCGGCGCGCTGCGGTCGGCCGCGCCGATCGTCGCCGCGATCCGGGACCGGATGATCCGCTCGGGCTACGAGCGCGTGCTCGCCCGCAAGCTCGGCATGGAGCCGCGCGACGTGCACGGCGCGGTCGAGCAGGCGGCCCGCCGGGCCGATGGCGCGGGGAAGAAGGACGAGGGCCGGTCGGAGGCGCGCACGATGCCCGGGTCCGAGCCCGCGGCGTCGGCGGACGCCCCCCTGCAGCGGGTCACGATCGCCTCTCTGCCGCGCACGACCGACGTCGCCATGGAGCGCGACGCGCTCACCGGGATCCTGCTGTACGGGCACCGGGTGGATCCGGCGATCCTGGGCCGCGCTCTGGCCATCCCGTTCCGCACCGTCGCGCTCGAGGCCGTGCGAGCGAGCGTCGCCGCCGCGATCGCCGCGGCGCGCCCGGGCTGGGCGATGACGGCGGTCGACAACACCCGCGAGCCGTATCGCCAGCTCGCCGGCGAGCTGCTCGCCCGCGACTTCCCGGCGCGAGACGACGAGCACGCCGTCGCATCGGTGAACGACATCTGCCGTCGCCTGATCCTGCGGGCCCTGGACAGCGAGAAGAACGAGCTTCTCGGCGCCGTCCAGCGCACCTCCCCGATCTCGGAGGAGGGGCGCGCGCTGCGGATGCGGCTGCGCGATCTCGACCACGATCGCCGTGCGCTGATCGACGTGGAGTGATGGGGCTCGCTCGCGCCTCCCGGAGCGGGCAGGATGGGACACATGTTCCGTGTCCCGGATGATCCCGTCAACGCCGTCGTCTGCTCCGACCTGAGCATCAGCCGGTGGGGCCACGGGCCCGAGATGCGAGCCGTCGACGGGGTGACCTTCACGCTGAAGGCGGGGGAGATCCTGGTCGTCTCGGGCTCGACGGGATCGGGCAAGTCGAGCCTGCTCGAGGTGCTCGCCGGGCGCAGCGACGAGACGCTCGGGCTCTCCGGCGGCGAGGCGAAGGTGACGGGGCTGTCGGTGAAGCGGCGCGGCCGGGATCGGCGGGTGCTGCAGTACCGCGTCGGGCACCTGCCCCAGGGCGCCAGCGCGACGCTCCCGAACCGCCTCACCGTGGGCGAGGCGATCGCCGAGCCCATCACCTCGCGCGACCGGCGCGTCAACGGGCGCGCGGTCGCCGTGCGCGTCGCCGGTCTGCTCGACGAGATGCACCTGCCCCTGGGCACGGCCGACCGGTTCCCCTACGAGCTCAGCGCGGGGATGAGGCAGCGCGTGGCGTTCGCGCGCTCGCTGGTGCTCGATCCGCGGGTCCTCGTCGCGGACGAGCCGCTGGCGAACGTCGACCTCGAGGTGCGTCACACGCTGTACGACGCGATCGTCCGTCGGCGTCGCGAGAACGGCATGGCGGCCGTGATCGCCAGCAACGACGAGGCCTTCGCGCGCGAGCTGGGTGCGTCGCTGCTGCGCCTTCGCTCCGGCCACGTGGTGGCCCAGTCCTCCGAGGGCGCGCTGCTCTGGACCCCCGACGCTCCCGGGCGTACGCCGGTTTCGTGACCACCGCCGACCTTTGATAGAGTTATCTGGTTGCCCCGCGAGGGGCAGCGAGGAGTGATCCTCGGTAGCTCAATTGGCAGAGCAGCCGGCTGTTAACCGGCAGGTTCTTGGTTCGAGTCCAAGCCGGGGAGCAAGGCCCGCCTTAACAGGCGGGCCTTTTTCCTTTGTGCGGTCAGAGGGTGGAGCGTTCTGCCCTGGACGGAGCGGGCGTGGACGTCACGGAGCTGTTCTTCGACCCCATCACAACGCCGGACACCGTGGGACACGAGTATCAGCTGGCGCTGGATACTCCTCAGGGCAAAGAAGCCCTGATCGCACAGGTCGCGTTCATTCGCGACGTCACCAGCGCCCAGATGCGCGCGGGCGTGTCCGATGGGTGGCGCTGACTCAGCCCAATCGCGGCGGTCCGCCACACTCGTCATGGCGTGCAGCTCGATCATTCCGATCCAGTGACGAGGGATGGGTGCCCTGGCAGGGCCTCCCTCAGCTTCCACGCCCCGCGTAGCGTTTCGGTCATGGACAATCGAGCGGAGGTACGTGAGTTCTTGATGACCCGTCGAGCCCGGGTGACTCCGGATGCCGCGGGTCTGACGGCTGGCTCGAATCGGCGTGTCGAGGGCCTCAGGCGGAGTGAGGTCGCGGCCCTGGCCGGGGTGAGCGTGGAGTACTACGCGAAGCTCGAGCGTGGTGCGATCGCGGGCGCGTCTTCGTCTGTGCTGGACGCTGTTGCGGGCGCGCTTCAGCTTGACGATACGGAACGCTCCCACTTGCTCGACCTTGCCCGTGCAGCGGATGGGATCCCCACCAGCGGTCGCAGTCGTCGGCGCGTGAGCACGCCAGCCGCACCGCGCCCGAGTCTGGCGTGGACGGTGACCTCGATCACCGATGCCGTAGCGTTCGTCCGCGACCCGAGACAGAATCTGCTGACGACCAACGCACTGGGTCGTGCCTTCTACTCACCGGTCTTCGGTGATGGTGGCCGCACGCCGAACCTTGCTCGTTTTCAGTTCCTGGATCCTGCGTCTCGGGACTTCTATCCTGACTGGGACCTCTTCGCGCAGATGTGCGTCGCGATCATGCGGGCCGAAGCGGGCCGCGACCCACACGATAAGGGACTGCAGGACCTCGTTGGGGAACTCTCCACGCGCAGCGCGGTCTTCCGAGGCCTGTGGGCGGCACACAATGTGCGCACACACGGCGCCGGCACGAAACGGTTCCAGCATCCCGTCGTCGGCGAGTTGACTCTCGCGTACGAGGAGCTCGCCATAACTGCCGAGCCCGGCAACATCATGATGGTCTACACCGCCGAGCCCGGGTCGCCCTCAGCCGAGCGCCTCCGACTCCTGGCTTCATGGGCTGCAGAACAACCCGGGGCGGCGGCCGCCGACGAAGACCCCGCAAGCCAGGACGCCCGCGCGTAGCAGCACCCCCTCGTCGGGGACGGGCCGAACCCTCGACTGACGACCGCCAGACCATCGCGGCAAGTCGTTCCACCGCGTCCTGGCCTCGCTCAAGGGTGCCCTCGCAGTACGCCCTTTGACGGGGACTCCCTCGCCGGCGTTCGCCGGTGTTGTCTGGCTATGCCGGCGGTTGCATCCCGCCTGAAGGACTTACCTGCCGGGCGACGACATGCCCCGCCATCCCACCACCGACCCGAAGGACTTTCATGACTTCCGTTCCCGCGATCATCGCGACGTCGCCCACCGACCCGTTGACCATTGGATCCGTCGAGCGTCGTCCCGTCGGTCCGAAGGATGTGCGCATCGACATCCAGTGGGCGGGCATCTGCCACTCCGACATCCACACCGTCAACGGAGACTGGGGACCCCAGCAGTACCCGCTGACCGTCGGCCATGAGGTCGCGGGCATCGTCGCCGAAATCGGCTCGGAGGTTACGAAGCACAGCGTCGGCGACCGCGTCGGCGTGGGCTGCATGGTGAACTCCTGCGGCGAATGCCGTAATTGCCTCGCCGGCGACGAGCAGTACTGCCTCAACGGCATGGTCGGCACCTACGGCGCGGAGGACCGCGACGGCACCATCACGCAGGGCGGCTACTCCACGAGCATCCTCGTGGTGGAGGACTTCGTGCTCCGCATCCCGGAGTCGATCCCCTTCGAGAAGGCCGCGCCGCTGCTGTGCGCGGGGATCACCACCTATTCCCCTCTGAAGCGGTGGAACGCCGGCCCCGGCAAGAAGGTCGCCGTTGTCGGAATGGGCGGCCTGGGACACATGGCCGTCAAGTTCGCGCACGCCATGGGCGCCGAAGTGACGGTGCTGTCCCAGTCGCTGCGGAAGAAGGAAGACGGGCTGCGCCTCGGCGCTGACCACTACTTCGCCACCAGCGAGGAGGCCACGTTCACCGAGCTGGCAGGCACCCTCGACCTCATCATCAACACGGTCTCCGCCTCCGTTGATGTCGACGCCTATCTCAATCTCCTGGCTGTCGACGGCGCTCTGGTCAACGTGGGCGCACCGGCGGAGCCGATGAGCTTGCAGGTGATGTCTCTCATCGGCGGGCGGCGCACGTGTGCCGGTTCCATGATCGGCGGCATCGCGGAGACACAGGAGATGCTCGACTATTCCGCCGAACACGGCATTGCGCCCGAGGTCGAGATCGTCAGTGCGGGAGCGGTGAACGAGGCCTGGGTCCGTGTGCTCGCGTCGGACGTCCGGTTCCGATTCGTCATCGACGTGTCCACGCTCACCGCTTGACACCCCACCGTGCGGATGCGTGCCCTCCGGATCACAGGAGGGCACCCACCCCGCGCCCACTGATCTGCGCGAAGAAGGACGGCGACCGATGACTACCGATACCTCGAGCGTCGCGGTGCAACCGTCCGACACGTCAGCTGCGAATACGGATGCGCAGAGTCCTCGGCTCCCGCTTGTCGTCTACGTGCTGGCACTGGGTACGTTCCTGATGCTCACCACCGAGTTCGTGGTGGCCGGCATCCTTCCCGAGATGTCCGCGGATCTGGGCGTCTCCCTCCCGCAAGCAGGGATGCTGATCACCGTGTTCGCCGTCGGGATGATCGTCGGCGCACCGCTGATGGCGATGCTCACCCTCCGTCTCTCTCAGCGGCTGACACTGGTGCTTGCCCTCGCCGTGTTCATCATCGGACACGTGATCGTCGCGGTCGGATCCGACTTCACCGTGCTGCTGGCGACACGGTTCGTCACCGCCATCGCCACTGGCGCCTTCTGGGCTGTGTCTGCAGTCGTCGCCAGCCGCGCTGCAGGCAGGGAGGCGGGAGCACGCGCGATAGGCATTGTGGGCGCGGGCGGCGCTCTCGCGACCGTGCTCGGTGTGCCTCTTGGCGCGCTGATTGCACAGCTGGTGGGGTGGCGGGGGACCTTCTGGGCGCTGGCGACCGCGGCATCGATCGCCATTGTGCTCGTCGCTCGCCTCGTTCCGGCCGACGCTGCCTCGGCCGCATCGTCGACGTCCATTCGCACGGAACTCGCCGGGTTGCGTTCCGGGCGTCTCTGGCTGACTCTGGCTGCGTGCGCGACCACCAGCGGCGGTGTCCTCGCCACCTACTCCTTCATCTCGCCGATCCTCACCGACCAGGCCGGCGTCGCCGCCTCCCTCGTTCCCCTCGTCCTGACCGGGTTCGGAGTCGGGTCCTTCACCGGGACGATCCTCGGCGGCCGGTTCGGTGACGCGCGCCCGGGACTGGTGACCATCCTCACTCCCGCAGCCACCGTGTTCCTGCTCCTCGGCATCAGCCTTATCGCCGGTGCCCCGTGGGCGACAGCTGTGCTCGTCGTACTGCTCGGGTTCTTCGGCCTGAGCGCGAACGGCGTGCTCATCCACCTCGCTGTCCGTGCCGCCGGACGAGCCGCGACGCTCGGCTCGGCGCTGGCTGTCTCCGCGTTCAACGCCGGCACCGCCGTCGGCACGACGGTCGCCGGTGAGGCGCTGACATCACCACTGGGCACGTCGGGGCCCGCCGTCGTGGGCACTGTCATCGCCGCACTCACCCTCGTCCCCACGATCACGCTCGCGGTTCTCCGTCGCCGCCAGATGATCGATGGACCAACGCGAGCGGGCTTTTCGTGTCCAGCACCCGAATCGAACAAGGAGAAGCAGATGAACGACGACCACGAGTTTGACCAGATCTTCCCGCTGGGCGAGAAGAACGATGCATACGCGCAGTACTTCACCGGTCAGAGCTATCTGGCTCAACTTGTCTCGGGCAGCGTGCCGGTCAGCAATGTGACCTTCGAGCCGGGCTGTCGCAACAACTGGCACATCCACCACGGGACCCAAGGGGGCGGGGACCAGATCCTGCTGGTCACCGGCGGCAACGGCTGGTACCAGGCCGAGGGCGAAGAGCCCGTCAGCCTGGAGCCGGGAGCAGTAATCCGGGTACCCGCGGGCACGAAGCACTGGCACGGGGCGAAGGTCGACTCGTGGTTCTCCCACCTCGCCTTCATCACCCCGGGTGAGGAGGTTCGCAACGAATGGCTCGAGCCCGTTGCCGACGAGGTGTACGGCGAGCTGCCGAAGAACGGAGAGAACGCATGAGCATCTTGAAGGAGACCTACACCCTCTCCAACGGAGTCGAGATCCCGAAGCTGGGGTTGGGCACCTGGTTCATCGACGACGACAAAGTCGCCGAGGCGGTACGAGCCGCCACCGAGATCGGATACCGCAACATCGACACGGCCCAGGCCTACGGCAACGAGCGCGGCGTCGGGGAAGGCGTGCGCGCCTCCGGCCTTCCCCGCGAGAACCTCTTCGTGTCTACGAAACTCGCGGCCGAGATCAAGGACTACCGCCAGGCGGTCACCGAGATCGACAAGTCTCTCCGAAAGCTGGACATCGGCTACATCGACCTGATGCTCATTCACGCGCCGCAACCCTGGAACGACTTCCGCGGCGGCGACTACTCCGACGGCAATCTCGCCGCGTGGCAAGCACTGGAGGAAGCGCACAAGGCGGGGAAGATCCGCTCGATCGGGGTCTCGAACTTTCTCGAGGCCGACCTGGACAGCATCCTTCAGCACGGCACCGTCGCTCCTCAGGTGAACCAGATTCTCGTGCACGCCGGCAACACACCCACCGAGCTGATCGCATACTGCCACTCGAAGGGCATCGCGGTAGAGGCCTATTCCCCGATCGCCCATGGCAAGGCACTGAACGACCAGGCCATCAAGACGATCGCCGAGAAGTATCACGCCACCGTGCCTCAACTGTGCATCCGCTACACCCTGCAACTCGGTACCGTGTCGCTCCCCAAGACAGCGAACCCGGATCACATGCGCTCCAACGCTGAGGTCGACTTCGCGATCTCCGACGACGATATGGAGGCACTGCGAACTCTCGATGAGACGAACTACGGCGAGCACGCCGCGTTCCCCGTCTACTCCGGAAAGTGACGGAGAACTCCATGGGCTGAGAAGGTCACGGCAGGTAGATGCGCTTGGCAGATCGGCAAGCCGTCGAGCACATTGCGTTCAACTGCGGGACGCCCGTAAGCGCCCAATCTCAACGCGCAACCAGGGCCCATGGGTGCGCGAGCGTCGCGGGTTTCACACCGGCAGCGATGCTCGCGCAAGCGGCGCCCTGATCGAAGAGGGACTGTCGCACGCTCGTGAAGGATCCGGTTATCGCAAGGTCGCTGTCATCCCAGCCGCTCACCCTCATTCGGCCATTCGACGTGTCCAGCGCTCCGGCGGCGAGCTGGTCTGTCATGGCGATGACGGCATCGGCTTCACGGTCCCGGATGACGCGGGCGATCAGGTTGCCTGCCGCCACGCGGTCGTTGTGCGGTACCACCGCGACCGGAGTCTGGCCCACGCCCGCCCGGAGGCTTCGATTGCGTCCCGGAAGCCCTCGAGGCGCGATCGTGTCACCGGGTAGGGGACGGTGGGATCCGGTCCCCAGCACACGCGCGGGTGGTCTCCGCGATCAAACGGCAGCGACAGGATGAGCGGGGATGCCGCGTGCGCGAGCATGTGGGTCGCGACGGCCCTTGCGGCCGCCCGGTCGTCCGGACTGACGACGACGATAGAACCGTGCGCCGGCGGCGCAAGAGACGAAGATCCCCACCCAGGAGAGGACCGCTGCTTCTGATCGACCGTCTAAAGGCGATTCGCCTCCGGGTCAGGAATCTCGTCCGGCCGGTAGCGCGGCAGGCGGGAGGCCGGGACGATCGCCAGCGCACTGACGCCGGCGAGGATCAGCAGTCCGAGACGCAGCGCGCCGAGGCGGGACTGCTCGTTGACGTCCACGGCGGCGTTGATCTCGGCGTCGGAGGCGTCGGTCTGGCTGAGGACATCGCGCAGCTCGGCGTTGCTGATGAAGTTGACGTCGTCGACGTCAACCTGGGCGGCCAGCGCGGGCGGGATCTCTGGGTGCTCAGCGACGGCACGGCCCACGCTCAACGCGAGTAGGGACACCATGAGTGCTCCAGCCAGAGCGGTTCCGACAGCGGAGGCGAGGTTCTGTGTCGTGCCGCGCAGCGAGCCGACGTCTCCCGCCAGTGTGGCGGGAGAAGCGGTGACGAGCACGTTGAAGACCAGGGTGACGAGGGCGCCCTGTCCGATGCCGAAGACGATGAGCCCCGCGATGGTCGGAAGCGTCTCCCAGTTGTTCGTGACCACGAATGACAGCCACACGAGCGCTGCGGTGGTGAGGATGAACCCGAACACGCCGATGATGCGCGGCGGGTATCTCTTGTAGAACCGGACGACGAGGGTCGCGGTGATGAACACCGTGAGGTTGAACGGCATCATCGCCAGCGACGTGTCGAACGGGGAGCGTCCCTGCACGATCTGGATGTAGAGCGGGACGGTGAAGTTCACGCACGCCTCGAGCGCGACGACGATGAACATCGCGTAGACGGCTGCCCGCTCCTGCGGCGAGTCGATGATCGAAAGATCGATGAGCGGCACCTTGCCGGAAGCCTTCCGGCGGCGCGTCCAGACGAAGAACAGCTGTCCGAGCACCACACCGGTGACGAGGAGAAGCGGTGCGGGCGAGAGTCCAGCGATCGCCAACGGCGCCGAGTCGGTGGCGGTGAGCGCGCCCCAACTGTTGAGGTTGTTGAAACCGAGGGTGAGGAACACGATCGCCGCGCCGATCAGGGCCGAGGCGACCAGGTCGATGCGGATAGTCGGGTCGCCCTTGTCGCCGCGGAGGCTGAAGCTGAACGCGAAGACCAGCACCGCCAGCGCCAGCACCACGATGAACACCGGCCTCCAGCCGACGAGGGTTCCGAGGGTGCCGCCGATCAGGAAGGCGCTGACTCCAGAGATCGCTCGCGCGGAGCCGAGGGCACCGATCGCGGTCGCCTGCTGGACGCCGCGGTAGTTCTCAGCGATCAGCGCCACCAGGGATGGCACGATGATCGCTGCGGCCGCGCCGGCGACTGCCTGTCCGGCGATGGCCCAGCCTGCGCTGGGGGAGAGGATCATCAGCAGCGCCGATCCTGCGAACAGCACCACGACGACGCGGAAGATGAGCACCCAGCCGATGCGTTGCCCGAGTTTCGCTCCAGTCATCACCAGCGCTGCGACCGTGAGCCCGTAGACGACGATCGTGGAACTGGCGACGGTCGGGGGCACGCCGAAGTCCTCGACGATACCGCCGAGAGAGATCGGCAACGCGGCGACATTGAAGGACATCAGGACCTGGGCGAGGAAGAGGCTGACCATTGGCAGCCAGGACCTCTTTTGTTCGGTCGCGGCGGTGGTGGGAGTTGCAGCGGTCATATTCACCTCGTGGTTGTGGCGGGGAGACGCAGAACGAAGTCAGGAGCGGATCTTGACGGCGGGCGTTGAGGCGAACAGGTTCAACCCCAGAGCGCGGGAGAGATACCCGATGGCCCGCTGACCACGGACCGAATTGCCCGCGGTGTCAAGCAGGGGCGAGAAGGCGCCGATCGCGCCCTTGCCGGGGACGATCGCGACGATCCCGCCTGAGACCCCGGACTTGGCCGGCAGGCCGATCTCGAACAACCATTCGCCGGACCGCTCGTACAGGCCTGTGGCCGCGACGACGGCAAGCGTGTCCCTGCACACTTCGGGGTCGACGACGCGACGTCCCGTGATGGGGTTCACGCCGCCCCCAGCGAGGGTTGCACCCATCACGGCGAGGTCGTGTGCGGTGACATCCAGCGCGCACTGGCGCGTGTAGACGTCGACGATCTAGTCGGGGTCGCCGCCCAGGCGCCCGTAGCTGCGCAGCAGGCGCCCGATTGCGCGGTTGCGGTCGTTGGTCTCCGCTTCCGAGCGGTATACCTCGCCGTTCATGCTCAGCTGCCGTCCCGCGAACGCCGAGAGCCCCTCCCGGACTCGCTCCCATTGCTCCGCCGTGGTCGAGCCGGGCATGAGCGCCGTGGTGGCGATGGCGCCGGCGTTCACCATGGGGTTCATCGGGTGGCCGTCGTTCAGCTCGATCGCGATCAGGGAGTTGAAGGCCAGCCCGGTGTTGTTCACTCCGACGATCTCCCGAACGGGGGGGCGTGCCCGAGCTCCTGAATCACCAGTGCGTAGACGAACAGCTTCGAGATCGACTGGATCGAGAACGCATGCGTAGCCTCGCCTGCGTCGTGGATGCCGCCATCGGCCTCGATCACCGCAAG
>Ga0308156_1001840_pt1 | contig 21845 bp, 14 predicted proteins | sample PhyAR2_FD_201041 | JGI IMG/M metagenome (GOLD analysis project Ga0308156, IMG submission 201041) | Phyllosphere microbial communities from UC Gill Tract Community Farm, Albany, California, United States - DLSL A.R2 | ecosystem: Host-associated > Plants > Phyllosphere > Unclassified | place: USA... | reverse complement strand
GCATCGCCGGGCCAGAGCTAAAATTATAAACTTGCGTCATTTCCCCTCACCACTGTCATATCGAACGGTTATGAATAACCATCCGGTTTTATCACTGCATTCTGATAGCTGCAATCATAAATCAGGGCACGGTCACATTTTCTGAATCCGGCTCGCCGGAGGTTATGTTACCAATGCAAACCCGCGCGGAATTTTGTGAGGCTTCATCCAGCACCATTAATCCGCGTTTGGCCTGAGAGCCGATGTGATAAAAACTAAGCCGGTAAAAAAGTCCCGCCCTGATAGCGGTCTGTTACCAAAATCCGTATCATTGCGCGCTTTACGCACCCTATGACAACTGAGAGAGCGGCACTATGACGCAAACATTTATCCCGGGCAAAGATGCCGCACTGGAAGACTCCATCGCGCGTTTCCAGACAAAGCTGCAGGATCTTGGCTTTAATATTGAAGAAGCTTCCTGGCTGAATCCTGTTCCCCACGTCTGGTCAGTGCATATCCGTGACCGCGATTGCCCGCTCTGCTTCACCAATGGCAAGGGCGCCAGTAAAAAAGCGGCACTGGCCTCTGCACTGGGCGAGTATTTTGAGCGTCTCTCAACAAACTACTTTTTTGCTGACTTCTGGCTAGGGAAAAAGATCGCTAACGGCGACTTTGTTCACTATCCCAATGAAAAATGGTTCGCATTACCTGAGGATGATTCCTTACCTGAAGGCATTCTGGATGCGCGCCTGAACGCGTTTTACGATCCCGACAATGCTCTGACGGCGTCTGGCCTGATTGATCTGCAGTCTGGCAATGCTGAGCGCGGTATCTGCGCCCTGCCGTTTACCCGCCAGTCCGATCAGCAAACGGTCTATATCCCGATGAACATCATCGGCAATCTCTATGTCTCAAATGGCATGTCCGCAGGTAACACCGCGAATGAAGCGCGTGTTCAGGGCCTGTCAGAAGTGTTTGAGCGCTACATCAAGAACCGCATCATCGCGGAAGCAATCAGCCTGCCAGCGATTCCTGATGAGGTGATGCAGCGTTATCCGGAAGTGATCGAGGCGATTGCACGCCTTGAAGCGGAAGGCTTCCCGATTTTCGCTTATGACGCCTCGCTGGGCGGTAAATATCCGGTTATCTGTGTGGTGCTGTTTAACCCGACCAACGGAACCTGTTTTGCGTCATTTGGTGCGCATCCTGATTTCGGTGTGGCACTGGAACGTACCGTCACTGAGTTGCTGCAGGGCCGAAGCCTCAAAGATCTGGATGTGTTTACCCCACCGACGTTCGATGACGAAGAAGTGGCTGAGCATGCCAACCTTGAAACACACTTCATCGATTCAAGCGGCCTGATCTCCTGGGATCTGTTTAAAGAGACGGCGGATTATCCTTTTGTGGACTGGTCATTTGCGGGCAGCACCGAACAGGAATTTGCTACGCTGATGGCAATCTTCGCCGCTGAAGATCAGGAAGTTTATATTGCTGACTACGAGCATCTGGGTGTCTATGCCTGCCGTATCATCGTACCTGGCATGTCTGATATCTATCCGGCAGAAGATCTCTTCCTGGCGAATAACAGCATGGGCGCGGGCATGCGTGAAACCCTGCTGGCCCTGCCTGACAGCAACTGGAATCCGGAAGAGTATCTGGACCTGATTGGTCAGCTTGATGATGAAGGTTTTGACGACTTCACCCGCGTTCGCGAACTGCTGGGTCTGGCAACCGGTAAAGACAACGGCTGGTACACACTGCGTGTTGGCGAATTAAAAGCGATGCTGGCGCTGGCGGGCGGCGATCTGGATCAGGCATTGATCTGGACAGAGTGGACGATGGAGTTCAACAGCTCAATCTTTACGCCAGAGCGTGCCAATTACTATCGTTGCCTGCAGACCCTGCTGTTACTGGCAATGGAAGATGAGCGCGATCCGCTGCAGTATCATCACGCCTTCCTGCGTATGTATGGTGAGAGCGCGATGGAAGCAGCCTCAGCTGCTATCAGTGGCGAACAGCCATTTAACGGACTTCAGGCTGTTGATGATGAGCTACAGGCATTCCCGGCGCATCAGTCCCTGCTGGCTGCTTACGAAAAACTGCAAACGGCTAAGCGTCTTTACTGGAAAAATGCCTAATTTTTAACGCGTCAGACCCGTAAAAGAAGGCTAAAAATGGCACCGCATTTATCGGGTGCCATCATTCTCCACTTCCCCCTGAAACATTAGCTTCATTTAATTCCTTTCCATTACATCACATCATTTTTATTAACAGATAAGCTATTAATTAATAACAAATCTAAGGCCATCTTTTTGGCTCAGCACTTTGCGTTAAAATATTTTTGTATTTTTAAAATTAATTTTTTATATTAAATTCAGATAATTAACCGAAATATTTTTTACTGGCTGAGGAATAGCTGGCTACCGGTTTGCCAAACATGATCCACATCAATTATTGTCTCATACTCCTTTGTTAGTATTTTTTCAGACAACTTCTGGAGTAAGTTAGTGTGAAAACTGACAACCCTTTTAATCTTTTATTACCAGCCGCCATGGCGAAAGTCGCCGAAGACGCCGGTATCTATAAAGCAACCAAACATCCCTTCACCACCTTCTTTCTGGCAATAAACGCTGGCGTATTTATCTCCATCGCATTCGTTTTTTATATTACAGCGACCACCGGTAGCGGCGCGATGCCCTACGGTATAGCCAAACTGATTGGCGGGATCTGTTTCTCGCTTGGCCTGATGCTGGTTGTGGTATGTGGCGCCGACCTCTTCACCTCAACGGTATTAATCGTCGTCGCTAAAGCGAGTGGTCGCATCAGCTGGGGCCAGCTGGCCCGCAACTGGATTAACGTCTACGCCGGTAACCTTGCAGGTGCCCTCTTCTTCGTTGCCCTGATGTGGTTTGCCGGACAGCATATGGTCGCGAATGGTGCCTGGGGACTAAATGTTCTCGAAACCGCCGATCACAAAATGCATCACACCTTCATCGAAGCGGTCTGTCTGGGTACCCTGGCAAATCTGCTGGTCTGCCTCGCCGTCTGGATGAGTTATTCCGGCCGGACGCTGACCGACAAGCTGGTAGTAATGATTCTGCCTGTCGGAATGTTTGTCGCCAGCGGTTTCGAACACAGCATCGCCAATATGTTTCTGATTCCTTATGCCATTGTCATCCGCGACTTCGCGGCACCTGAATTCTGGCAGGCTGCTGGCACCACGGCTGCACAGTTTCACTCGCTTACCGTCAGTAACTTTATTCTCGACAACCTGATTCCCGTGACCATCGGAAACATTATCGGCGGCGGCCTTCTGGTTGGGTTGACCTACTGGGTTATCTATCTCCGTAAAGGTGACCAGATTCATTAAACCTATTTTGACGGCACAGGATGTTGACTGTGCCCGACCGTAAAAGTCTCTTCATATAAGGCAGGTATATTATGACCGAACTTAATGCAAAACTGGCTTCAGCATGGGAAGGATTTGCTGAAGGCGAATGGCAGAACAGCGTCAATGTGCGCGACTTCATTCAGAAAAACTACACCCCTTATGAAGGTGATGAGTCGTTCCTGGCGGGCGCAACTGAAGCGACCACTAAACTGTGGGAAAGCGTGCTGGAAGGCATCAAAATTGAAAACCGCACCCACGCGCCAGTCGACTTCGACACCGATCTCGCCTCAACCATCACCTCCCACGACGCGGGCTACATCATCAAGCCGCTGGAAAAAATCGTAGGTCTGCAGACTGAAGCCCCATTAAAACGCGCGCTGATTCCTTTTGGCGGCATCAAAATGGTCGAAGGGTCATGCAAAGTGTATGGCCGTGAACTCGATCCTTCACTGAAAAAAATCTTCACCGAATACCGTAAAACGCATAATCAGGGTGTGTTCGACGTTTACACCCCGGACATCATGCGCTGCCGTAAATCAGGTATTCTGACCGGTTTGCCAGATGCCTATGGCCGCGGTCGCATCATCGGTGACTATCGTCGCGTGGCGCTTTACGGCATCGATTTCCTGATGGCGGATAAATTCTCTCAGTTCGCGTCTCTGCAGAACGATTTAGAGAATGGCGTGAATCTGGAAGCGACCATTCGTCTGCGTGAAGAGATCTCTGACCAGCATCGTGCGCTGGCGCAGATTAAAGAGATGGCTGCAAAATATGGCCACGACATTTCCGGCCCGGCCACCAATGCCGTTGAAGCCGTACAGTGGACTTACTATGGCTACCTGGCTGCCGTTAAATCACAAAACGGTGCTGCCATGTCCTTTGGCCGCGTCTCAACCTTCCTGGATGTTTACATCGAGCGTGACCTTAAAGCCGGTAAACTGACTGAAGAACAGGCACAGGAACTGATTGACCATCTGGTCATGAAACTGCGTATGGTTCGCTTCCTGCGTACCCCTGAATATGATGAGCTGTTCTCAGGTGACCCAATCTGGGCAACGGAATCACTGGCAGGTATGGGCGTTGATGGCCGTACTCTGGTTTCAAAAAGTACCTTCCGCTTCCTGAACACCCTCTACACCATGGGGCCTTCACCTGAGCCGAACATGACCATTCTGTGGTCAGAAAAACTGCCGATTAATTTCAAAAAATATGCCGCTAAAGTCTCTATCGATACCTCATCTCTGCAGTATGAGAACGATGACCTGATGCGTCCTGATTTCGACAATGATGACTACGCCATCGCCTGCTGTGTCAGCCCGATGATTGTCGGTAAACAAATGCAGTTCTTTGGCGCACGTGCCAACCTGGCGAAAACCCTGCTCTACGCAATTAACGGCGGCGTGGATGAAAAACTGAAAATGCAGGTAGGACCGAAAGGCGACAAAATCAGTGACGCCGTACTGGACTTCGACACCGTCATGGAGCGTATGGATCACTTCATGGACTGGCTGGCAAAACAGTATGTGACTTCGCTGAACATCATTCACTACATGCATGATAAATACAGCTACGAAGCGGCGCTGATGGCCTTACATGACCGTGATGTCTATCGCACCATGGCGTGTGGTATCGCCGGTCTCTCCGTTGCTGCGGATTCACTGTCTGCGATTAAATATGCCAAAGTGAAACCGATTCGTGATGAAGATGGCCTGGCGATCGACTTCGATATCGAAGGTGAATATCCACAGTTCGGTAACAACGACTCCCGCGTTGATGACCTGGCCTGCGATCTGGTTGAACGCTTCATGAAGAAAATTCAGCAGCTGACCACTTATCGTAATGCCGTGCCGACTCAGTCTGTTCTGACCATCACCTCAAACGTGGTATATGGTAAGAAAACCGGTAATACACCGGATGGACGTCGCGCAGGTGCACCGTTTGGACCAGGTGCTAACCCGATGCATGGTCGTGACCAGAAAGGTGCGGTAGCTTCACTGACTTCCGTAGCCAAACTGCCGTTTGCCTATGCGAAAGATGGTATCTCCTATACCTTCTCAATCGTGCCAAACGCGCTGGGTAAAGATGATAACGTGCGTAAAACCAACCTTGCCGGTCTGATGGATGGTTACTTCCATCATGAAGCCAGCATTGAAGGCGGTCAGCACCTTAACGTTAACGTCATGAACCGTGAAATGCTGCTGGACGCGATGGAGCATCCAGAGAAGTATCCGCAGCTGACCATCCGCGTTTCCGGTTATGCTGTGCGCTTTAACTCCCTGACTAAAGAGCAGCAGCAGGATGTGATTACCCGTACCTTCACACAGTCCCTGTAATCACGGTTAAACCCGATAAAAAAGGCTCCTCGCGGAGCCTTTTCCTTAAAAGTCTGTTCTGGTGGTCATCTCTGTCAGGGTTCCCACCAGAATCGATTTCCTGCCCTGAGCGCAACAGAGATTGCGCCGTCTGTCCCGGCAGACTCACTGGAGAAAACATCGCAATGTCAGTTAACGGTCGTATCCACTCATTTGAATCCTGCGGCACCGTCGATGGTCCCGGTATCCGTTTTATCACCTTCTTCCAGGGCTGCCTGATGCGCTGCCTCTACTGTCACAACCGCGACACCTGGGATACGCACGGGGGCAAAGAGATCAGCGTCGAAGCGCTGATGGCGGATGTACTCTCCTATCGCCATTTTATGAACGCCTCTGGTGGCGGCGTCACGGCCTCAGGCGGTGAAGCCATTCTTCAGGCTGAATTTGTGCGCGACTGGTTCCGTGCCTGTAAGGCCGAAGGTATTCATACCTGTCTCGACACCAACGGCTTCGTACGCCGCTATGATCCGGTGATCGATGAACTGCTCGACGTTACCGACTTAGTGATGCTCGACCTGAAACAGATGAATGATGACGTGCATCAGATTCTGGTGGGTGTCTCTAATCACCGTACGCTGGACTTTGCCCGTTACCTGCAGAAAAAAGGCAAACGGACATGGATCCGTTTTGTCGTGGTGCCCGGCTATTCCGACGATGATGACACCGCGCATCGGCTGGGTGAATTCACGCGTGACATGGAGAACGTTGAGAAGATTGAATTGCTGCCCTATCACGAGCTGGGTAAGCATAAATGGATTGCGATGGGTGAAGAGTACAAGCTGGACGGGGTGAAGCCACCGAGCAAAGAGACAATGGAGCGCGTGAAAAACATTCTCGCCAGCTATGGCCACGAAGTGATGTACTGAAGAATCTGCCACAAAAAAAGGGAGCTTAACGCTCCCTTTTTGCTGTTCAGCGATCAGGCATGTGCCACTGGCGTAGCCTGATGATTCGCTTTGCGCAGCAGCATCACCAGATAAATCAGCGCCACAGCAGCGATCATCACGAACAGTAGCTGGTCAGAATAATTCTGCATCAGAACAGAGGTCATTGCCGGTCCAGCCAGACTGCCCACGGTATAACTCATCAGCAGTGCCTGATTCATCGCTACCAGTTCATGATGTGCGACCGTCTCGCAAGCCCAGGACATCGCCACCGGATAGAGTGTGAAGCCCGCCAGTCCCAGAACAAACAGCGCTGGTGCCATCGCGGCATTGGTTAACATGGCCATCGCACCCAGGATAACCACAAAGACCTGAACTCGCAGCACCAGCATGCGACCAAAACGATCGGCCAGACGGCCAATGGGCCACTGGCCCACAATGCCTGCGCTGACCAGCAACGCCATCCAGTAACCCACATTGGCATCACTCATTCCCTGATGTGACAGGTAAAGCGGCATCAGGCCATAAAGCGAGCCCAGAAGGATGCCAGAGATAATGCAGCCATTGATGCCCAGACGTGAGCTACGGCGACGCAGCATCGGCCAGATGCGGGCCGGAGCGGCTTCTGTCGCTTCACCGCTGGCGGAGACGCGAGTAAAGACCAGTGGCAGCACGGCGCAGAAGACCAGCGACGTCACCCACGGAATCACGCTGAGTAATTCCGTAGACAGTTTGCTGACCAGCAACTGGCCTGTCACGGTGCCGATGTAATAGACAACCATATAGGCCGCCAGCAGCTGTCCCCGATTACGTACCGTTCCGCTGCACAGAAGTGCGCTCTCGACCACCACCCACATCAGCGCACAGCCGACACCGGCGATGAAACGCATTGAACTCCATGCCCAGAAACCCGACATCATCGCCAGGCACAGGGTTGCGACGGCAAACATCAAGGTAGCCAGGTAGTAGCTGCGGTTGAAGCCGTAATGCCTGATTAACCAGCCAGCCAGCAGAGTTCCTGCGAGATTACCGGTGTAATAGGAGGAGCTTACGATGCCCACCTGCCAGGTTGTCAGTAAGTCATGCGTCAGCCACAGTGGAACGAGCGTATTCAGCACGGCAATTGCGACCGTCATTAACATCAGGCCGCAAAGCAGCAATATCACGGGGCGTGACCAGGTTGACATAGGGGATAGAAACCAGAGCAAATGAAGGAAATTGCGCGCAGTTTGCCACTGGCCTTTTTAAAGTCAATGGGCGAATTTTAACGGCAGCACATTTTGCTGTGCGACAATTTAATTTACTAATCTTCAGTGGGTTACAATCGTAAGAAGCGGCAGGTCGCTAAATGCTATCTCTATGAAAAATTAGGTTTTTAGCCATTCCGGCCTGGCTGGTATCGATAACGTTTATTTGTGATTAAAATGAGGCCTGACAGAACAGTTTTTCCGGAGCAATAACATAAAAAAACCCGGCCATGGCCGGGTTCAGAGAGTTACTGTTGCTTAGCCGATAATTTCGACGCCATTCATATAGGGGCGTAAAACCTCAGGCACAGTGATGCGGCCATCTTCCTGCTGATAATTTTCCAGCACCGCCACCAGGGTACGGCCTACGGCCAGCCCTGAGCCATTCAGGGTATGAACCAGACGCGGTTTCTTATCCTGTTTGTTGCGGCAACGCGCCTGCATACGACGCGCCTGGAAATCACCCATGTTGGAACAGGATGAAATTTCACGATAGGTATTCTGCGCCGGTAGCCAGACTTCCAGATCGTAAGTTTTAGTCGATCCAAAGCCCATATCGCCGGTGCAGAGTAAAACCTTACGATATGGCAGGTTCAGCAGCTGCAGCACTTTCTCAGCGTGACCGGTCAGCTCTTCCAGGGCATCCATTGACTGCTCCGGCGTGACGATCTGCACCATCTCAACTTTGTCGAACTGGTGCATACGGATCAGGCCACGCGTGTCACGACCGTAAGAACCCGCTTCAGAACGGAAGCACGGCGTATGCGCAGTCAGTTTAACCGGCAGGCTATCCTCTTCGAGGATCTCATCACGCACCAGGTTAGTCAGCGGCACTTCCGCAGTAGGAATTAACGCATAGTTGCTGCTGTCTGACTCCTCTTCCAGCGGACGGGTGTGGAACAGGTCTTCGCCAAACTTAGGCAGCTGTCCGGTACCGTAAAGCGTTTCGTGGTTAACCAGATAAGGCACGTAGGTTTCAAGGTAGCCATGCTGCTCGGTGTGCAGGTCAATCATAAACTGACTCAGTGCACGGTGCAGGCGGGCAATCTGCCCCTGCATGACCACAAAGCGTGAACCGGTCAGTTTCACGGCAGACGCAAAATCCAGGCCTTTAGCCGCTTCACCCAGCTCAACGTGATCTTTAACCGGGAAGCTGAACTCGCGCGGGGTACCCCAGCGGCTCACTTCCTGGTTTTCGCTGTCATCTTTGCCCAGCGGCACTTCATCGGCCGGAATGTTCGGCAGTGCCAGTGAGAAGTCACGGATTTGATTCTGCAGTTCATCCAGTTCTGCTTTTGCGGCATCCAGGCGTTCGCCCAGCGCGTTCACTTCCTGACGCAGCGGCTCGATGTCTTCCCCACGTGCTTTGGCCTGACCGATGGATTTGGATCGGGAGTTACGCTCTGCCTGCAGATTTTCTGTTTCTACCTGCAGTACTTTACGACGCTCTTCAAGCGAACGCAGCGTTTCCACATCCAGTTTATATCCCCGGCGTGCCAGTTTTTCTGCGACTGCGTCTGGCTCGTTACGCAGCAGATTGGGATCGAGCATGCTTATCCTGTGTATAAAAAGTTGGTTGAAAGAAGGGACACATTCCTGCGGAATGCGTTGAAAACATTGCCCACATTACCGTAACGTCCGTTTCAGCGGTAGCGTTTTGTCGGGCTATTTTGATCCTGCTCAGCGAGCCAGCTTAGCTTTTCACCAATCTTACCCTCAAGCCCGCGCTGGGTTGGGATGTAATAGCGCGCGCTGGCCAGTTCCTGCGGAAAATAGACTTCCCCGGCGGCGTAGGCGTTGGTTTCGTCATGGGCATAACGGTACTCTTTGCCCAGCCCCATCTCTTTCATCAGCTTAGTTGGCGCGTTGCGCAGATGTTCCGGCACATCGTAATCGGGATTATCGCGCGCATCACGCATGGCCGCTTTAAAGGCGTTATAAACCGCGTTACTTTTTGGCGCGCAGGCGAGATAAACAATCGCCTGAGCGATGGCGCGCTCCCCTTCTGCCGGACCGACGCGCGTGAAGCAATCCCAGGCCGCAATCGCCACCTGCATACCGCGCGGATCGGCATTGCCGACATCTTCAGAAGCGATAGCCAGCAACCGGCGTGCCACATAAAGCGGGTCGCCACCTGCGGTGATGATGCGCGCATACCAGTAGAGCGCCGCATCCGGGGCAGAGCCGCGGACTGATTTGTGCAGAGCCGAAATCAGATCGTAAAAACGGTCACCCTTGTTATCAAAACGCGCGGACCGCTCACCCGAGACTTCCTTAAGCAACTGCGGCGTCAGTTCACGCTGACCCGAGGCGGTGATTTCGGCCATGTCCGCCATCATCTCCAGCGTATTCAGCGCCCGACGTGCATCACCATTAACCAGTTCAGCAATCATCCTGCGGGTGTTATCCGGCAGCACGATGTCACTGTCGCCATAGCCCCGCGCGTTATCCTGCATCGCCTGATCCAGCACCTGCTCAATATCCTCGGTCGTCAGTGATTTCAGCAGGTAAACGCGGGCGCGTGACAGCAATGCGGAGTTGAGTTCAAAAGAGGGGTTTTCGGTGGTCGCACCAATAAAGGTGATGGTGCCATCTTCAATATGCGGCAGAAAAGCATCCTGCTGGCTTTTGTTGAATCGATGGACCTCGTCCACAAACAGGATGGTACGCCGCCCGGCATGCTTATTCTGTCGGGCGCGCTCAATTGCTTCACGGATCTCTTTGACGCCGGAGGTCACTGCCGAAATACGCTCCACATCGGCATTGCCATAGTGTGCGATGATCTCAGCCAGCGTGGTTTTGCCGGTCCCGGGCGGTCCCCACAGGATCATTGAATGCAGGTGCCCTGCTTCAATCGCGCGTGGCAGAGGTTTGCCCGCGCCCAGCAGATGCTGCTGACCAATGTACTGTTTCAATGTTTCTGGCCGCATACGCGCGGCCAGTGGTTTGAAATTTTCGGTGGAAAAATCCAGGGACAGGTTACTCACCGTGACCTCACTGACGTTGGTCGTCCACCGTCACGCCTTTAGGCGGTGTGAACGTAAATTTGTCCGGGCTGATAGCGCCGTTCTGCTGGCTTTTCAGCTGGTAATCGCTACGCTGACCATCCTGCTCAATCGCGCTGAAGCGGTTAATGGTGCCGCTGGACGTCACCTGGATGGTGAACTGCTTCAGGTTGCCGTCGCTGTTTTTGGGTGTCAGTTCAAAATTGTCACCCTGCTGTTTGATGTTGTACTGCTTCCAGTCGTTTGACTGGTTGCGGGCAATCAGCATAAACGGCGTGTTGCTGGTCGCATTCTGCAGCCGGCTTACGGTTGCCTGCTCAACAAACGGATTGTAGAACCACAGCGACTTACCATCGGAGATGATGATGCTTTCGTCCGGTGCCGTCATGTGCCAGTTAAACAGGCTGGGACGTTTTACCCACAGTTCGCCTTCGCCATCCTGCACATTCGCACCGCTGCTGTCGGTCACTTTTTGGGTGAAGCTGGCGTGGAAGCTGCTGACCTTGTTCAGGCGCTGTTGCAGATCACTGGAAGCATCAGCCAATACGCTGGCTGAAGAAAAGGTGGCCAACAGGCCCAGAGCGATTACGCGTAATTTCATCTGCTTCAATTCCTTATTTAAACGTTCCCATCGATAACTGCATTAAGCCTGGTCGCCGTTCCGCCATCAGAACAGAGGAAAAAACCGAAAGCTGATTCAGATATGGGGTTTAACCGCATAAAAACAATGAGCCAGTCGGAACTGGCTCATTGAGTAGTGTTTCAAAACATTTAACCGCTACATATCGTGCGGCGGCGGCGACAGCACTTCACGGTTACCATTGTGGCCGGGTGCAGAAACGATGCCCTGCGCTTCCATCTGCTCAATGATACGTGCCGCCCGGTTATAACCGATGCGGAACTGACGCTGAACGCCTGAAATCGACGCACGACGTTTATCGACCACGAAGCCAACGGCCTGATCGAACAGCGGATCGAGCTCTTCATCGCTGTCGATGCCACCGGCGCTTTCGCTCTCTTCACCTGCCGTAATGCTGTCGATATATTGCGGACGGCCACGTGCTTTCCAGTCCTGAACCACAGCATGCACTTCCTGATCACGAACAAACGCCCCGTGAACACGAATCGGCAGCGACGAGTTTGGCGGCATGTAGAGCATGTCACCCATACCCAGCAGTGACTCCGCGCCGCCCTGATCGAGAATGGTACGTGAGTCAATTTTGCTCGAAACGGTAAAGGCGATACGTGTCGGGATGTTCGCTTTGATCAGGCCGGTGATGACATCCACAGAAGGACGCTGTGTTGCCAGCACCAGATGGATGCCTGCGGCACGGGCTTTCTGTGCCAGGCGCGCAATCAGCTCTTCAACCTTTTTACCCACTGCCATGATCAGGTCAGCAAACTCATCGACCATCACGACGATGTAAGGCAGTTTTTCCAGAACCGGCGGCGTCATATCCATGCTGTCGCCCGGTTTCCAGAACGGATCAGGAATCGGACGACCCATCGCTTCGGCCTGTTCCACTTTTTCGTTGTAACCTGCCAGGTTACGCACGCCCAGCGCCGACATCAGCTTGTAACGACGCTCCATTTCACCGACGCTCCAGCGCAGCGCATTCGCCGCATCCTTCATGTCTGTGACGACTTCGGTCAGCAGGTGCGGAATGCCTTCATAGACCGACAGCTCCAGCATTTTCGGGTCGATCATGATGAAGCGAACTTCTTCCGGCGTCGCCTTGTAGAGCATGCTGATAATCATGGCGTTTACGCCCACAGATTTACCGGAACCGGTGGTACCGGCAACCAGTAAGTGCGGCATTTTCGCCAGATCGGCCACGACCGGCTGACCGGCAATGTCTTTACCCAGCACCACGGCCAGCGGAGACGGGTTGTCGCGGAATTTAGGGCAATCCAGCACTTCACGCAGATAGACGGTCTGACGATGTTTGTTCGGCAGTTCCAGACCCACGTAAGGCTTGCCAGGAATGACTTCCACCACACGCACTGCGACCGTCGAGAGTGAACGCGCTAAATCGCGCGACAGGTTCGAAATACGCGCTGCTTTCACGCCTGGTGCCAGATCCAGTTCGAAACGGGTGATAACCGGGCCAGGCGAGATGCCAACCACTTCAGCTTTGACGCGATAATCACCTAAGCGCGACTCAACCAGGCGGGCAGTCTGCTCCAGCGAGAACATATCAACCGGCTCTTCCTCGACAGGTGGAGCGGTCAGCAAATCCAGCGAAGGCAGTGGCGTGGAGGGTTTCTCCAGCGGCTGCTCATGACGCATCAGGAACGGATGAATCAGGCTGTCATGCAGTGAAGGTTTCGCTTCTTCAACCGGCTGAACCGGCGCCGTAGCTGGCGCGCCATAAGCAGGCGAAGAATAAGTCGGAGCCTGTGGTGCCGCTGGTGCGCTATAAGCGGGCGCTGCAGGCGCTGCAGGCGCAGCATACACCGGTTCTGCGGGTTCTGAAGGCGCACTATAGACAGGCTCTGCCGGGGCAAAGCTGGCTGGCGCAGGAACCAGAGCGGCGGCCTGAGGTCTTGAAACCTCACTCACCTGCTGCCACGGTTCGTGTGAAACCGCCGGGGCGTCCGGTTCTGGCGTTGCAGCAATGGTAAATAGCGGTTCAGAAGGACCGTCATCCACCAGATCTTTCATCGGTGAAAAATCAAACGCTGAGGCAGTATCGATATTGAATACCGGCTCTTTTTTTACTTCTGGCTCATAGCGCTGCTGTTGCTGCTCGGCGAACTGACGCGCCAGTGCATCCTGCTGCTGCGCATCCTGCTCATCTTCCTCATCCTGCTGCCAGCTGGTGCCATAACGCTGCTGCTGTTCAGACTCGAAAGCCTGACGCAGTTCAGCCTGCTGGAGCGCCTCTTCAGCATCCGGTGCTGTAGAAACTGCTCCGGTCGGGGCTGTTTCGCTCTCTTCGGTTTTCGCTCTCTCTTCAGCCATGCGCTGAGAAGGCAACTTAATGCCATAAGAGGCGAGTTCACGACGGGTAGGCAGTTTTACCGGATTCGGACGCGGCAGCGCCGGTCCGATACCCTGCTTGACCTGCGGGTTGAGATTGGTTTCAGGAACTAAATCGAAAACAGGTGCAGTACGCGTCGTTGCCGTTGCGGCTGTTGCAGCAGCAGCGGCGGTCGCAGCGGCTGCTGCAGCAGGGATCACGGATGCGTCACGCCAGTTACCCATTTTAGGTTCGTCATCGTCGTAAGCACTGAACGAGGGCGCAGCCGGGGCTTCGTCCGGCATTTCAAAGTGATAAAGCGGTGGTGCGGCCGCAGGCGCTGGAGCACTCTGCGCCGGAGTCGGAGCAGTTGTTGCACCATAGGATGGAGGCGCGCTCGGTGCAGCTGCTGGCGCAGGTTGTGCCGTCGGCGATACTGAAGCAGCAGGAGCCGATGCCGTATACGCCGCAGCAGCCGGTGCTGCAACAGCGGCAGGCGCAGGCGTTTCCGAAGCAGCGGGTGCAAGAGTCACCTCTGCAGCTTCCGCCGTCGCCACTACCGCAGCACTGGTTGCTGCCGCCGCTTTAGCCAGCAGCGGATCCGGCTGTGACGCTGCAGCGGCTGCACGTGGCGCAGAAAGCAGCACATCATCATCCTGATCCGCAGCATGGAGTTCGGGGACATCCACGTATTCATGCGCGTCCTGCTCATCATCCTCTTCCTGCCAGGGTTCATCGTGACGCGAACGGTTGCTGGCAAACGTCAGCACGCCCATCACCACGCCACCGATTCTTTCTGCAATGGTGAGCCATGACCAGCCGGTATAAAGGGTAATGCCCGCCGCCCATACGCAGAGCAGCATCAGCGTACCACCAGCCGGACTGAACCAGGGGGCAATCGCGTTACTCACCAGGCTGCCAATCACGCCGCCCGAGGCAAAATACCAGATATCATCGGCGTTCAGCGCCGCCATACCACAGGTCGTCACCACCAGCGCAAGGACGCCAATTAAGCGCAGCCCGACGGCAAAGTAGTCAAAATAGTCCTGGCTATCGCGCTGACGGAAAGCAATCCAGCACAGACCCAGGATGACAGGAGGAATGGCGTACGCCATCACACCAAAAATGAAGAGTAAGGTGTCAGCCAGCCAGGCACCGACGCTGCCGCCGATATTATGGATAGGTTCATGCCAGGCCGTTTGCGACCAGCTCGGGTCGGAAGGGTTAAAACTGACCAGTGAAACCATCAGGTAGATGGCAAACAGCGCCACCAGAATAAGCAACGCTTCCAGCAGACGACGTCCACTGCTCAGCGATTGTAACGAAACGTCTTTATCTTCTGTATATTCCTGGCTCAAGAGGACTCTCCAGGTGCCTGTAAAGTAAGAAGCAACAGCGTCGGGCAAGCCCGACGCTGATCCTGTATGAATTCACAGGAGTGTACCGAAATCTCACAGGTTTTGCACCTGCCCCGCATCAGCGAGTTTTGATCACCAGTCGATTGCTCTGTTTGACCTCTTCCATCACCACATAAGTTCGCGTGTCGTTTACGCCCGGCAGGCGCAACAGGGTTTCACCCAGTAGCTTACGGTAGGCAGACATATCAGGTACGCGCGTTTTCAGCAGGTAGTCGAAATCGCCGGAAACGAGGTGACACTCTTGAGTTTCCTCAAGTTTTTGCACAGCGGCGTTAAATTGCTCAAACACATCCGGCGCACCACGATTCAGAGTAATCTCAACGAATACCAGCAGAGACGCATCCAGATAGTGCGGGTTTAACTGCGCGGTGTAGCCAAGAATAAATCCCTGACGTTCGAGACGACGCACGCGCTCAAGACATGGCGTAGGTGATAAGCCCACGCGTTTGGAAAGCTCTACGTTTGAAATGCGACCATCTTTCTGAAGTTCATTCAGAATGTTCCTGTCAATTCTGTCGAGGTCTTTCCCGGGGCGTTTCTTATTGTCTACCATTATTATTGTCTCTCTTAATTCCTTCCCTTTACCTGCCACGCCCTGAAAACGCTCATTGTTCGGGGCATTTCTGAAGTGAGCTAACAGAGCCTGTGTTCTGACACCTATCGATATGACGCATGTTGTCTGTCCACATCATGCGTCATTATCCATATCAGGCTGCTTTTATTCGGCGTTACGTGCAAAACGGGCGATGAAAACCTGTTTTGTTCCGATAAATGTTATTCGCTTCTGATAATGTTTTCGCAAAAGCGCAGGCGATTGTCAAAGTAAAATCACCAAATTCAGGACAAGATGCCAGACAGTTCGCTGGGTATCTGTTTTTAAATGACTATTTTTCCACTATTGCACCCCTCTAACCCGAGTTTTGCCCCCTTTTGGCGCATTGGCCAGGCAAAACCGTCGCTCATCGTCTACGCCGTTTGCAGCTATCGTTAACAAAATTGCCTAAGCCTTGTCATTGTCGCCGGATATTCCCTACAATCGCAGGCTATGTCAGCCGAATGAAACTGAGGAACGCATGAGTACGGCCAAACACAGTAAGTTACTCATTCTGGGCTCCGGCCCAGCGGGTTATACCGCAGCCGTTTATGCTGCACGCGCCAACCTGAACCCGGTACTGATTACGGGTCTGGAAAAAGGCGGACAGCTGACCACTACCACCGAGGTAGAGAACTGGCCGGGCGACCCGCACGATCTGACAGGTCCATCGCTGATGGAGCGGATGCATGAGCATGCCGAAAAATTTAATACTGAGATCATTTTCGATCACATTCACACCGTCGATTTGCAGAACCGTCCGTTCCGCCTCACGGGTGACAGCGGCGAATACACGGCAGATGCCCTGATCATCGCCACCGGTGCGTCAGCGCGCTACCTCGGTCTGCCTTCCGAAGAGGCCTTTAAAGGCAAAGGCGTCTCTGCCTGTGCAACCTGTGACGGCTTCTTCTATCGCAACCAGAAAGTCGCGGTGATTGGCGGTGGCAACACGGCTGTGGAAGAGGCGCTCTACCTGGCGAATATTGCGGCTGAAGTGCACCTTATTCACCGTCGTGATAGCTTCCGCGCAGAGAAGATCCTGATCGACCGCCTGATGGAAAAAGTGCGCAATGGCAATATCGTGCTGCACACCCATCGCACGCTGGAAGAAGTGGTGGGCGATCAGATGGGTGTCACCGGTCTGACACTGCGTTCTACCCAGAACAGTGATGAGACAGAAGCGCTGGAGGTGGCGGGTCTTTTTGTTGCTATCGGACACAGCCCGAATACGGCCATTTTTGAGGGTCAGCTGGCGCTGGAGAACGGTTACATCAAAGTTCAGTCAGGTCTGCACGGCAACGCCACTCAGACCAGCATCCCTGGCGTCTTTGCGGCAGGCGATGTGATGGACCATATCTATCGTCAGGCGATCACCTCTGCGGGCACCGGCTGTATGGCCGCGTTAGACGCTGAGCGCTTTCTTGACGGACTGGTTAAAAACGATCAGTAAGTTGTTAACCCTCTGATCTCAAATGTTCCAGGCGACGGTTTTTCCGTCGCCTTTTTTATTGCTCTCATGCTAGATTCTTGCGCCTGAAGAGATGGAAATGTCTTTCCATTTTCCCCCGTCATCGACATCTATCATGGTCACGCATGGACAAATCGCGGCAGCAGCATCTTACCCGCTGGCTTCGTCAGCAACGTCGTTTCGCCGGTCGCTGGTTGCGGCTTAACACGCTGCTGGGCATGGCGAGTGCCCTGCTGATCATTGCCCAGTCGGGTTTACTGGCCTCGCTGCTGCAGGCGCTGATCATTGACCAGCAGCCGCGTGAAACCCTGACGGTCAGCATCCTCCTGTTACTGCTCTGCTTTGTGCTCCGTGCCCTGATTAACTATGCCCGTGAACTGACCGGCTATCGTGCCGGGCAGGCTATCCGTCAGGCTTTACGTCAGCAGGTCTTAGATCGGTTATCTGCGCTGGGTCCGGCGTGGATTCAGGGAAAGCCAGCCGGAAGCTGGGCAACCCTGCTGCTGGAGCAGATCGAAGAGATGCAGGAATACTACGCCCGCTATCTGCCGCAGATGACCCTGGCGGTGCTGATCCCCTGCTGCATTCTGCTGACTATTTTCCCGCTGAACTGGACGGCAGGTCTGATCCTGCTTGCCACCGCGCCGTTGATACCGCTGTTTATGGCGCTGGTCGGAATGGGTGCGGCCGAGGCCAACCGCCGTAACTTCCTGGTGCTGGCCCGCCTGAGCGGTAACTTTCTTGACCGTCTGCGCGGCAGAGAGACGCTGCGGCTGTTTCATCGTGGTGAAGCAGAGCAGCAGGCCGTCGCCGCTACCACCACCGATTTTCGCCAGCGCACAATGGAAGTGCTGCGCTTAGCCTTTCTTTCCTCCGCCGTACTGGAGTTTTTTGCCTCGTTAGCCATTGCCGTGGTCGCCGTCTATTTTGGTTTCTCCTATCTGGGGGAATTGCATTTCGGTGCTTACGGCCAGAGCGTGACGCTGTTTGCCGGGTTCCTGGTGCTGATCCTCGCCCCGGAGTTTTTCCAGCCGTTGCGCGATCTCGGCGCGTTCTATCACGCCAAAGCTCAGGCGGTGGGCGGGGCCGATGCGCTTGAAGCCTTTATGCAGGCGACGCCCGACGCTGCACCGCAGGAAGGCCAGCTGTCTTTCACTGACGATTGCGCCATTGCACTTGTCGCCGATGAGCTGTGCGTCTGCGCGCCCGATGGCCAGGTGCTGTGCGGCCCGCTCACCTTTACCATCGCCGCGGGTGAGCAGATTGCGCTGGTCGGTCAAAGCGGGGCCGGTAAAACGGCCCTGATGAATGCCCTGCTGGGTTTTCTGCCTTATCAGGGCTCGCTGAAGGCGAATGGCGTTGAACTGCGCGAAATACGGCGAAGTGACTGGCATCAGCAGCTGAGCTGGACAGGACAGAACCCGCAGTTACCGGCCGCCACTTTGCGCGACAACATCCTGATGAATGCCCCCTGGGACGGCGAACGCTTTGCGGCGCTGCTGGCATCGTGTGGCATTAACGAATTTCTGCCGCGTATGCCCCACGGTATTGAGACCCAGCCTGGCGATGGCGGTAATCAGCTGTCGGTAGGTCAGGCGCAGCGAATCGCGGTCGCACGCGCACTTTATAAATCCTCACATTTTTTGCTGCTCGATGAACCGGCTGCCAGTCTGGATGCACTCAGCGAACGTCATGTAATGCTGGCGCTTAACGAGGCAGCAGCCCGGCAGACCACACTGATGATTACCCATCAGATTGATACGCTCAGTCGCTGGCAGACGCTCTGGGTGATGGAAGCGGGTAAGCTGGTGCAACAGGGTAACTGGCAGCAGCTGTCGCAACAGCCGGGTGCCTTCAGTGAGATGCTGAAGCATCGTCAACAGGAGATCCGCTGATGTCCGCGTTACGTCCTTTTCTTCGTCTCTGGCTGCGTCACCCGTTTCGTCTGGCGCTGGGCATTGTGCTGGCGATCGTTACGCTGCTGGCCAGCATCGGCCTGCTGACGCTCTCTGGCTGGTTCCTGGCCGCCTCGTCGGTGGCCGGTGTCGCCGGTCTCTATACCTTCAACTATATGCTGCCTGCGGCAGGCGTTCGTGGCGCAGCCATTATTCGCACCGCCGCACGCTACGCTGAACGGCTGGTCAGTCACGATGCGACCTTCAGGGTGCTTCAGCATCTGCGCGTCCACACCTTCAGCCGCCTGATGGCCCTTTCGCCGGGACAGCTTTCGCGGTTCCGGCAGGCGGATCTGCTTAATCGCTTTGTGGCTGATGTCGATACGCTGGATCACCTCTATCTGCGCGTTATCTCGCCGCTGCTGGGCGCGTTTGTGGTTATTGTCGTGGTCACTGTCGGGATGAGTTTCATTGATGTACCGCTGGCACTGACGCTGGGCGGCATTATGCTGTATACGCTGGTCCTGATGCCCGCGCTGTTTTATCGTCTGGGATCACCCGCCGGCGTCGCCATTGCACGGGGCCGTGCCCGCTGGCGCTTGCAGCTGATGCAGTGGCTGGCGGCTCAGGCCGAACTGACTTTGTATGGTGCATCGCAGAGCTGGCGTCATCAACTTGATCAGGATGAGGAGCGCTGGCAGCAGGCGCAAAGTCAGCAACAGCGTTTGCAGGCCGCCGCCCAGAGTCTGCTCCTGCTGATCAGCGGCGTTACGGTCACACTTCTGCTCTGGCTCAGTGCTGCCACCCTCAGCGAACAGCATTTACCCGGCTCGCTGATAGCGCTGGTGGTGTTTTGCGCCCTGGCCGCCTTCGAGGCGCTGGCACCGGTAGCCGGGGCCTTCCTGCCCATGTCGCAGGTGATAAACGCCGCTCAGCGGGTCAATGACATTATCGATCAGTCACCCGCGATCACCTTCCCGCCGCATTCAGATGCCCGGCCTGGCCCTCTGGCGGTCGATATCGACCAGCTCGATTTCAGCTATCCCGATCGGCCGGATAAGGTGCTGAACCGCTGCACGCTTAAGGTGGCAGCCGGTGAACACATTGCCTTGCTGGGACCGACCGGCTGCGGAAAGTCAACGCTGCTGGCACTGTTAACCCGTGGCCGGGAGAGCCAGCATGGCGTGATTAATCTTAATGACCTGCCGATTACAGCCTGGTCAGAGCCAGCGTTACGCCAGCGCATCAGCGTTGTGACTCAGCGCGTTCACCTCTTCAGCCAGAGCCTGCGCGATAACTTACTGCTGGCCTGCCCCGGTGCCAGCGATGAGCAGCTTATCCGCGCACTGAACGACGTTGGCCTGCAGCGCCTGCTCGAAAACCAGGAAGGATTAAACGCCTGGATGGGAGAAGGCGGTCGCCCGCTGTCAGGCGGCGAACTGCGTCGGCTGGCGCTGGCACGTGCATTACTGCATGACGGCGATCTCTGGCTGCTGGATGAACCTACCGAAGGGCTGGATGCCACCACCGAGCAGCACATTCTTGCCCTGCTGCAGCGGCTGACCGCCGGAAAGACGATGATTATGGTCACCCATCGCCTCAGCGGCCTGGAGCAGATGGATCGCATCTGCGTGATGGATAATGGTGCCATTGTTGAACAGGGTAGGCATGCGGAATTAATCTCAAAAGCGGGTCGCTACTGGCGTTTCCGGCAGCGTATTGCGTTATAGTCTTAGCGAAATGCTGCTGGGTAACATAACGCAATGAGACTGGTACAACTGTCACGGGAATCTCTGCAATTTCCCCCACCTGAAATGGCGCTGCGCGAGCCAAACGGCCTGCTGGCGATGGGCGGGGATCTCTCCCCTGCCCGATTGCTTAACGCCTATCAGCGCGGCATCTTTCCGTGGTTTTCGCCTGGCGATCCGATTCTCTGGTGGTCACCCGATCCCCGTGCCGTTCTGTTACCCGAGCAGTTTCATCTCAGCCGCAGCATGAAGCGTTTCCATAGCCGCTCGCCCTATCGGGTGACGATGAACGAATCGTTTGATGAGGTGATCGAGGGCTGCGCCACCGGTCGCGAGGAAGGTACATGGATCACCTTTGAAATGAAGCGCGCCTGGTTGCGATTGTATGAACTGGGTCACGCCCACTCCATTGAGGTGTGGGACGAGCATCAGCTGGTGGGTGGGATGTACGGGCTGGCGATGGGACAAATCTTCTGCGGCGAATCGATGTTCAGCCGTCAGCAGAATGCGTCTAAAACCGCACTTTGGGTGTTCTGCCAGCATTTCATCCGTCATCAGGGGCGTCTGGTGGATTGTCAGGTACTTAACCCGCATACCGCTTCTTTAGGTGCGCAGGAAATCCCGCGCGCGGACTATCTGCAATATGTACAAAGCCTTGCGAGCCAGCCGGTCAGCGATGGCTGCTGGCAGACACAAACGCTTTTTTAGCCGCACAGAGATGTTTTGCACACATAAAGGCGCATAAGTGGTATAATAGTCGAGTTTGGTATGTCGTCCGCGCTTCGCAATAACGAGCCGGAATTGCCAGGCTGGGAATCTCAACGCACTCTCGGAACTGTTTTCAATCGTGCGCGTGTAACCGGTTGATACAGATTCTTAGCCC
>Ga0308156_1001838_pt1 | contig 21853 bp, 19 predicted proteins | sample PhyAR2_FD_201041 | JGI IMG/M metagenome (GOLD analysis project Ga0308156, IMG submission 201041) | Phyllosphere microbial communities from UC Gill Tract Community Farm, Albany, California, United States - DLSL A.R2 | ecosystem: Host-associated > Plants > Phyllosphere > Unclassified | place: USA... | reverse complement strand
CGCGATCTGGACCGGCGTGCAGAAGGTCGTCAAGTCGGCGAGCGGTGGCGACAAGACCGCCGGACAGCGCCTCGACTCCGCCGTCGCCGCGGGCCGCAAGGCTGCTGAGGACATCGTCGACGCGACCGAGGACGCCGTCGACGAGGCCAAGGACGCAGCCAAGAAGGATGCCCCGAGCAAGCCCGCGACCAAGAAGTCCACGTCTGCACGTTCCACCGCAGCGAAGTCCGGAGACTGACATGCCCCGCGGATACCGCGACCGCGCCGAGGACAGCCTGCTGTCGCTGATCGGCGATCTGCCCGAACTCATCGGCAACCTCGTCAAGGCCGAGATCGACGCCGCGAAGACCTGGGTGTCGAGGACCGCGAAGGACGCGGGCATCGGCTCGGTCTGGTTCCTCGTCGCACTGTTCTTCCTCTTCTGGGCCGTGCCGGTGATCCTCGTGTTCGCCATCGCGGGGTTGTCGTCGTGGTGGCCGGTCTGGCTCTCGGCGCTCGCCGTGCTCGGCATCCTGATCATCGCCGTGCTGCTGTTCGCGCTGCTCGGCATCCTGAAGTTCCGCAAGGTGCTCCGCCGACAGAATCCCGCGCAGGCGGTCGGCGAGGACATCCGACTCGTGAAGGAAGCCGGCGATGACGAACTCTGAGAGCACCTCGATCCAGAAGGCAGCGGGTCTCACCTCGCTGCCCAAGACGGCCGTCCCCGCCGGGATCGTCGACCCCGTGGCATCCGCGCGCGCCGAATTGAAGGCCGCCCTCGCCGCCATCGAGGTCAAGGGCAATGTGCCGAGACGGCTCGACAAGGCCTCGAAGCGGGCCGCAGCGAAGGCGCGAGTCTTCGCCGACCGCAACCCGGTCGCGGCCGTCGCCGCAGCCGTCGCGGTCGCCGCCACGGTCGGCGGCGCGGTGTGGGTCATCGCCCGAGCGCTCTCCCGCTGAGTCTCTCCCCGGTCCGAGCCTCGGCCCGCGCTGTCAAGGCGGTCCGGGTAATTCGCCACCACTCGGCAAAGGGGGCAGACTGGATCCATGTCCGATGAGCGCGAAGAGAACCCGTCCGGCTTCACCCTGTGGGCCGTCTGGCGACGAAACCCCGACGTTCCGGTCACCGAGTCCGATTCGACCGAGCTCGAGACGATCATCTCCTACATCGAGGACTCGGGCGTCACGGTCCGTGGTTTCTACGACGTCTCGGGTCTGAAGGCCGACGCCGACCTCATGGTCTGGCTGCACGGCGACACCGCGGAGGACCTGCAGAAGGCCCTGCGTCGTCTGCGCCGCACGGAGCTGCTCCGTTCTCTCCTCCCGGTCTGGAACGTCATGGGCGTGCACCGTGACGCCGAGTTCAACCGCGCGCACGTGCCCGGTTTCCTCCGCGGCGTCGAGCCGAAGGACTGGCTGTGCCTGTACCCCTTCGTGCGCACGCCCGAGTGGTACCTCGCGCCCGAGGAGGAGCGCCGAAAGATGCTCGCGGACCACGGTCGCAAGGGTGCCGCCTTCACGGGGGTCATCGCGAACACGGTCGCCGCGTTCGCTCTGGGTGACTACGAGTGGCTGCTGCCGCTCGAGGCCGATGAGGTCACCGAGCTCGTGGATCTCATGCGCGACCTGCGCTACACCGACGCGCGTCTGTACGTGAAGGAGGAGATCCCCTTCTACACGGGGCGCCGCCTCCGTTTCGACGAGATCGCGGACGTGCTGCAGTAGGCCGCGCCATGACGATTCCGATGAACCCGTCCACCCCGATCCGGCTGGGCACCCGCCGCAGTGCGCTCGCCCAGGCGCAGTCCGGTCATGTCGCCGCCGCCCTCGAGAAGGTGTCCGGCCGCCGTGTCGAACTCGTGCCGATCACCAGCGAGGGCGACACGAACCGCGCCTCCCTGTCGGAGATCGGCGGCCAGGGGATCTTCGCCACACGCCTGCGCGAGGCGCTGCTGGCGGGGGAGTGCGACTTCCTCGTGCACTCGCTCAAAGATCTCCCGACCGCGATCCCCGCAGGTCTCGTGATCGCGGCGACGCCCGCGCGGGAGGACGCTCGCGATGTGGCGATCACGCGTGAGGGCACGCCCCTGCACGAGCTGGGCACGGGAAGCACGGTCGGCACGGGGTCTCCGCGACGCATCGCGCAGGTCCGCCGCCGGGCTCCGTACGCCGAGGTCGTCGACATCCGCGGCAACGTCGACTCGCGGCTGCAGCGTGTGGCCTCCGGTGAGCTGGATGCGGTGATCCTCGCCGCGGCGGGGCTGTCGCGGCTCGGCTCCGATTCGCCGCTGCGGCGCGAGGAGCTGGGGCTCGCGGAGTGGCCCACCGCCCCCGGACAGGGTTCGCTCGCCGTGGAGACCCGCGAGGACGCCCCCGAGGAGCTGCTCGCAGCGCTCGCCGAACTCGACGATGAGCGGACACGCCTGGCCGTCACGGTCGAGCGCGCGGTGCTCGAAGGACTCGACGCGGGATGCCAGGCGCCGATGGCCGCCCACGCGTCTTTCGACGGAGCCGAGATCCGCGTCAGGACGGTCGTCTACGCCCCGGATGGGGGCCGGCGCATCGGGCTCGACGTCACGGAGGTCCTGAACGGGGAGTATATTCAACGGAACGGCAGTGGCAATGACGCGGATGCTGCCGATGGTGCAGTCCCGATGCACGCGGCTCGCGAGCTCGGGTTGAGTGTTGCCCGTCGGCTGCTCGATCAAGGGGCGGCTGACCTTGTTTCCCGAGAGCATTCCTCATGACGAATTCGAAGCAGACCCGGCCGCTGGACGGCTGGCGGATCCTCGTACCCCGCGGTGGCCCGTGGGGCGACGGGGTGGCCGCGAGTCTTCGCGACCGCGGAGCGGTGCCCGTCGTGGCGCCGTTGATCAACTTCGCGCCGACCACCGATCAGGCGGCGCTCGACACCGCGCTGCGGCGGCTCGCCGCGGGAGAGTACGACTGGCTGACGGTCACGAGCGCGACGACGGTCGACGTGATGTTCGCGCACCGCGCCGTGGTGCCTCGCTCGACGCGGATCGCGGCGGTCGGTGAGACCACGGCGGCAGCGCTGCAGGCCGTGGGCTACGAGGTCGCGATCGTTCCCGAAGAGGACAACTCCGCTGCGGGTATGGCCGAGCAGCTCATCGCGCTCGAGACGCAGGAGCGTCGCCGCATCCTCGCGCTCCGCAGCGAGATCGCGAAGCCCGTGCTGAGCGTGATGCTTCAGGAGGCCGGCCACGATGTCGACAGCGTCGTGGCGTACCGCACGGTGGGCGTGCCGGTGACCGATCGCATCAAGCGCGATGTCGAGAACGGCCGCATCAACGCGATCCTCATCACCAGCGGTTCGGTGGCGGAGCAGGTGCGTGAGCAGTTCCCGCAGATCCCCGACGAGACGCTGCTGGCGGCGATCGGTCCTCGCACGGCCAAAGATGCCGACAGGGCAGGGCTCCCGATCACGGTCGTGGCCGACCGGCAGACGGTCGATGCGCTGATCGATGCCGTGTCGAGCTTCACCCTTCCGCATGCGTCGGACGAGCTGGCGCCGTGAGCTTCCCTGACGTGCGTCTGCGCCGGCTGCGCCAGTCTCCCGCGGTCCGTGGCCTGGTCCGCGAGACCTCGCTCGAGCCGCGCAATCTCGTGCTGCCCCTGTTCGTGCGTGAGGGACTGTCCGAGGCCGTGCCGATCGGATCGATGCCGGGGATCGTGCAGCATTCGCTCGACTCGCTGCGTGCTGCGGCGGTCGATGCCGCGGAGGCAGGAGTCGGCGGCGTGATGCTGTTCGGAGTGCCTGCCGTGCGCGACGCGCAGGGCTCGGGTGCAGACGATCCGCAGGGCATCCTGAACGTCGCGACCGAGGTTCTCGCGGCCGAGGTCGGCGACGCGCTGGTCGTGCAGACCGACCTCTGTCTCGACGAGTTCACCGACCACGGGCACTGCGGTGTGCTGGACGCCGACGGCGCGGTCGACAACGACGCGACTCTCGTGCGATACGCGTCGATGGCGCTCGCGCAGGCGCGGGCGGGATCACAGCTGCTGGGCCTGTCGGGGATGATGGACGGCCAGGTCGCGGTGATCCGCGCTGCGCTGGATGCCGAGGGCTTCACCGACACCCTGCTCCTCGCGTATGCGGCGAAATATGCGAGCGCCTTCTACGGGCCGTTCCGCGAGGCGGTCGATTCGCAGCTGAAGGGCGATCGCCGCACATACCAGCTCGACCCCGGCAACCGCCGCGAGGGTGTCCGCGAGGCCGTCGTCGACGAGCAGGAGGGCGCCGACATCGTCATGGTCAAGCCGGCGATGGCGTTCCTCGACGTGCTGCGGGAGGTCCGCGACACCGTCGAAATCCCCGTCTGGGCCTACCAGGTGTCGGGCGAGTACGCGATGATCGAGGCGGCTGCGGCCAACGGCTGGATCGACCGCCGTGCATCGATTCTGGAGTCGCTGCTGTCGATCCGCCGTGCCGGCGCCGACGCAGTGCTCACCTATTGGGCGACAGACGCCGCCCGCTGGCTGCGCGGCTGACACGCCGCCCCGCCGTTGTTCTGGAGGGACCCCATGACCGACCGCAATGACGACCTGTTCTCCGCTGCCCGCACGGTGATCCCCGGTGGGGTGAACTCGCCGGTGCGCGCCTACGGTTCGGTCGGCGGCACGCCGAGGTTCCTCGCGTCGGCGAAGGGCGCCGCGGTGACGGATGCCGAGGGTGTCGAGTACGTCGACCTCGTGGCGTCGTGGGGGCCGGCGCTGCTCGGCCACGCCCACCCCGAGATCGTCGCCGCCGTGCAGGACGCGGCGGGTCGAGGACTGTCGTTCGGGGCGCCGACCGAGGGCGAGGTGGAGCTCGCGGCGCTGATCGCGGATCGTGTGCGGTTCGGTGAGGTGCGTCCGATCGAGCGCGTGCGTCTCGTCTCGACGGGCACCGAGGCCACCATGACCGCCATCCGGCTCGCACGGGGTGCGACCGGTCGCGATCTGCTCGTGAAGTTCGCCGGCCACTACCACGGGCACTCCGACGGGCTGCTCGCCGCCGCGGGCTCGGGCGTCGCGACTCTGGCTCTGCCCGGATCCGCGGGAGTGCCCGCTCCGATCGCCGCGCAGACGCTCGTGATCGACTACAACGACCGGGATGCCCTCGAGGCGGTCTTCGCCGAGCATGGTCCGCGGATCGCTGCGGTCATCGTCGAGGCGTCGGCGGCGAACATGGGCGTGGTCGCACCGCTGCCCGGCTTCAACCGCTTCATCGCCGAGACCGCGCATGCGCACGGCGCGCTGATGATCATCGACGAGGTGCTGACGGGGTTCCGCGTGCACCCCGCGGGGTTCTGGGGTCTGCAGGCTGCCGCGGGCGAGGAGTACCTGCCCGACATCTTCACGTTCGGCAAGGTCGTCGGTGGGGGGATGCCGCTCGCAGCTCTCGGCGGACGTGCCGAGGTCATGGATCTGCTCGCTCCGCTCGGCCCGGTGTACCAGGCAGGGACCCTGTCGGGAAACCCGCTCTCGGTGGCTGCGGGCCTGGCGACACTGCGACTCGCGACTCCCGAGGTCTACGCGACGGTCGACGCTGCGGCGGCGCGGATCGCGTCGGCCCTCACAACGGCGCTGACCGACGCGGGCGTGACCCACGCGGTGGCGAACGCCGGCAGCCTGTTCAATCCGTCCTTCCGGGCATCTGCTCCGCGTGACTACACCGAGGCCCAGGCGCAGGAGACGTTCCGCTATGCGCCGTTCTTCCACGCCATGCGGGAGCAGGGAGTGGCTCTGCCGCCCAGTGTGTTCGAGGCCTGGTTCCTCACCGCGGCTCACGGCGAGGCCGAGCTGCAGCGCATCGAGGCGGCTCTGCCGATCGCCGCCGCTGCGGCGGCCCAGGCGACGCAGGCGTGAGGCTCCTCGCTCCGTCGTGACGGAGCAATCGTCGTGGCGGAGCTCCCCTCGTGGCGGAGCTCCCGTCGTGGCGGAGCGTCGCACGGGTCAGCGCGTCTAGACGAACATCACCCGTCGGCGTGGTGAGTCTCGATAGGTGCGACCCAGCGGGCTGAACCAGTCGATGGTCCCGTCAGGAAGCTGTTGCGCTGTCCATCGACTGTCGTCGGCCACATCGGGGTGCTTCAGCGCGTGGTGCCGAGCGCACAGGTGAGCGAGATTCCGAACCTCGGTCTTCCCGCCCTTCGCGTGGTCGAAGGTGTGGTCGATCTGGCATCGATGCACCGGCATCCTGCACCCGGGGAATCGGCAGTGCTGGTCTCGCGCCCGGAGGAACCGTCGCATCGACTCCGTGGGCGAGTAGCTGTCGGTCTCGACCACCGTTCCGCTGGGGTCGAGGAAGAGGCGCGACCACCCGCTGTTGCGACCCGCGAGGTCGCGGACGATGTCGGGGTGCGCGGGGCCGTGCCCGTCGAGCTGCGCCGGCCGGTCATCGCAGCCCGCAAGGGTCGTGGCGGCGATCGTGACCTGGATGCGGGCGACGATGTTGTCGAGTCCGGAGCCGTTCGCGGCGCTCGGATCTGAAGCCAGCAGCAGGTCGATCAGCAGATCCGTGCGCACCTGGTCGATCGTTCGGTCATCGGCGGGGATGTGCTCGACAAAAGGGCTGTTGATGGGATCGACGAGAGGGTCGACGTCTGAGGACGAACCGCACGACGACGCGCCACTCGATGACGCGCCACTCGAGGAGGTCGGGTCTGTCGTGAACGTCCCGTCTCCGAAGATCGCACGGTCGTCACGCGAGGGGGCGTCATGGGCGATGTCGCTGGGATAGATCGGGTTCTCGCCGTCGTCGAGCGGCTCGAGCAGGGGTTCACGGTCGGCGCGGCCATCGATGACCGCACGGGCCAGTCGCGTCAGGCGATCCATGATCGCCACCGCGAGATGCTCGGGGAGGACGACCGTCACCACGGCGAGGCCGTCACCCGCCGGGCGCATGGTGACCGTGCGCTCCGACCTCGCCCGCTCATGTCGTTCGACGGTCGTCAGGCCGGCGAGCACGGCGGCCAGTTCGCGGAGGTGCGCCCGTGTGCGCGCCGGCGTCTCGGTCTCGGCGACGATCACGGCCACGGTGTCGTAGAGCGGCAACACGTCGGCATCCGCGGTGCCGTTGTTCACGGCCTCGCGCACCACTCCTGCAGCACGCACGATCTCGCGGACGTGGGCGGCTGTGATGGCGCCCTGCTGAAAGGCCTCGCGCACCCCGGGATGGCCGGCATGGAGGAATCCGGCATCCGTGGAGGCGTACTCGACGCTGCCCTGAGTCATCCGCCCCGCTGCCGAATACTCGGCGATCATCGACCGTCGGATGGCGTCGCGATGGTGGGGATGCTCATCGCCATCGGCCTGACTCAGTCGGATCCGCTCCGCGAGGAGAGACGCGGCCTCTGCCTCGAGAGCAGCGATCTGCCGCCGCTTCGCGACCCAGGCGTCGAGCACCTCGATCCGCTGCTCGAGGTCGCTCGGGGTGGTTCGTATCATGTGTCCGAGTCTAGTACGTTTGTTCGAATAGCCGAGCGGAACATCGGAATGGGAGAAGCGCGATGGAGAGAACAGACAATGGATCGTTGCCGTCCTGTGAGCAAGAAGCAGACAACTCGCAGAGCCTCGCTGGCAGACTTGACGCATGGTGACGTTGCTGCTGGACCAGACGCAACTCGAGGTCGTGCTCTCGCCGATCGAGCGAGCGGCGAGCTTCCACCGAGACAATCTGCGCATCGCGCGCGACACCATCACCAAGGTGCAGCTCATCGATGACGCATGGACCTGGCTGCGGGGCGTGCCGAACCCCGGCACGCACATCCCCGGTGTGCTCGCATCGGGCACCTGGAAGGCGGCGGGCAGCGTCGACTTCGTGCTGATCCGTCGACGGCGCCCGAGCGTCGTCATCGACTTGGACGGCGACGAGCAGTACCGTCGCCTGATCCTGACGACGCGTCACGGGCTCGCTCTGACGCAGGCCCTGCGACTCGATGTCTCGCATGAGCCTGCAGACGTCGAGGAGATCGTCGCCACCGCGCCCACATCGACGTCGAAGGGACGCCGACGCCCCGTCATCCGACCGCGACCGGCCTGATCGCCGCTGCAGCTCCGGATACGCGAATGCCCTCCGCCGCCTGTCGGCGCGGAGGGCATTTTCGTAGAGGGCGGGAGCGGCTCAGCTGTCGCGGTGCTCGCCATCGCGGTGCTCGTGGTGCTCGCCCTCGTCGCTTGCGCTCTCCTGCGGCTCGCCCTCGTGGCTCTCGGCGGGCGCCTCTGCGCCGGAGGTGTCGTGCGACTCCGACTCGCCGTACGGGTACTGCTTCGGCTCGTCCTCGTAGTAGGCGCGCGCCGCCGCGGCCAGCATCGAGCTGACGGCCGCGGATCGCGGATCGTCGCCCTCGTCGCCAGAGCCGTCGTCGCCAGAGCCGTCGTCCGCAGAGCCCTCGTCGCCAGCTTCGTCCTCAGCCGCTCCGCCCTCGGCACGAGGCGTTGCCGCTTCATCCGTGACGTCGCCTTCGCGCAGGCCGGAGAAGACGTCGAGACCTGCGTGTGCGTCGGCGCCCGCGGTGCCGGACTCGGGAGCCTCCTCCGAGACGGTCCGCTCCGCCCCCGTGCCGAACAGGATGTCGTCGAACGACGGCTGAGCGGCCGATGAATCTGCGCCGACATCGACGGCTCCGCCGTCGGTGGCGGCCTCGGCCCCGTCGGCCTCGGCGATCAGCTCGTCCTCCTCAGCCGGAGCAGCGCCCTCGGCTGCCGAGTCCTCGCCCGCAGCGCCTTCCGTCTCAGAACCCTCACCCGCAGACTCCGCAGGCCCCGCAGACTCCGGGCTCTCGCCCTCCGCGTCGGGGGCGTCCACGTCAGCAGTCGTGCTCTCGGCGTCGCTCTCAGCCACGACGGGCGGAACGACGGCTGCCGTGGTGGCGATCGCGCGAGGCACGTGCTTCCCGCCGCGGACGAGTTCGATGAAGATGTCCTCGAGTGTGGGTCCGCGCTGCACGAGCGTGGTCAGGGCGATGCCCGCGTCTGCGGCGATCGCGCCGACCGTGCCGGCGTCGCCGCCGCGCACCGTGAGGCCGGAGCGGAGGACTTCGACCTCGAACCCCGCGGCCGACAGGGCGGCCGTGAGAGCGGCGCGATCGGCGGCGTCGACGACGACGGCGCCGGATGACGGGTCGGCCAGCGTCTCGATGCCGCTGGACAGCATCAGCTGCCCACGCGAGAGCACGAGGACGTTGTCGGCGACCTGTTCGATCTCGCTCAGCACGTGGGAGGAGACCAGGACCGTGCGGCCCTCGTCGGCGAGCCGACGCATGAGAAGACGCATCCAGCGGATGCCCTCCGGGTCGAGGCCGTTGGCGGGCTCGTCGAAGACGAGCGCACCCGGGTCTCCGAGAAGTGCGTGGGCGACGCTGAGCCGCTGCCGCATGCCGAGGGAGAAGCTGCCGATGCGGCCGTCCGCCTCGTTCTCGAGGCCGACGAGAGACAGCACCTCGTCGACGCGGGAGAGCGGGATGCCGTTGGCCTTGGCCGCGATGGTCAGCTGGCGTGCCGCCGAGCGGCGCGGGCGGTACACGGTCTCCTCGAGCACGGAGCCGATCGTGCGCAGCGGGTTCCGCAGCTCCGAATAGGCGACCCCGCCGATCGTGGCTGTACCGCTCGTCGCACGCACCTGGCCGAGCAGGATGCGCAGGCTCGTGGTCTTGCCTGCGCCGTTGGGGCCGAGGAACGCGGTGACCGCCCCGGGCTCGATACGCGCGGAGAAGCCGGAGACCGCCGTCACCTCGTTGAAGCGTTTCGTCACGCGCGTGAACTCGAGCACCTGTCCGTCGGGCATGCGCGACCTCTCCTTGAAAATGGGCAGTTCCGTCTATCCTGCCGGAAAAGCGGTCGGATCGCGCATTTACCTCACTATTCGGGTCCTCTGCAAGACTCGATCGAGCGGGTAGCCTGGCACGCGTGACCGACACCACCGCCTCGCCCCGCGTCCTCGTCCGCACAGAAGGGGCGCTCGGCCGGCTCACGCTGAACCGCCCGGAGGCGATCAACGCACTCGACATCGACATGATCCGCCTGCTCGCCGAGGTGCTCGATCGCTGGCGGTCCGACAGTGACGTGCAGATCGTGCTCATCGACGGCGAGGGCGAGCGCGGCATGTGCGCCGGCGGCGACGTCCGTGCCCTGCACGCGCAGATCACGGCGGGGCGCGCCGACGAGACCGCGGAGTTCTTCCGTGCCGAGTACGCGCTGAACGCGATGATCGCGGAGTATCCCAAGCCGATCGTCTCGATCGCCGACGGCATCACCATGGGCGGCGGCATCGGGCTCTCGGGCCACGCGGCCATCCGCATCGTCACCGAGCGCTCGAAGCTGGCGATGCCCGAGACGCGCATCGGCTTCACGCCGGATGTCGGAGGCACCTGGCTGCTCGGTCGTGCGCCCGGTCGGCTCGGGGAATACTTCGGACTCACCGGCGGAACCATGAACGGCGCCGACGCGGTGCTCGCAGGCTTCGCCGACCACGTCGTGCCCTCGGATCGCCTCGAGGCGCTGCGGGAGGCGCTCGCCTATCGCGCGGACCCGACGGGTCCCGCCGAGATCGTCCTGCTCTTCGATGAGACGCCCGATCCCTCGACCCTCCCCGCGTCGCGGGAGTGGATCGATGAGGCGTTCTCGGCGGCCACGGTGGTCGAGATCGTCGAGCGTCTGCGCGGGCGGGATGAGCCGGATGCCGGCGCGACCGCCGACCTGCTCGAGAGCCTCGGGCCGACCGGCCTCGCCGTCACGCTCGACGCCGTGCGCGAGGCCCGCGGCATGCCGGGGCTGCGTGCAGCGCTCGAAGGGGAGTATCGCCGGGTCATGTGGTTCGTGACGCAGCACCCCGACCTCGTCGAGGGCATCCGTGCGCAGCTCGTCGACAAGGACCGGAACCCGCAGTGGGACCCGCGGACCCTCGCCGACCTCGCTCCGGATGCGGGCGCCGCGGCGCGCGGCTTCGTGCCGGAGCATCCGCTGTTCTGAGGCGGCGGACGCGTCAGCGCGTCTCGGCCTCCGGAGTGCCGCTCGACGACCGTGCGACGACGCGCAGGACGTCGATCACGTCCTCGATCGCGCTGCCGGAGTCCTCCGCGGCGGCCACGAGGTCCCTGATCTGGCGGATGACGGCGTGCGGCACGACGCCCGCCGAGTCCGAGACGCGGGTGCCCGCCGCCGTGCGGGTCACGACCAGGCCATCGCGTTCCAGCAGCCGGTAGGCGCGGGCAGCGGTCCCCGCGGCGACCCCGAGGTCGGACGCGGTCTGGCGCACGGTCGGGAGCCGTTCGCCTGCCCCCAGCTGGCCGGACACGATGAGACCGCGGAACTGCCGGTAGATGTCGATGGCCGGGCTGGACTCCTCGGCAGGGTTCGGGGTCACGGCCGACGCCGTGGTCCGGTCGGGGTGGGCGGTCATCGCTCGCTCTCCGTGAGTGACAGGAGCGGATCCTCGGCATCCTGCTGTGCGAGCGGGGCAGAGCGCCGACGGGTGGTCCGGATGCCGGTCGCGAAGAAGAGCAGCAGGAACGCGCAGACCTCGATTGCGGGGGCGGCCCACCCCGCGGCGGTGGCGAACTCCGCGTACCGCCAGGCGACCTCGTAGGTTCCGTCTCCCTCGATCGACAGAGCGGTCGTCGTGCCCGACTCGGCGATGAACCGCCACGCGGCGGCCAGCGAGAGCATCGTCGCCCCGGTCGCGATGCGCAGGATGCCGGATGCCACCGTCGATCGCTGGTTCCGCTCGACGCGAAGGGTCTCGGGGGCGATGAAGGGACGTGCAGCGCTGCAGTGCAGCGTGGCGACCCCGACGACCAGCAGCGCCGCGAGGCTGATCAGGACCGGGACTCCGTACGCCCAGCCGAAGAACCAGGGGCGGAGGGGATCGACGGACGCGTTCTGGATCGGGACCTCGAGCCAGACGTAGCGCCCTCGGGGGTCGGGGGAGGAGGCGAGCCCCGCCGCGATCGCGGTCAGCGTGAGGGCGAGCGCGGCGAGCCCGGCGCCGGTGAGGTCGGCGCGGGTGCCGAAGGTCGCCCAGGTGCGGCGGCCGGCCAGCGGCACCGGTCGCCGCGGTGCGGACGAGCCGCGGAGCGCGACCAGACACACGAGTGCGAGGAGCGAGACGGCGCCGGCGAGGAGGGGAGTGGCGTACCGCCACCACGAGACCGCGTCGCTGTCGGGCGGCGTCAGGGTGGCCGTGAGGTTCTCGAGCACGAGGCTGAGGACGACCGCGATCGCGCCGACACGTACGGCGATCATCTCGGGTCGGTAGCGCGCACGGACCGTCTCATCGAGAGCCGTCGTCGGCAGATCGGACCCGCCTGCCGCGCTCCGGCGCGAGGCGAGCCGCCAGACGATCGCGACGAGCGCGGCGACCGCCAGTGAGAACAGCGGCTGCGACAGCAGCGCCAGAAGGATCTCCGCCGGCTGGGCGGAGAGCAGAGCGATCAGTCTGTCCATGATCTTCGACCCCCGTGTCAGAGTTTGTACCTACTGTCTATCACAAGTTGTATCTGACTGGCGGTACAAGATTCGGACCCGCCTCGACCCACAGGTCGACCGAGTACAGAGAGTGCCGATCACGCCGCGTAACGGTTCGCTGTGAGCGAAGGTCCACCCACAGGGGGATCCGAAAGTCGGTGGTTCGTGGCACCCTTACATGTGCGCGAACATCGGCCCGCACTCGCCCGCCGAGGGATCCGCCACTTCATCCTTCCTAGAAAGTCCGCCTGTGCTGGGAAAAATACTCGTCCGCTATCTGTCCCGCTATAAGTGGCTGCTGCTGATCGTGCTGGTCTTCCAGTTCGCCAGCGCTCTCGCGACCCTCTACCTGCCCCGTCTCAACGAAGACATCATCAACAAGGGCGTCGCGATGTCCGACACCGGATACATCTGGCGTACCGGTCTGTTCATGCTCGCCGTGTCGCTCGGCCAGATCATCGCCTCGATCATCGCCACCTACTTCGCGGCGCGTGCCGCGATGGGCGCGGGGCGCGACATCCGCTCCGACGTCTTCGGCAAGGTGAGCGGATTCTCCGAGCGAGAGGTGTCGCAGTTCGGCGCCGGATCCCTGATCACCCGCAACACGAACGACGTGCAGCAGGTGCAGATGCTGGCGATGATGGGTGCGACGATGCTCGTCACCGCGCCGCTGCTCGCGATCGGCGGCATCATCTTCGCCATCCAGACCAACGTCGGCCTGAGCTGGCTCATCGCGGTCTCCGTCCCGCTGCTGCTCATCGTGGCCGGTCTCGTGGTCAGCCGCATGGTGCCGCTGTTCCGCAGCTACCAGGGCAAGCTCGACGCGGTGAACCGGGTCATGCGCGAACAGCTCACCGGCGTGCGCGTCGTGCGCGCCTTCGTGCGCGAGCGCGTCGAAGAAGAGCGGTTCCGCGAGGCGAACTCCGACATCATGGACGTCGGTCGCAAGGTCGGCTCGCTCTTCGTCCTGCTCTTCCCGCTGTTCATGCTCATCCTCAACGTCACCGTGGTCGCCGTCATCTGGTTCGGCGGCATCGAGGTGAACGCGGGCACCGCCCAGGTGGGCACCATCTTCGCCTTCATGCAGTACATCGGTCAGATCATGGGCGGCGTCATCATGGCGAGCTTCATGGCGATCATGATCCCGCGCGCCGCGGTCTCGGCCGAGCGCATCGGCGAGGTGCTCGACACCCGCTCGAGCATGACCCGGCCCGAGCACGGCGTGACCGAGTTCGCGACGCCCGGTGCGGTGGCGTTCGACGATGTCGAGTTCACCTACCCCGGTGCGGACTCACCGGTGCTGTCGGGCATCAGCTTCGGCGCCCAGCCGGGGGAGACGGTGGCGATCGTGGGCTCCACGGGTGCGGGCAAGACCACACTCGTCTCGCTCATCCCGCGTCTGTTCGATGTGTCCGGCGGCGCCGTCTTCGTCGGCGGCACGGATGTCCGCGAGGCCGATGTCGAGTCGCTGTGGGCGTCGATCGGCCTCGTCCCGCAGCGTCCGTTCCTCTTCACGGGCACGGTGGCCTCGAACCTCCGTTACGGCCGGGAAGACGCGACCGACGACGACCTGTGGCACGCCCTGGAGATCGCGCAGGGGCGCGACTTCGTCGAGGAGATGCCGGACGGACTCGAATCCCGCATCGCGCAGGGCGGCACGAACGTGTCCGGCGGTCAGCGGCAGCGCCTCGCGATCGCCCGCGCGATCGTGCGCCAGCCGCAGATCCTCGTCTTCGACGACTCGTTCTCGGCACTCGACCTCACCACCGACGCCCGTCTGCGACAGGCGCTGTGGCGCGAGCTTCCGCACGTCACGAAGATCGTGGTCGCCCAGCGCATCTCGACCATCACGGATGCCGACCGCATCGTCGTCCTCGACGGCGGGACCATGGTCGGCGTCGGCACGCACGAAGAACTGCTGACGACGAGCGACACCTACCGTGAGATCGTCGAGTCGCAGCTGGGGGTGGACGCATGAGCGAGCAGAACGCTCCGAAGAACCGTCGTCAGCGGGCGACCGCTCCGGCGACGACCGTCGAGACCGAGATGACCGAAGAGGAGAAGTACGAGGCCGAGCTGGCCGAGCAGGCGCGTCAGAACGGCGGCGGCTGGGACAGCGTGGCGCCGGGCAAGGCCGACAACTTCGGCAAGAGCTTCTCGCGCATGATCGGGCTGCTGAGGCCCTCGGCGGCATGGTTCATCTTCGTGTCGATCATGGGTGCCATCGGCGTCGTGCTGACCGTGGCTGCGCCGAAGGTGCTGGCCGAGGCCACCAACCTGATCTACACCGGCTTCATCTCCAACCAGCTCGCTCAGGCGCAGGGAGACTTCCCCGGCTTCCCCGTCGGCACGCCCCAGGACACGGTGGTCGAGCAGCTGCGCTCCGCCGGTCAGGACGACTTCGCGAATCAGGTCGCCGCGCTGCACGACTTCCAGGTCGGTGCGGGCATCGACTTCGACGCCCTGCGGTGGATCATCGCCGCCGTGCTGGCGATCTACGTGGTGGCGGCGTTCCTCAGCTGGGTCCAGGGGTACGTCATCAACGTCATCATGGTGCGCACCATGTGGCGCCTGCGTGAGCGGGTGGAGGCGAAGATCAACCGCCTGCCGCTGTCGTACTTCGACAAGGTGCAGCGCGGTGATCTGATCTCGCGCGTCACCAACGACATCGACAACATCACGCAGACGATGCAGCAGTCTCTCTCGGGTGCGCTCACGGCGGTCCTGACCGTGGTCGGCGTGCTGGTGCTGATGTTCTCGATCTCGTGGCAGCTCGCGCTCGTCGCTCTCGTGGCATTGCCGCTCATGGCCGTCATCTTCGGCGTGATCGGACCGCGCTCGCAGAAGGCGTTCGGCATCCAGTGGCGCAAGGTCGGCCGCCTCAACGCCCGCGTCGAGGAGGCCTTCTCGGGCCACGCTCTCGTCAAGGTGTTCGGCCGGGAGAAGGACGCCCTCGACAAGTTCAAGGCCGAGAACGAAGAGCTGTTCCAGGCGAGCTTCAAGGCGCAGTTCCTCTCGGGCATCATCATGCCGGCGATGACCTTCGTCGGGAGCCTCACCTACGTCGGTATCGCCGTGCTCGGCGGCCTCATGGTCGCCAGCGGCCAGCTGCGCATCGGCGACGTGCAGGCCTTCATCCAGTACTCGCAGCAGTTCACGCAGCCGCTGTCGGAGCTCGGAGGGATGGCGGCCGTCGTGCAGTCCGGCACGGCATCGGCCGAGCGCGTGTTCGAGCTGCTCGACTCCGAGGAGCAGGAGGCGGACGACGCCGAGGCTCCCGAGCTGGTGCAGGGCAGGGGCGTCATCGAGTTCGAGAACGTGAAGTTCTCGTACACGCCCGAGCGCCCGCTCATCACCGATCTCTCGTTCCGGGTAGAGCCGGGTCAGACGGTCGCGATCGTCGGCCCGACGGGCGCGGGCAAGACCACGCTCGTGAACCTCATCATGCGGTTCTACGAGCTCAGCGGCGGGCGCATCACGCTCGACGGGCAGGACATCTCGGAGATCACCCGCGATGACCTCCGGTCGCGCACCGGGATGGTCCTGCAGGATCCGTGGCTCTTCGCCGGCAGCATCCGCGAGAACATCCGCTACGGGCGTTCGACCGCGTCCGACGAAGAGGTGCTCGAGGCCGCCAAGGCGACGTACGTCGACCGGTTCGTGCACGCGCTGCCGGAGGGCTATGACACCGTGCTCGACGAGGATGCGTCGAATGTCTCGGCCGGTGAGCGTCAGCTGATCACGATCGCCCGCGCGTTCGTGGCGCAGCCGTCGATCCTGATCCTCGACGAGGCGACGTCGGCTGTCGACACCCGCACCGAGCTGCTGCTGCAGAACGCGATGGCGGCGCTTCGCCAGGGACGCACGTCGTTCGTGATCGCGCACCGCCTGTCGACGATCCGCGACGCCGACCTGATCCTCGTGATGGAGCACGGCGACATCGTCGAGAAGGGCACGCACGACGAGCTGATCGCCGCGCAGGGCGCCTACTGGCGTCTGTACCAGTCGCAGTTCGAGCAGGCGGCGACCGACATCGACGCCGAGGACGCGCTCACCGGGTCGACCCCGGTCATGGTCAGCGGCGAGGCGGAAGAAGCCGCCACCGCGGCTCAGATCGGTGCCGCGGTCGGCGCGTCGGCTCCGGCCGCGTCGGCGGCCGAAGCGCAGGCGGTGGTCGAACGACCGCAGTCGGACGGCTCGCAGGCGTGACGACAGCCCTGCCGTAACCGCAGAACGAACGACGCCCATCCCTCGACGGGGATGGGCGTCGTTCGGTTTCCGGGACGGCGAGGCGTCGCGGTCAGCGCTGTGCGCCGGACAGACCGAAGAGCTCGAGCGGATGCGTCAGGCGCCACCAGGGGCTGGGGCCGTCCACATCCTCGGCGAGCACGAGAGGCGTCGTGGTGGTGTCGAGGGGCCCCACGCTGGTGAGCGTGCCGACCTGATCGCCCGACTCCCGCTCGTCGCCGAGCTCAAACGACGGAGTGACCTCGGCGCCGACGCCGTTCCACAGCACGACATTCGCGTCATCGTCCGTCACGATGTCGACGGTCGTGCCCCAGATGGTCGACACCGTGCCCACGACGGTGCCCTTCACGAGAACCGGCTCCTGGCTGTCGAGGGCGGTCTCCACCTGGGCCAGCAGCGCTCGCGTCTCGGCGAGACGCTGCTCGTCGTCGATCTGTCCGAGCACGCTCGCGAAGACGTGCACCGTCGTGTCGTCGACCGTGATGTCCTTGGCCGTCAGCAGGTTCCAGCTGTCGCCGAGCGTGCCCGTCTTGACTCCGACGACGCCGGCGTCGGCCAGCATCCCGTTCGTGTTCACCACGGTGCCCGCGCCGGGCAGATCGACCGACGGCGTCGCGACGATGCCGGCGAAGACCGGGTTCTGCATGGCGATCTCCGCCAGCGCGACGAGCGACTGCGGCGTCGCGGTGTTCCGGTCGTCGAAGCCCGAGGGGGTCACGATGGTGATGTCGTCGAGCCCGCGATCGCTCAGCCAGGTCGCCGCGGCATCGGCGAACGCCGCGTTCGAGCCCCAGATCTCCTGGGCGAGCCGGTCGATGTAGTTGTTCGCCGAGCCGAGCAGCGTTCCCTGCAGCAGCTGGTACTCGGTCAGCACGCCGCCGACCGGCACATCGAGCGCCGACTGGTCGAGGCGCCGGTACTGCCAGTACTCGAGGTTGTCGGCGCGGGTGAACGAGAACTCCGGGCCCTGCTCGCCGACCGCGAGAGGCATGCGGTCGAGCACCATCAGGCTCGAGACGACCTTGGTGATGCTGGCGATCGCGGCCGGGTCGACGGTCGACGAGGTGGTGCCGAGGCCGGTGATGCCCACGGCGGCGCTGCCCTGCGCGGGCCACAGCACGTCGGCGGGAGCGGCGGCGACGGCCGAGAACTCGGAGGTCGCCACGGTCGGGGCGACCTCGTGCAGGGGCCAGAGCATGGTCGATCCCGCATAGGCGCCGACGAGTCCGACGACGAGAGCCAGGGGAACGAGCACCCCCGGCGTCGCGATGCGCGGACGCAGGTGCGCGTCACCGAGAAGAGCCGCGCCGCCGACGGTGCGGTCGACGGACTCCTCGTCGAGGGCCGCCGTGGCCGACTGCTGCCCGATCGCGACAGGATCGATCCAGGTGAGGGCGGTGGCGCCTCGCCCTTCCTCCGCCCACTGCGCATCCGGTTCGGGGTCGGCGGCGGAGCTCGAGGCGGCGCCGAAGGTCGCATCGAGGTCGTCATCCTGACGAGCGTCATCGGCGGGCGCGTCGGGAGTGGCCTCGGTGGCGTCTGGAGCGGTCACCTCCTCACGGTACCGAATCCACGGCGGGAATCCGGGCGCTGCACGAGGAGGGGACGAGAGTGTCGGTACTGGGTAAGATCGTGAGAACAACCACGGGAGTCCGGCGAGCCGGGCTGAGAGGGAGCGAATCGCGCTTCGACCGTCGAACCTGATCTGGGTCATGCCAGCGCAGGGAGGAGCATTCAATGAGCACATCCACGTCCGGATCCACCACCGGATCGGCATCCGCAGCGGCAGCATCCGCGTCGAAGGGTCTCGGTCGCCCCGAGCTCTGGCGCTGGCGTGTCGTCGACATCGTCGTCGCCAGCGTCATCGCCGTCGCGTGCGCCGTGATCTTCCTGCTCTGGAACGTCGGCTACGAGATCCCGAGCACCGTCCTCACCCCTCTCCTGCCCGGTGTGCAGGGTCTGCTCGCCGGCCCGTGGCTCATCGCCGGCGTGCTGGGCGGACTCATCATCCGCAAACCCGGCGCGGCGCTCTACACCGAGCTCGTCGCCGCGATCATCTCGGCGCTGGTCGGCAACGCCTGGGGGCCGCTGACCATCGTCTCCGGACTCGTCCAGGGACTCGGTGCCGAGCTGATCTTCCTCCTCTTCGTCTACGGCGTCTGGCGTCTGCCCGTCGCGATGCTGGCCGGTGCCGGCGCCGGTCTGGCGTGCGGCATCAACGACCGCATCCTCTGGTACGCCGGTGCCGACACTCTCTTCACCACCGTGTACATCGTCTCGACCACCGTCTCGGGCGCGGTGATCGCCGGCCTGGGCGCCTGGCTGATCGCGCGAGGTCTCGCGGCGACGGGAGCCCTCAGCCGGTTCGCCGCCGGCCGCGAGGTCACCGCACGGGTGTGACCTCGCCCACGACGCCCGCCACCCTCGAAGCCCACGGCTGGGGGTGGCGGTACGCGACACGGCTGCGCTGGGCCGTCCGCGAGGTCGATCTGCGCATCGAGCCGGGCGAGCGGGTGCTTCTGCTCGGCGCCTCGGGGTCGGGCAAGTCGACCCTGCTGCAGGGCTTCGGCGGGGTGCTGGGCGGGGCGGACGAGGGCGAGACGCACGGTGCGCTGCGGGTCGACGGGCGTGCTCCCACCGAGGCGCGCGGTCGGGTCGGCATGGTGCTGCAGGACCCCGACACGCAGACGATCCTCGCGCGGGTCGGCGACGACGTCGCGTTCGGCTGCGAGAACCTCGGCGTTCCGCGCGAGGAGATCTGGCCGCGGGTTCGGCAGGCGCTGGATGCCGTCGAGCTCGACGTCGCCCTCGACCGATCGACCGCGGCGCTGTCGGGCGGGCAGAAACAGCGTCTCGCGCTCGCCGGCGTGCTCGCGATGCGGCCGGGGGCGATCCTTCTCGACGAGCCGACGGCCAACCTCGACCCCCAGGGCGTGGCCGACGTGCGGGATGCCGTCTCGGCCGCGCTCGACGCGACCGGTGCCACGCTGGTCGTGATCGAGCATCGGATCGACATCTGGCTGCCGCTCGTCACGCGCGTCATCGTTCTGGGCGCCGACCCCGCGGGGACCGTCGTGCTCGCCGACGGCACACCCGAACAGGTCCTCGGCGCGCGCGGCGCCGAGCTCGCGGCATCGGGAGTGTGGGTGCCCGGTCACCCGCCCGTTGTGCCGCCCGCGCCCGCGCAGCGGCCAGGCGAGACCCTCATCGAGGCTCGCGGGCTGACGGTGGCGCGACGGCGCGGGCTCGCCATCGCGGGCCCGTTCGACCTCGACGTGCGTGCGGGCGAGGTGGTCGGTGTCACCGGCCCCAACGGTGCGGGCAAGTCCACGCTCGGCCTGACCCTCGCAGGGCTCATCCCCGCCGAGAGCGGTTCGGTGACCGCGCTCCCCGCCCTCGCGTCGGACGAGAAGGCCGATCCCTTCCGCTGGTCGTCGCGCGCGCTGCTCACCCGCATCGCCACGGTTCTGCAGACCCCCGAGCATCAGCTGCTCGCCACGACCGTGCGCGACGAGCTGTCGGTCGGCCCCCGTGCTCTGCGGCTCTCCGCAGAAGAGATCGCCACGCGCACCGACGAGCTCCTCGCGCGTCTGCGACTCGCGTCGGTGGCAGACGCGAACCCCTACACGCTCTCCGGCGGCGAGAAACGGCGGCTCACGGTCGCCGCGGCACTCGCCACGCGTCCCCGGATGCTGGTGCTCGACGAGCCCACGTTCGGGCAGGATGCCACGACCTGGGCCGAGCTCGTCGGCCTCATCGCCCGGCTGCGCGACGAGGGGACGGCCGTCGTCGCGATCAGTCACGACGAGGCCGTGCTCGACGCACTGCACGCGCGACGAGTGGTGGTCGGTCGATGATCGATCCGCTCACCGCCCGCCCAGACCGTCCGGGGCCGATCGCGGGGCGCGCGGCGCTCGCGAAGCTCGCGGCGGCACTGCTCATCGCCCTTCCGCTGGTGCTCTCGATCGACGTCGTCTCGGCATCCGTCGCCCTGCTCCTCGAGATCCCGCTGCTGCTGCTCGCGGGACTCGGGGCGAGGGAGTTCTGGACCCGTACCGCGGTGCTGTGGATCGCGGCTCCCCTCGGCGCCGTCACGATCGCCCTCTACGGAGCGACGAGCGGGACGATCCATCTCGAGTGGTTCGTCATCCGCATCAGCGACGGCTCGCTCGCGCTCGCCGCGGCGACAGCCGTGCGCGTGCTGGCGATCGGCCTGCCGGCGGTGGTGCTCTTCGTCACGGTCGACCCCACGGATCTCGCCGACGGTCTGGCGCAGCGGGTGAGGCTGCCGGCGCGATTCGTGGTGGGTGCGCTCGCGGGGATGCGGATGCTGGGGCTGCTCACCGAGGACTGGCGTGCGCTCGCGCTGGCTCGCAGAGCCCGCGGCGTGGCCGACCAGGGGCGCGTGCGCCGCGCACTGGGCATGGCGTTCGCGCTGTTCGTACTGGCGATCCGACGCGGTTCCTCTCTGGCTACGGCCATGGAGGCGCGCGGCTTCGGTGGAACGGGGCCGCGGTCGTGGGCGCGCGAGTCGACGTGGGATCGCCGCGACACGCTGCTCGTGATCGTCGCGGCGATTATCCCGGCGATCGCGATCGCCGTCGCGGTGCTGACCGGCGCGTGGAACTTCATCCTCGGTCCGACGGCCTGACCGACCGTCAGGTCATACTCAGCTTTCTCCTAGCTGAGATGCCGATGTATTCGCTAGCATCGAGTGAACCCAAGGGGAGTACTCCACCACGGGCGGCTCGTCATTACGGATGTCCCTGCATCCCGGGTCCCCGGTCCTCGATCTCGAGGATGGAGAAGACCTTGGCGTCGACATCGTCACGCCTACGTCTTCTGGAGACCTCCTTGAACATCACGCCCCTCGTGTGGATCATCACGATCGCCGTCACGATCGCCTTCTTCGTGTACGAGTTCTTCGCGCACGTCCGCAAGCCGCATGAGCCCACCATCGGCGAGTCCGCACGGTGGTCGGCGTTCTACATCGGTCTCGCGCTGCTGTTCGGCGTCGGCATCGGCACCGTCTCGGGCTGGACCTACGGCGGCGAGTACTTCGCCGGCTACCTCACCGAGAAGGCGCTGTCGATCGACAACCTCTTCGTCTTCCTGATCGTGATGACCGGGTTCGCGGTGCCGCGGATGTATCAGCAGA
>Ga0308156_1001830_pt1 | contig 21928 bp, 19 predicted proteins | sample PhyAR2_FD_201041 | JGI IMG/M metagenome (GOLD analysis project Ga0308156, IMG submission 201041) | Phyllosphere microbial communities from UC Gill Tract Community Farm, Albany, California, United States - DLSL A.R2 | ecosystem: Host-associated > Plants > Phyllosphere > Unclassified | place: USA... | reverse complement strand
CCCAGGCTGCACGTTGAAGTTTGTTGCGTAATTTAAGGAGAAAGATATGAGTCAGGTTGCCGTTGTCATTGGTGGGGGACAAACCTTAGGCGAGTTCCTCTGCCGTGGGCTTGCTGCAGAGGGTTACCGCGTGGCGGTAGTGGATATTCAGAGTGAAAAAGCCGCACGCGTGGCGGACACCATCAACACCGAATTGGGTGAAGGGATGGCCTACGGATTTGGTGCTGATGCCACCAGCGAGCAGAGCGTGATGGCGCTGGCCCGCGGCGTGGATGAGATTTTTGGCCGTACCGACCTGCTGGTATACAGCGCAGGGATAGCCAAAGCGGCCTTTATCAGCGATTTCGAACTGGGGGACTTCGACCGCTCCCTGCAGGTTAACCTGGTGGGCTATTTCCTCTGCGCACGCGAGTTTTCCCGTCTGATGATCCGCGATGGCATTCAGGGGCGCATCATCCAGATCAATTCGAAATCGGGCAAAGTGGGCAGCAAACACAACTCCGGTTACAGCGCGGCGAAATTTGGCGGCGTAGGGCTGACGCAATCTCTGGCCCTCGATCTGGCCGAATATGGCATTACCGTTCACTCGCTGATGCTGGGCAACCTACTGAAATCGCCGATGTTCCAGTCCCTGCTGCCGCAATATGCCACCAAGCTCGGGCTGAAAGAGGAGGAAGTGGAGCAGTATTACATCGACAAAGTGCCGCTGAAGCGTGGCTGCGATTATCAGGACGTGCTGAACATGCTGCTGTTTTATGCCAGCCCCAAAGCCTCTTACTGCACCGGGCAGTCCATTAATGTCACCGGCGGGCAGGTGATGTTCTGATCGAACACGCTGATGCCCGTATTCCCCTCTCCTTCGGGAGAGGGAACAACAAGGAGCTCGTATGGTTACCGCACTCATTACCGTTGCCGCCATCGCCTGGATGTGCCAGCTGATCTTTGGCGGCTGGCAAATCCGCCAGTTTAACCGCGCGTTTGATGCCCTGTGTCAGAAAGGGCGCGTGGGCGTCGGGCGTTCCGGCGGGCGTTTCAAACCGCGCGTGGTGGTTGCCATTGCGCTGGACGAACACAATAGGGTCTGCGATTCCCTCATCATGCGCGGGATGACCGTTTTTGCCCGCCCGGCGAAAATCCAGGCAATTAACGGGATATCGCTGCAGGAATTACAACCCGATGTGATCTTTCCCCATGATTCGCTCTGTCAGAATGCTCTATCATTAGCGCTTAATCTGAAACATGGATAATTTCGTTGTGAACGCGATAAGCTTGCGAAATTATCATTTCGCAACCTAAGGAATTGAGCGCCTATGAAACCACGTCAGCGTCAGGCGGCCATTCTGGAGCATCTGCAAAAGCAGGGAAAATGCTCGGTAGAAGAACTGGCCCACTACTTTGACACCACCGGCACGACAATACGAAAGGATCTGGTATTGCTCGAAAACTCTGGTGCAGTCATCCGAACCTACGGCGGCGTGATGCTCAACAAAGATGAAGCCGACCCGCCTATCGATCACAAAACGCTGATCAATACTCACCAGAAAGCGCTGATTGCCGAGGCCGCCGTAAAATTTATCCATGATGGCGACTCCATTATCCTTGATGCAGGCAGCACCGTGCTGCAGATGATCCCGATGCTCAGCCGCTTTAACAACATCACGGTGATGACCAACAGTCTGCACATCGTCAACGCCCTGTCGGAGTTCGACAGCGAGCAAACCATTCTGATGCCCGGCGGGACGTTCCGTAAAAAATCTGCGTCGTTTCACGGTCAACTGGCGGAAAACGCCTTTGAACACTTCAGCTTTGATAAACTCTTTATGGGCACGGACGGCATCGATTTGAACGCCGGTGTGACGACCTTTAACGAGGTGTTCAGCGTCAGCAAAGCGATGTGCAACGCCGCGCGCGAAGTGATTTTGATGGCAGACTCGTCGAAGTTTGGCCGTAAAAGTCCCAACATAGTCTGCAGCCTTGAAAGCGTCGATAAGCTCATTACCGACGCAGGTATCGACCCGGCGTTCAAAAAAGCGCTGGAAGAGAAAGGGATCGACGTGATTGTAACCGGAGAGAGAGATGAGTGATTTTCTGTTAAACGCAGGCCGCCAGACCCTGATGCTGGAGCTGCAGGAAGCCAGCCGCCTGCCGGAACGTCTGGGCGAGGATTTTGTGCGCGCGGCAAACACCATTATCCAGTGCGAAGGTAAAGTGGTGGTCTCCGGGATCGGCAAGTCCGGTCATATCGGCAAAAAGATTGCCGCTACGCTTGCCAGCACCGGCACACCGGCGTTCTTCGTGCATCCGGCTGAAGCGCTGCACGGCGATCTGGGGATGATTGAAAGCCGCGACGTGATGCTGTTTATCTCCTACTCCGGTTCGGCCAAAGAGCTGGATCTCATCATCCCGCGTCTGCAGGAAAAATCGGTCGCGCTGCTGGCGATGACCGGTAAATCCCGCTCACCGCTGGCACTGGCGGCCAAGGCCACGCTTGATATCTCCGTTGAGCGCGAAGCCTGCCCGATGCACCTCGCCCCCACCTCCAGCACCGTGAATACGCTGATGATGGGCGACGCGCTGGCAATGGCGGTAATGCAGGCACGCGGCTTTAACGAAGAAGATTTTGCCCGCTCGCACCCGGCGGGTGCGCTCGGAGCGCGACTGCTCAATAAAGTTCATCATCTGATGCGGACCGACGAGGCCATTCCGCAGGTCAAACTCAACACCAGCGTAATGGATGCGATGCTGGAACTGAGCCGCACCGGGCTGGGTCTGGTAGCGGTGTGCGATGAAACCGGTAGCGTTAAAGGCGTGTTTACCGACGGCGACCTGCGCCGCTGGCTGGTGGGTGGCGGCAAGCTGGAATCCCAGGTTTCGGAAGCGATGACCCGGGGCGGGCTGACCCTGAACGCCGAGAGCCGCGCCATCGAAGCCAAAGAGGTGCTGATGAAGCGCAAAATCACCGCCGCGCCGGTGGTGGATGAGCACGGCACGCTATGCGGCGCCATCAACCTGCAGGATTTCTACCAGGCCGGGATTATTTAACCTTTGAGTCCCAGACGTTTCGCCAGCCGGTGCAGGTTGGCGACGTCCATTTCCAGCGCTCGCGCGCACGCCGCCCAGCTGCGGTTATTCTGCTCCAGCGCGCGGGCGATCGTCTGACGCTGAAACGCTTCTGTTGCTTCCCGCAGGTTCTCATGGGCCATTTCCGGCGCGGCAGGCGTAACGAACGAAGCGGTGTCATCGTGCAATGCGAAATGCCGCGCGTGGATCACCACCTCATCTCCCGAACGTGTCGCCCGCGCCAGCACCACGGCGCGGTGAATCGCATGTTCCAGTTCGCGCACGTTACCCGGCCAGCCGTAGCGCATCAGATGGGCTCGCGCGCCGGGGCTTAATACCACGCGGGAAAGCCCCATTCGTAACCGGCATTGCTCGCAGAAAAACCCCGCCAGCAGCACCACATCGTCGCCGCGCTCGCGTAGCGGCGGCACGGTAAGCGGAAACACGCTCAGACGATGGTACAGGTCAGAGCGGAAATTCCCGGCTAACACCTCTTCGCGCAGGTCACGGTTGGTTGCCGCCAGCACACGCACGTTGACTCTCAGGCTGCGATCGTCGCCGACGCGCTGAATATCGCCGTACTGCAGGACGCGCAGCAGTTTGGCCTGAAGCGACAGCGACAGTTCGCCAATTTCATCGAGGAACAACGTGCCGTTATCCGCCATTTCAAATTTGCCGCTGCGGTTGCTGATCGCCCCGGTAAACGCCCCTTTGACGTGACCAAACAGCTCACTTTCCGCCACGCTTTCCGGCAGCGCGGCGCAATTGAGGTACACCAGCGGGTTGACCGCGCGCGGCGAGGCTTCGTGGATGCCCTTCGCCACCAGCTCTTTACCGGTGCCGGTTTCCCCGAAAATCAGCACATTTAAATCCGAGGCCGCCACGATATCGATCTCTTTTTTAAGCTGTACCATCCCCGGTGACAGCCCAATCATCTCCGTGTGTGCCACCGGTTCAAACGCCGACGGGCTGCCGGGAAGGATGTTCTGGCTCTCCAGCTGTTCGATCAGTAGCGCGTTATTCAGCGCACCGGCGGCCAGCGCGGCAATCAGCCGCAGCTCTTCATCGCTAAAGGTGTCGAACTGATCCGGCGACAGGCCGTCGAGGGTTAATGCCCCAATCAGGTTTTGTCCGGCAAACAGCGGCAGACCGATACAGGCATGAACTTTCAGGCTCTCCTGCCCCGGGATCAGCCCGTCGTAAGGGTCGGGCAAATCACTGTCCGCCGGAAAGCGCACCACGTCACCGGCCCGGGCGATGGTTTCCAGACGCGGATGGCCTTCCAGGGAGAAGCGTCGCCCAAGAACGTCCTGCGCCAGCCCGTCGATAGCCAGCGGAATAAACTGCCGGGCGTCGTAGCGCAGCAGTGCCGACGCATCGCACGCCAGCACGTGGCGCAGCGTCGAAATCAGCCGCTGAAAACGGTCCTGATGACCGATACCGGTTTGCAGTTCAATGGCAATTTTTGCCAGTACGTCCACGGAAAAACTCATCTGCGCCTCACTGTCATTTTGACCATTCATATTGTCACAATGACCATAAATCAGATAGTCATATTGACTACCCATTACGGATGATAAAATTAAAAAACCATAAAAAACAGCAATATGAAAAACTGGCACGCAACTTGATAAAGGCTAGACATCTTATTTGAAAAACGCCGTATTAATTGAGGTTGCTATGTCTATTCTGGTTAAAAATAACATTCATTGGGTTGGCCAACGTGACTGGGAAGTGCGTGACTTCCACGGAACGGAGTACAAAACGCTGCGCGGCAGCAGCTACAACAGCTATCTCATCCGTGAAGGCAAAAACGTGCTCATCGATACCGTCGATCACAAATTCAGCCGGGAGTTCGTGCAAAATCTGCGCAGTGAAATCGATCTTGCGGATATCGACTACATCATCATTAACCATGCGGAAGAGGATCATGCCGGGGCGCTGACCGAGTTAATGTCCTGCATTCCCGACACCCCGATTTACTGCACCACCAACGCCATCGACTCGATTAACGGCCATCACCACCACCCGGAGTGGAATTTCCACACCGTCAAAACCGGCGACACACTGGATATCGGCAACGGCAAACAGCTGATCTTCGTTGAAACCCCGATGCTGCACTGGCCCGACAGTATGATGACCTACATGACCGGCGATGCGGTGCTGTTCAGCAACGATGCCTTCGGCCAGCACTATTGTGACGAGCGCCTGTTTAACGACGAAGTGGATCAAACCGAGCTATTCGAACAGTGTCAGCGCTACTACGCCAATATCCTGACGCCGTTCAGCCGTCTGGTGACGCCAAAAATCACCGAAATCCTCGGCTTTAACCTGCCCGTGGATATGATTGCCACCTCTCACGGCGTGGTGTGGCGCGAAAACCCCACCCAGATCGTGGAGCTGTACCTCAAATGGGCCGCGGATTATCAGGAAGACCGTATCACGCTTTTCTACGACACCATGTCTAATAATACCCGCATGATGGCGGACGCCATTGCGCAGGGTATTAACGAAGTCGATCCGAACGTGGCGGTGAAAATCTTCAACGTGGCGCGTAGCGATAAAAACGAGATCCTGACCAATGTCTTCCGCTCCAAGGGCGTGCTGGTGGGCACCTCCACGATGAACAACGTGATGATGCCGAAAATTGCAGGCCTTGTGGAAGAGATGACCGGCCTGCGCTTTCGTAATAAACGGGCCAGCGCATTTGGCTCCCACGGCTGGAGCGGCGGCGCAGTAGACCGGCTCTCCACGCGTTTGCAGGATGCCGGTTTTGAGATGTCCATGAGCCTGAAGGCGAAATGGCGTCCGGACATCGACGCGCTTGAATTGTGCCGCCAGCATGGCCGTGACATTGCGCGTCAGTGGGCGCTCGCGCCGCTCCCCGACATGAACGCCAAAAACCCCGCGCCGCAACAAGCCTGCGCCGCAGCGGTCGCTGACGTTGGCCCTCGCATGCAGTGCAGTGTCTGCCAGTGGATTTACGACCCGGCACAGGGCGAGCCGCTGCAGGATGTTGCCCCTGGTACACCCTGGTGCGACGTGCCGGACAATTTCCTCTGCCCGGAATGTTCCCTGGGAAAAGAGGTCTTTGACGAACTGGCGACGGAGGCACAATGAACCACGGTATCGTTATCATCGGCTCAGGCTTTGCCGCCCGCCAGCTGGTGAAAAACATTCGCAAACAAGATGCCAGCGTGCCGTTGACGCTCATTGCCGCCGACAGCATGGACGAGTACAACAAGCCTGATTTAAGCCACGTTATCAGCCAGAATCAGAGAGCCGAAGACCTCACCCGCCAGACCGCGGGGGCGTTCGCTGAACAGTTTAGTCTGCGGTTATTTCCGCACACCTGGATAACCGATATCGACGCCGCCGCCCATGTGGTGAAAGCAAAAGACAAAACCTGGCAGTACGACAAACTGGTGCTGGCGACAGGGGCGTCTGCTTTTGTGCCGCCGGTGGAAGGCCGGGAACTGATGATCACCCTCAACAGCCAGCAGGCGTATCAGGCCAGTGAAACCCTGCTGCGTGACGCGAAGCGGGTGATGATTGTCGGCGCAGGGTTGATTGGCACAGAGCTGGCGATGGATTTTAGCCGGGCGGGTAAATCCGTCACCCTGGTCGACCATGCGGCAAGCATTTTGTCGGCGCTGATGCCTGCAGAAGTAAGTAGTCGCTTACAGCATCGTCTGACCGATATGGGCGTACATCTGCTGCTGAAATCCCAGCTGCAAAGCCTGAAGAAAACCGGGAGTGGGATTCATGCAACGCTCGACCGCAGCCGCAGCGTTGAGGTGGATGTGGTGGTTGCCGCCACGGGCCTGCGTCCGGAAACGGCGCTGGCGCATCGCGCCGGCGCGGAAACAGGTCGTGGCGTGAAGGTAGACAGCTACCTGCAAACCACGCAGCCCGATATTTACGCCCTGGGTGACTGCGCTGAAATTAACGGACAGGTCCTGCCCTTCCTGCAGCCCATTCAACTGAGCGCCATGTACCTGGCGAAAAACCTGTCTGGCGGCAGTGCGCCACTGAAATTACCCGCCATGCTGGTAAAAGTAAAAACTCCGGCACTCCCGCTGCACCTGGCAGGCGAAACCGAGCGTCCGGACCTGCACTGGCAACTCACCATTGAACCTCAGGGAATGGTGGCTCGTGGGTGCGACAGCGAAGGGCAGATGCGCGCCTTTGTGGTGAGCGAAGACCGGATGAAGGAGGCTTTCGCTCTGCTGAAATCATTACCCGCTTAACGCTGATTCGCCTGCCACGCTAACGTAACCTTTGGATTTTATGGTCCACAGCCCCGATGTCCCGGGGCTTTTTTTCAACGTCGTTTAGCCAGATAACGACAATGATGTTCAGACGCCGCGTCAGGAGCGCACGACAAGCGCATCGTAGCCGCGCCAGCGATAGTTGATCATGGAAATCAGCCAGCAGGCAACGAACAGCCCGACCACCACGAACCCGGCGTTACCGAGGTTGTCATTAACTGCGCCAATGCGATCCCAGAGGCCTCCGCTGAGGGCAAACTTATCCATCAACAGACCCAGAGCTTCCAGCCCGCCGATAAACAGCGCCACCACCACGGAGGTGCCGGTGATGGTCATGTTGTAGTAAAGCTTGCGCTGCGGCTTGTTAAACGCCCAGCCGTAAGCGCCGACCATCAGCAGATTGTCGAGGGTATCGACCAGCGCCATACCGCTGGCAAACAGCGCCGGGAAGATCATGATGGACCAGACTGACATCCCGTTTGACGCGCTGGCGGCTGAAATCCCAAGCACACCGATTTCCGTCGCGGTATCAAACCCCAGACCAAACAGGAAACCGACCAGGTACATCTGCCAGCTCTTGTTCACCAGGCGGAACGTTGCGCCAAACAGCCAGTTCATGACTCCGCCTGATGCCGGAAGCGGGATGTCGTCACGCGTGACCTGACCGTTCTTCAGCGCCTGAAAATTACGCCACACGCCGCGCAAAATCACCAGATTGACCAGCGCCATCGCCAGCAGAAACGTTGCAGAAACGGCGGTGCCAATCAGGCTGCCGGTTTCATGAAACCATGCCATATTCTTCTGAAACGCCGTGGCGGTGGCCGCAATGGCAATGGAGGCCAGCACCACAATGGTGGAGTGTCCCAGAGAGAACCACGCCCCCACGCCGGAAGGGCGTTTACCCTGCTGCATCATCTTACGCGTGACGGTATCAATGGCCGCGATGTGGTCGGCATCCACCGCATGACGGAGTCCATAACACCAGGCCAGCAGGCTGGCGGCCATCAGCGCCGTACTGCCGCTGAAGGTTTGCCATGCCCAGCCCCATGCCAGAAGATTAGCCATTACCAGAGCCAGCAGCAGAAACGCCGCGCGGGGTTCATTGCGTAAGAGTCGTAACATTTTACATCCTTTGTGAACATGACCGGGCGGCAGCAACCACCGACTGCCCGAAGGAGATAGCGCCGTCACCTGACGGCAGATGATGAGGAAAAAGCAGCGTGAAGTCTGAGAGGTAATGGCGCAGTCGCGCGCGCAGCAGACGGTTATGTAACACGCCGCCGCTGAAGCATACGGTGGAAAGCCCCAGTCGCCGGGTATGGGAGGTGACAAGCTCCGCCAGCCCTTTCGCCAGCGCATCGTGAAACGCCCATGCCCGCTCGCAGGGTTCCGCCTGCCAGTTCAGCCACTGTTGCCAGAAGCGCGTAAGGTTTTCGGCCTGAAGCGTAACCGGATGTTGAACGTCGTGGCACTGCGCCGCCAGCGCTTCAAGCCGGCAGGCAGCCTCACCTTCATAGCTCTGGGTTTCTGACGTGATGCCGAGCGCGCAGGCCACCGCGTCGAACAGACGGCCGCAGGATGAGGCCAGCGGCGCGTTTAAACCGCGCTGAATGGCCGTAGCCAGCAGCGGCCAGTTTTGCCGCTGAACGTCACGCGTTTCCGGGTACTGCTGCCAGTCCGGCACAAACGCCAGGCAGTGGGCAAGTAAATTGCGCCACGGCTGCATGGCAGCCCTGTCTCCGCCCGGCAGCGCAACCGCAGGTAGACCGCCCAGACGTTCGCAGTCGAGATAGTTTACCCGCAGGCACTCTCCGCCCCACAGCGCGCCGTTTTCACCCATACCGATCCCATCCAGCGTCAGGGCAATGACATCTCCGCCCTCAAGCGGCCAGCCGTTTTCTGCCATGCATGCCGCCGCGTGAGCGTGGTGGTGAAGCACGGTGTCGATCGGCAAAGCCTGGGCTTGCGCCCACTGTCGGGCGTGATAGCCCGGATGGGCGTCGCATACCACGCGCTGCGGCTGAAACGCATAGATCTGCTGCATCATCGACAGCGCCGAACGCCACTGGGCCTCGACACCGTCGTCACTCAGATCGCCAAAGTGCTGACTCAGTACCGCCTGGTTACCGCGCACCAGACAGAAGGTATTTTTCATATTAGCACCGGTGCACACCATCGCCGGGACAGCGCTGAAACCGGCGGGCAGCGTGATGGCATCCGGCACAAAACCGCGCGCGCGACGCAGCATCATACCGTCCTGATCCATCACGGAATCATCCATACGCTGCAGGATGTCGCGGTTGTGCAGCAGGAATCCGTCAGCGATGTCGCCCAGTTCATCCAGTGCCTGCTGGCAGGTGATGGCCGGCGGACGCCCGCTGAGGTTGCCGGAGGTCATCACCAGCGCGCGCTGGCAGTCCATCATCAGCACATGCTGTAGTGGGTTAGCGGGCAGCATCAGGCCAACGGTGTCCAGCCCGGGCGCAATCGCGTCAGGAAGCGGAGGACACCATACTTTTGGCGTGAGCACGATGGGCGCTGCAGGCGAGCGCAGCAGCGTTTGCACCGATTCCGGCAGTCCCTCCGCCTGCGGGATCATGACCGCCAGTGGCTTCATCGGGCGCTGTTTGCGCGCCCGCAGGGTTGCCACCGCCTGCGCGTTGGATGCGTCACAGGCAAGGTGAAAACCGCCCAGCCCTTTGATGGCGACAATCCCGCCATGTTTGAGCATGTGGACCGCCGCACTCAGCGCAGACTCGCGGGTGGCAACGGTCTCGCCCGCGCGCCATTCCAGCTCGGGTCCACAATCCGGACAGGCTACCGGCTGCGCGTGAAAACGGCGGTCAGCGGGATTGCGGTACTCGGTTTCACACGGTTCACAGAGGGGAAATGCCGCCATTGACGTGGCCGGGCGGTCATAGGGCATGGCGCGGATGATGGTAAAACGTGGACCGCAATGGGTACAGTTGATAAACGGATAGCGATAACGCCGCGCTCGGGGATCGCGCATTTCAGCCAGGCACGCCGGGCAGGTAGCGGCATCCGGCACAATCTGGGTGTCCATCGCTCCGCCCGCGCTATGGCGAATGGTGAACGCCTGCGGCACCGTTGCCCAGGTGAACGGCTGGCTGTCGACAGCATCGATACGTGCCAGCGGTGGGCAGTCCTGATGCAGCCTCGCGGTAAAGGCCCCCCCATTACCCGCGAGACGCACCAGCACGCCCTCTCCGTCATTACAAACGTCACCCGTCAGCTGTAGCTGATGCGCCAGCTGCCAGACGAAGGGACGAAACCCTACCCCCTGCACCTTGCCGCGCACCCGCAACTGTACGCCGTTATCGCCCATCGCGACTTAAAACAGCAGTGACGATGACGTGTCGAACGCGGCACGACGACGTTTTTCCGCGCTCATCTGCTCAAGCTTGTCGCGATCCACGCAGACCAGGGCGTGCGTCGGGCAGGCTTCCATACAGGCCGGGCCGGCGTCACGGTGGTAGCAGAGATCGCATTTATTGGCTTCCGCCTTTTCCGCGCGCACGTTCAGCCCCATGCCGCTGTTGCGCACAACCGGACGCACCACGACTTCCATCGCACCGTACGGGCAGGCAACCACACAGGTTTTGCAGCCGATGCAGCGCTCCTGCATCACATGCACGAATCCTTTCTCACGTTTGATGGCCCCGTTTGGGCAGACGTTAGCGCACGGCGCATCCTCACACTGGCGACAGATAGCGGCAGTGGAGATATTCACGCCTTTAATGACGTGGATCCGCGGTAAAAAGGTATCAGGGGTGAGCGATGCGCAATCCTGCTCCGCCTGATGGGAAACCACACACGCCACTTCACAGGTACGGCAGCCAATGCATTTACTGGCATCGGCCATAATAAAACGGTTCATCTGCTTCTCCAGCATTACAGTCCTGCGCGGAGATATACATAAACCGTGCCAATTATTAACCTGTTGATTTTATGCGGTTTATAAAATGAAAGCAGGGCTGTCATCGTCACTTCTGACGATGACAGCTGTCGACATCAGCGGTGCGGCCCGTCAGTAACCGAGTCACGCAGAATAAGCTCGCCGGAGAAGGTTTGCTGGTACTTAAACTCACCGCCATCCAGCAGGAAGATCAGGCGGCTAATGGTCTCTTTGATCATCTCCGTCACCGGAATGCGCACGCTGGAGAGCGAGGGGACGATGTAGGGGGCGATGGCCACATCGTCAAAGCCAATCACCGACACGGCATCCGGGGTGGCGATCCCGCACTCGTGCAGCTGTTTCATGGCACCAATCGCCATATCGTCATTGCTCGCCACCAGCGCCGAAAAGGTTTCACCGCGCGAAAGCAGCTCAGACACCGCTGCCGCACCGCTGGCCGGGTTCCATTTCCCCTGCGCAATCAGCGACGGGCGCAGCGGGATCTGGTGTTGTGCCAGGGCGTCTTTGTAGCCCGAGAGACGCTCAACGCCCGTGGGGGAATCCAGCGAACCGGTGATAAACGCAATCTCCCGGTGCCCTTTCTGAATCAGCTGCGACACGGCGTCCTGGCAGGAGGCTTTATGATCTGACCAGACGCTGTGACTGCTGTTTTTCCGTAAGCGGCGGTTAAGGACCATAATCGGCTGTTCGCATTTCTCAACGATGTCGTCCATCTCATCCACGCTCAGGAAACGCGGGTAAATGATCACCGCGTCACAGCGCATATCGAGCAAATACTGAATGGCCTCGCGCTCTTCATCCGCACTGTGCTTACCGTCCGCCAGGATCAGCTGCCGCCCTTTCTCTTCCGTCATGCGGGCGGCGTGAAAGAGCAGTTCGCTAAAATAGACGCCGTGATAAAGGGTGTTGGTGACCACCAGACCCAGCGTCTGGGTACGTTTGGTCGCCAGATTTCGTGCCAGCAAATTCGGGCGATAGCCGCTCTCTTCAATCGCCTGAAACACCCGGTCTTTGGTCTCCTGGCTGACGTAGCCATTGCCCGACAATACCCTGGAAACCGTCGCTTTCGAAACGCCTGCCCGCTTCGCGACTTCAAGCATCGTGGTCATCGTAATCTTCCGTTTGAAACTACCAGGGCGCAGTGTACTGCACTGCAGAAAAATTGTCGCAGCGGCGATATCACGCTTTTTACCCCTCCAGGTGATCATCATCACGAAATGAAAAAATGCACAAAATGTGATCTTGTTTCATTCAAAGAAACTATTGATGATTATGTGGAACCGGTTTCCTACATTTCTCACAACGATAACAGGATTACATCCGATGGCCAAAAATTACGCTGCGCTGGCGAATGACGTTGTCAGCGCGCTCGGCGGCAGAGACAACATCGTCGCCGTCACCCACTGCATGACGCGACTGCGTTTCGTCCTCAAAGACGAAAGCCTCACCGATGCCCCGCGCCTGAAAAGCATTAACGGCGTGCTCGGCGTGGTCCGCAACGACAACCAGTGCCAGGTGATCATTGGCAACACCGTGTCTCAGGCCTACCGCGAAGTGGTAAGCCTGCTGCCCACCGACCTGCAGCCTGCCGTACCGGAAGGCCCGCAGAAAATGACCCTGCGCCGCATCGGTGCCGGGATCCTCGATGCGCTGATCGGCACCATGTCACCGCTGATCCCGGCGATCATCGGCGGTTCAATGGTCAAACTGCTGGCAATGATCCTGGAGATGACCGGCGCCCTAGAAAAAGGGGCACCGACGCTCACCCTTCTGACGCTGATTGGCGATGGCGCGTTCTTCTTCCTGCCGCTGATGGTCGCCGCCTCTGCCGCAGTGAAATTCAAAACCAACATGTCGCTGGCGATTGCCATCGCGGGCGTGCTGGTACACCCGGGCTTTATCGAACTGATGGCGAAAGCCGCACAGGGCGAGCACGTTGAATTCGCCTTTATTCCGGTGACGGCAGTGAAATACACCTACACGGTCATCCCGGCGCTGGTGATGACCTGGTGCCTGTCGTACATCGAACGCTGGGTTGATCGTATTACGCCGGCGGTCACGAAAAACTTCCTTAAACCGATGCTGATCGTTCTGATTGCCGCCCCGCTCGCCATTGTGCTGATAGGGCCGCTCGGGATCTGGATCGGGAGCGCGATTTCAGCGCTGGTCTACACTATTCACGGCTATCTGGGCTGGCTCTCCGTGGCCATTATGGGCGCCCTCTGGCCGCTGCTGGTGATGACCGGGATGCACCGCGTATTTACGCCGACGATCATTCAGACCATTGCCGAGACGGGCAAAGAGGGAATGGTTATGCCGTCGGAAATCGGAGCCAACCTGTCGCTCGGCGGTTCATCGCTGGCGGTGGCGTGGAAAACGAAAAACCCGGAACTGCGCCAGACGGCGCTGGCGGCAGCGGCTTCTGCCATCATGGCAGGCATTTCAGAACCTGCCCTCTATGGTGTGGCGGTACGTCTGAAACGCCCGCTGATTGCGAGCCTTATCAGCGGCTTCATCTGCGGGGCAGTGGCTGGCATAGCCGGTCTTGCCAGCCACTCAATGGCGGCGCCGGGGCTGTTTACCAGCGTACAGTTCTTCGATCCGGCCAACCCAATGACCATCGTCTGGGTATTCGGAGTCATGGCGCTGGCGGTTGTGCTCTCGTTTGTTCTGACCCTGATTTTAGGTTTTGAAGATATCCCGGTCGAAGACGACGCTGAGAAAGCACGCGCCCTGCAGAGCGCTCCGGTTCAGGCCAAAGCAGCACAAGTCTAAATTTATAGCGAGGTAAAGATGTCTGTTTTTCCACAAGGATTTTTATGGGGCGGCGCGCTTGCCGCCAACCAGAGTGAAGGGGCTTACCGTGAAGGCGGCAAAGGACTGACGACGGTCGATATGATCCCCCACGGCGCGAATCGTCTGGCGGTGAAGGTCGGTAAGGAAAAACGTTTTACGTTGCGTGACGACGAGTTTTACCCGAGCCACGAGGCGATTGATTTTTACCATCGCTACAAAGAAGACATCGCCCTGATGGCGGAGATGGGCTTTACGGTATTTCGTACCTCAATTGCCTGGAGCCGCCTCTACCCGAACGGCGATGAGCCACTGCCCAATAAAGAGGGGATTGCCTTCTACCGCGCAGTGTTCGAAGAGTGCAAAAAATACAACATCGAACCGTTGGTCACCCTGTGCCATTTCGACGTACCGATGCATCTGGTCACGGAGTATGGATCCTGGCGCAACCGCAAGATGGTCGATTTCTTCGCCCGCTATGCCTGTACCTGTTTCGAAGAATTTAACGGTCTGGTGAAGTACTGGCTCACCTTCAACGAAATCAACATCATGCTGCACAGCCCGTTCTCCGGCGCGGGGCTGGTGTTTGAAGAGGGTGAGAACGAAGATCAGGTGAAATATCAGGCCGCGCATCACGAACTGGTGGCAAGCGCGCTGGCGACCAAAATCGCCCATGAGGTCAACCCGGAAAACCAGGTCGGCTGCATGCTGGCCGGCGGCAACTTCTACCCCTACTCCTGCAAACCGGAAGACGTGTGGATGGCGCTGGAGAAGGACCGCGAAAACCTGTTCTTTATCGACGTGCAGGCGCGCGGCAGCTACCCGGCCTATTCTGCCCGCGTGTTCCGCGAAAAAGGGGTGGTGATTGTCAAAGACCCTGGCGACGATGAACTGCTGAAAAACACCGTCGATTTTGTGTCGTTCAGCTATTACGCCTCGCGCTGCGCGTCGGCGGACATGAACGCCAGTAATACCAATGCGGCGAATATCGTGAAATCCCTGCGCAACCCACACATCCAGGTCAGCGAATGGGGCTGGGGTATCGACCCACTGGGGCTGCGCATCACCATGAACATGATGTACGACCGCTATCAGAAGCCGCTGTTCCTGGTGGAAAACGGCCTCGGCGCGAAAGACGTCATGGATGAACACGGTGAGATTAATGACGACTACCGTATCAGCTACCTGCGCGAACATATTCGTGCGATGGGCGATGCCATAGAAGACGGTGTGCCGCTGATGGGCTACACCACCTGGGGCTGCATTGACCTGGTGGCCGCATCCACGGGCGAGATGAGCAAACGCTACGGGTTTGTCTATGTTGACCGCGACGACGCGGGCAACGGTACGCTGGACAGAACGCGTAAGAAATCGTTCTGGTGGTATAAGAAGGTCATTGCAAGTAACGGCGCGGATCTGGCGTAGCCTGTTGCTCTCTCCCCCGCCCTCTCCCACAGGATTCGGGTGAGGAGGTGTCCAGGCCGGGTGGAAGCTACCACCACCCGGCACTGCTCACAGTCGGGAAAAACCGCCGTCCCCACGCCATCCGGCAAGCCGGGAGTAAACCTCTTCGACGGCCTCTTTCACCGGCGGCGTCATCGGATAATAAAACCCAACGATGTCCGGCTGAATGCCCAGAAACAATATCTCCCCCACATCGTCTTTAATCTGATCGACCAGATAGTTCAGCGGCATATTGTGGGTGGTCATCATAAACATCTCGGCGATGTCATCCGGATCAATCAGGCGAGTTTCCCCCGGATTAAGTCCCATATCGGTTGCATCCACAATCAGCAGCCTGTCCGGGTGCAGCTCACGGATCGCCACCACATCGTTTTCCGGTGCGCTGCCGCCGTCAATAACCACCCATTCACCCTGCGGATGCGCGGCACACATTTGTGCAAGCAGCGGGCCCGCGCCGTCGTCGCCCATCATGCTGTTGCCGACACACAGTAAAACATCAGTCACGTAATCTCCTCACCATCAGGTAGATGGCACTCTCCTGATGAATATCATGCAGCATGCTGAGCAAAATTTTGCTCCAGGTCTGCTGCTGCGGGGTTTGCACGCTCAGCGCGGCGTCGAAAGCACTGGCGAGCATCGCAATGTGGTTGGCGTCGATAACGATCTCACCGTACTTCGGCACGCCTTCCATTTTGCGGCGCGCCGTACTGCCCTCCGCCAGCGTGGCGATCCACGCCAGATAGTCAGGCCACGGGCAGCTTAATGCCGTTTCGAGACAATCTATCACCCCGAGGTGATGCCCAATGGCCAGGCTGTAATAGACCACCTGCTGCGCCGCATCCGGCGTGGCATCGTTCTCATCAATAAACTTACGGCTCAGCTGACTGAACACCACCGTTTCACTCATCGGATACGCGCCTCTTCCACCACCTGATTCAGGTTCGCGACGATCTCATTAAGACGAGGATCGTTTTCCGCCTCCAGCCAGCGCGTGACCTGATGATCGCCCTGGCTCAGCAGACGCAGATAATCGTCGGCAATCTGGCGACCATAGCGATACCCCGCGAGCCGGCGCGCCGTGCGATCGACCTTCACGCGCAGCGGCTGCACCATATCCGGGTGCAGAATTGCGGCAGCCTGGTTGTCGCGTTCACCCGGTTCACGGGCATGTATTTTCTGCTCCAGCAGCCCGAGCGCCATGGCAAAACCGTACAGCGTGGCCGCAGGCGTTGGCGGACAACCGGGAATGTAGACATCCACCGGAACAATTTTATCGGTGCCACCCCAGACGCAGTACAGGTCATGGAAGATGCCGCCGCTGTTGCCGCAGGCACCGTAAGAGATACAAATTTTTGGATCCGGTGCGGACTGCCAGGCACGCAATGCTGGCGATCTCATGGCACGGGTAACGGCACCGGTAAACAGCAAAATGTCCGCATGACGCGGCGAAGGCACCACTTTAATACCGAAGCGTTCGGCGTCGAACAGGGGCGACAGCGTGGCAAAGATCTCAATCTCACAGCCGTTGCAGCCGCCGCAGTCCACGCGGTACACATAGGCCGAACGTTTAATGTTTTTCAGCAGCGAGGCCTTCATGCTGGCGATGGATTCCTCCACCGTCATCGGCACCGGAATGCCGTTAGCGTCGCGTGGGCCGATCAGGTTTTCCATCAGCTGGCCTCTCTCATATGACGGGTAATATCGATGCGGTCCGACGGCAGCAGGCATTTCTGCCGTTTGCAGTCCGGGCAGGTTTCAAAGCTTTCGCGATGATGCTCCGCGCGGGCATCACCGTTGTGCTGCAACAGCGCGATGGCGTAGTCGATCTCTTTTTGTACGGCAAACGGGCGTTTGCAGACACGGCAGTTGCAGAGCGCGAAACGCGACTGCTGCAAGAAATCCTCTTTCTTCCAGACCGCCAGCTCGTACTCCTGCGAAAGACGGATCGCCACCGTCGGGCAAACCTCCTCGCAGCGGCCGCAGAAAATGCAGCGCCCGAGGTTGAACTGCCAGGCCAGCTCGCCCGTTTTCAGATCGGTTTCCACCGTCAGGGCATTTGACGGGCAGGCGTTAACGCAGGCAGCACAGCCGATGCACTGCTGCGGGTTGTGCTCCGGCTTGCCGCGAAAGTTTTTATCGACCGGCACCGGCTCCAGCGGATAGCGGCTGGTCACCGTCCCGGTTTTGATCACTTTTTTGATGAAGGTAAACATGTTGACTCCTGCTTATGTGCTGCCTGTGCTCCGCACCCCGGATCTCTCGTCAAAAAGAGGGTCAGGGTGAGGGCATCAGCCTGCACAAAATCCCCTATTTCAGCGGCGAGTTCTTACGCTCGATGCTGTAGCGCTCCAGCTCTTTGTACGGCACCACCTGGCTTTTCTTCTTGCGCACATCCACCACCGTCATGCGGTCGGTGCAGGAGTAGCACGGATCGAGGCTGCCAATGATCAGCGGCGCATCGGATACCGTATTGCCGCGCAGCATGTAGCGCAGGGTTGGCCAGTTGGCGTAGGTTGCCGCACGGCAGCGCCAGCGGTAGAGCTTCTGGTTGTCACCGGTCATGCTCCAGTGGATATCGTCTCCACGCGGGGCTTCGGCAAACCCCAGCGCAAAGCGGTTTGGAATGTAGGTGAAGCCCTCAACCATCAGCGGACCGCCCGGCAGATTATTCAGACCGAAGTCGATCATGTTCAGCGCGGTGAAGACCTCGTTGATACGCACCTTCAGACGCGAAATAACGTCGCAGCCCTGCTCGCTGTGCACGGTCATAGGCAGCAGGCCGTAGCCGACGAACGGATGATCGGCGCGGGTATCGCGGGCGTGGCCGCTGGCGCGAACCATGGGGCCAACGTTACTGAAATCGCGGGCGATTTGCGGATCCAGCCGGCCAATACCGACGGTACGCTGCTCAATGTTCGGCGTGCTGAGCAGCATATCCACCAGCTCCTGAACGTCGCGACGCATCTGCTGCGCCAGCTGGCGGGTCTGGATCATGTCATCTTTCAGCAGATCGCGACGAATCCCGCCGATCAGGTTCAGACCGTATGTTTTACGCGCCCCGGTCAGGATCTCCGCCATCTTCATGGAGGCTTCACGTACGCGGAAAAACTGCATAAAGCCGGAGTCAAAACCGACAAAGTGACAGGCCAGACCGAGGTTCAGCAGGTGCGAGTGCAGACGCTCCACTTCCAGCAGGATGGCGCGGATCATCTGCGCGCGTTCCGGCACCACAATCCCCATGCCGTTCTCCACCGAGGTGGTGTAGGCGGTACTGTGGGCAAACCCGCAGATGCCGCACACGCGGTCAGAGAGGAACGTCACTTCGTTATATCCCATCCGGGTTTCCGCCAGCTTTTCCATCCCGCGATGGACGTAGAACAGGCGGTAGTCGGCATCAATAATATTCTCGCCGTCGACAAACAGGCGGAAGTGGCCCGGCTCGTCAGACGTGACGTGCAGCGGGCCTATCGGCACCACGTTGTTCTTTTTGCTGCCGAGCTCATTGATGAACGCATAAGTCTCGCTGTCGGTGGTCGGGGCCGGACGCTGACGGTAATCCATGCTGTCTTTACGCAGGGGATAGAGTTCGTCTGGCCAGTCGTCCGGCAGCACCAGACGGCGCTCATCCGGAAGCCCAACCGGGACCAGACCATACATATCGCGCACTTCGCGCTCGCCCCAGACGGCGGCGGGCACGCGCGGGGTGACAGACGGGTATTCCGGTTTGTTGGGATCCACTTCGACACGCACGGTGAGCCAGCACTTCTCGCCCTGCTCCATCGACATCACGTAGTAAACCGCATAGTTTCCGCACAGCTGACGCTCGTCGTTGCCGAACAACACTGACAGCCAGCCACCCTGCTGGTAGTAGAGAAACTCCACCACTTCCGGCAGGTAGTTCACTTTCACGGTCACCGTTATCTGGTCTTTGGTTTGCCAGGACTCCTCCAGCACCACGCCCGGGAAGGCCTGGTGCAACGCGGCGAGATACTGCTGACCTTTCTTTTCTTCAGACATAAAAACTCTCTTTAATCACGCCACCAGCAAGGAGACGAACGCTAAAAATGCAAAACCAAAACCGGCCCAGGTGATGCGCGACGTCGCCACAAAACGCAGACGCGCCATGCTGTTCTCAAACAGGGCAATCACCAGCACGCCGACAAGTAGCTTGAGCACGGCAACGACCACCGCCAGCACCAGACCGGCCGCGGAAAAGTGCGTCATCTGCCCCCACGGAAAGAAGACACCGACAAACATCTGCAGCACCACCAGCTGTTTGAGGCTGATGCCCCATTTCAGCACCGCAAAGCCGTAACCGCTGTACTCGGTCAACGGACCTTCCTGCAGCTCCTGCTCCGCTTCCGCGAGGTCGAACGGCAGTTTGCCCATCTCGATAAACGTCGCGAAAGCGCAGGCGCAGAGCGCCAAAAGCAACGGAAGGGAACGGTCCACGGGCCAGTGATACACGGTATGAGTGATAAAGCTGATATGGGTTGACCCCGCGACCTGCGCAGCGACCCACAGGCCGAGCAGCAGGATCGGCTCAACCAGCACGCCGAGCATGGCCTCGCGGCTGGCACCAATCCCGGTAAACGGGCTGCCGGTATCGAGGCCGGCAATCGCGAAGAAGAAACGCGCGATAGCGAAGAGGTAGATAAGCGTAATGAGATCGCCCAGCACCGGCAGCGGCGACCCGACGGTGACGACCGGTAACGCCGTGGCGATGGTGAGCATGACGCCAGCCAGCACAAACGGTGTCAGGCGAAAGACCCATCCTGCCGCGTCCGGGGAAACGCTCTGACGTCCCATCAGCTTGAACAAATCACGGTACTCCTGGAGTACACCAGGCCCGCGACGGTTATGCATCCGGGCACGCGCCACGCGGCTCACCCCGGAGAGCAACGGCGCCATGGCAAATAGCACCAGCGCCTGAAGTATTGCCAGTAACAGACTCATGTCAGGCTCCTCGTGAAATCACAATCACAACCAGTACCGCCAGCTCGATCAACGCCAGTCGGCGGAACAGCACGGGCACGGCAGCGCTCTGCCAGCCCGGCACCCACCCCACCGGGTTAAGCCAGTCCCGCAGTTTCAGCACCGCGGCAAAGTTCTCTTTGACCGGCATGGCAAAGCCGTGCGCTGTGATCACCATGGATTGCTCGTGTGCGTAACCGCAAGCCCAGGCGGTACCGCGTGCGCGAGAGGAGAGACGGTCGCGTCTGAAGAACAGCATCAGCACGAACGGCAGCAGCGGCGCGGCAATCAGCAGCAGCGCAATCATCGGCTGGGACACCGCGGTATGCGCCGTGGTGAGCGGCAGAGGAATGGCGTTACCCAACAGCGGAAGAAGCCACGGGGCAGCCACCCCGCCCGCGATACAGCACAGCGCCAGCGCGACAACGCTCGCCCCCATCAATGCCGGTGCACAGCAGGCGTTTTCGGCCTCACGCGTGCGCGGTGCACCCAGGAAGGTCACGCCGTAAACTTTAGCCATACACATCACCGCCAGCGCACCGGTTATCGCCAGCCCAACCGCCAGCAGCGGGCCGAGCAACCGGGCGATAAACACCTCGCTCTGACCGAGTGCGAAGAAGGACTGATAGATAACCCACTCGCCGGCAAAGCCGTTCAGCGGCGGCAGCGCAGCCATTGCCATCAGCCCCACCAGCATGCACAGAGAGATAACGGGCATTTTTTTGCCGATGCCGCCGAGTTTTTCGATATCGCGATGACCGGTGCGGAACCAGACGCTACCTGCCCCGAGGAACAGGGTGCTTTTAAACAGGCTGTGGTTGATCAGGTGATACAGGCCGCCGATAAAGCCGGCCGCAATCAGCGCCGGTTGATTGAGCGCCAGCCCGGTAACGCCTGCGCCAATACCCAGCAGGATAATGCCGATGTTCTCAAGGGTGTGGTACGCCAGCAAACGCTGGATATTGTGCTCCATCAGGGCGTACAGGCCGCCGACGAAGGCGGTGATCATCCCGGCGACCAGCAGCACAACGCCCCACCACAGCGGTGGCTGCCCACCGGTGAGCGTTATCGTCAGAATGCCGAACAGACCAACCTTCATGACAACCGTCGAGAAGAGCGCTGCGGCAGGCGCGGAGGCATGTGCATGTGCCTGTGGCACCCAGCCGTGCAGCGGGATAATCCCGGCCAGCAGACCAAAGCCGATCACGCCAAGTAGCCAGACATCATTCCCCAGCGACTGACCGTTAAGGGCGGAGAAGTCCAGCGTGCCGAAGCGCTGCCACACCAGCCAGCAGGCCAGTACCAGCAGCAACGTGCCAAGACGCCCCAGCGCAAACCACAGTTTGCCGGAGGTGCTACAGCCCGTAAGGAATACGCCGCACAGCGCCATGATCTCGGCCATCACCACCAGCGCGCCGAGGTTGCTGGC
>Ga0308156_1001829_pt1 | contig 21954 bp, 16 predicted proteins | sample PhyAR2_FD_201041 | JGI IMG/M metagenome (GOLD analysis project Ga0308156, IMG submission 201041) | Phyllosphere microbial communities from UC Gill Tract Community Farm, Albany, California, United States - DLSL A.R2 | ecosystem: Host-associated > Plants > Phyllosphere > Unclassified | place: USA... | reverse complement strand
ATAGTCATTTGACATATCTTTAAATACAACTAATCTGTAATTTGAAGGATGCAAATCTTTTTTCATTATTATTATGATTACGTATATTCAATTATTGAGGTGCAAAGATAACTTATAAAAATGTAATTTACAACAATTACCAAGAATAATTAGTTGATTTTTTTCACATTTTCATTAACAGCACTCATCAAGGTCACAAAGGTAACATTCTTTAATCTAACCAAAGAATAATTTTGTTTACCGACTCCCAAACCCAACACAAAACATTAATAAATAGAATTTTATGTAACACAAAATTAAATTAGATAAAAAATTTCCGCTTATATTTTGATACTAAAAACGCTAGGCTTATCATTGAATGAAGCGTTTATTCCAAAGTGACAAAGATGAAAAGTGACAATGGGGATATGTCCTGCCATTTACACTACAGATTTCGAGACAATTGCTACATCAGACGCCAAATAGCATAACCGTGTCAAACAAAATTCTTGGTTAAAAAGCTGGCGCGAAAAAAAATGGCCCGGAGTTAGATTCCACGCCTAACCAAAAACCATTTCGCCAAAGAATTGAGGCAGATGGAAATTAGGAGCTGGGTTTTCTATTTTATTCCAGGAGATAAAATGTGGCTGTTTGAGGTGATCACCACATTTATAGAAATTACCATGAATTATTTTACCTTTCAAGTTTACAAGTTCGTCAAACTTAAATATAGAAAGCGGAATTACCTCAATCATCGTCCATCGCTTATCACTACCATTACGCATTATTAAGGAAAAGGTACGAACCTTTTCTATCTCACTCGTATCTAACCTATTTCTTGCTGCTTTTTCGGCAGTACCATAACCGATCAATCCAGTTCCAATTAAATTAAATTCTAAGTTGTAATAATGCTTACAACCATCAAATGACACAAAAAATTCCACACAACTGTCTTCCCATACATTCTGATTGGCTTCAGAATAGTGGCCGCGAAGCTGTTCTTCGATGACCTCATATTGCAATACTAGGTACTCCGCTGTGTAACCAATTTTAAATTGTACTTCGGGTTTGTATGGGAAGGATTCGCTCCAATTGTTATAACTCAGCGACTGCGTTTCGAGATCACTCATGAGCTCTGACAAGGTCTTATAATCAAGATCCTTTGTCAAATCAGCTGCAATAGGCAAAATAGTCAATTTCTTCATTCAACTCTGTTTTTTTTGGAAAAAAAAAGCTTCGTCTACTTGACAGAAGCTTACAAATATGATTAAAGGTATAAAATTGTTAAATGCAATCAAAAACAACCTTACGCATAAATGCTTCATTCCTTTCCATCTCCTCTACCAGCTTCAGTTGTGTGTTTGTACGCACGAGATTGTGATCCTCGTACTTTGTTTTGTAATAATGGTCGCCTTCCAAATAGTCAGTCAAAAAACGTACGCCCTGCATAAAAGGCAATAAAAAAGCCCCATCTACCAATGTTTCTTTTTCCATAGTCGTCAAAAAGTCATTCGCTTCTTCGAGATAACCTTCCGCATAAGCTTTATACAAAGCCAAATTAAGGCTAATTTTAGACACATCGGTTTCATCTTCCGCAACAGGATTTATAATCGTCCGAATAGCATCACCGAAGTCGTATGCAACATATCCAGGCATTACCGTATCCAAATCTATCACGCATTGCATTTTATCATGATGATCCAAGAGCACATTATTAAACTTGGTATCATTATGGGTTATGCGCAGGGGAAGTTTACCCTTGCTACCTAGTTGAAGAATGGTCTGCATGCGATCTTCGCGGCTAAAGATAAAATCTAATCTGTCTTTCACCAATGCTACGCGTTTACAGGTGTCTTTAGCGATCGCTTTCCGAAGATTTTCAAGTCTAAAATCTATATTATGAAAGTTAGGAAGAACTTCAACGATCAGTGACGCATCCAAATCTGACAACTGCTTTTGGAAAAGACCAAAAGCACGCCCGCCCTCCGCTGCTTGAAATTCAGTTTCAACAATATCATAACTCTTCGTATCTTCAATTAGGATAAACATACGCCAATAATTTCCACGGTCATCTTGGATATACAAATTCCCGTCTATCGTCGGGACAATGGTTAATACGTGATCGCTGACTCTTTTGCCCTTTGCGACTTTAACTTTTTCGCTAAGATGCTTGGTAACTAGCGCTATATTGTGCATTAGTCCATCCACATTAGGAAAAACATGGTGATTAATCCGTTGCAATAAGTACGATACCTGGGTATTTTCAGTAGTAATTACACGATAAGTATCATTGATATGACCAGAACCAAATGGTTGAACCGAAATGATATCTTCTTCTAATGTGAATTGTTTTGCCGCGCGCTCTATTACTAATTGGTTAAAATCAGACATTAAACTATGTTTTTAAATCATCAATGTGCTTGCAATATCACAAATTGAATTAATAAATGATAATTTTTATTTCAATCAAACGTTTGCATGAAATTTATTAAAATTAAGCAAACGTTTGCACATTCATTTATCGCAAATGAAATAATATATTTGTTTAGAATAGCCAGTCCAACAGACTGTTTTAATAAGTAAATAACTAATATACAAACTCCCTATATCTCAAAACAATGGATAGAAGAAATTTCATAAGATCGACTGCCATCACTACAGCTGGAATCGGTGTCCTTTCAAGTACAGACTTATTTGCCCAAACAAATGGTAAGATAAAAATTGGCTTTATTGGCGTAGGTCTTCGAGGACGTAATCATGTGCAAATTGCGCTAAATAGAGATGATCTAGAAATTGTGGCGATCTGTGACACTCAAGAAGAATCTTTAGCCCAATGCCGTAAACAATTTAATGCAAAGGGAACCAAACTTCCAAAAGAATATACGGGCGGTAAAGAGGCTTACAAAAAGATGTTAAGCAACGAAAACTTAGATGCCGTTATTATTGCCACTCCTTGGCAGTTCCACAAAGACCAAGCTATTGACGCAATGAAGGCAGGATTATATGTAGGGTGTGAGGTTATTGCCGGTTTAACTGTGCAAGATCATTGGGACGTTGTTAAAGCTTCCGAAGAAACCGGAAAACCTTACATGACATTAGAAAATGTAGCGTTTCGGCGCGATGTACTTGCTGTATTAAACATGCATAGACACGGGCTTTTCGGTGAATTATTACATCTTGAAGGGGGCTATCAACATGATTTACGTGAAGTGCTTTTCAACGACGGAAAAAATTATTATGGTCACGGTGTCGAGTACGGCCCAAAAGCAATTTCAGAGGCGCAATGGCGCACACAATTCAACATCGACCAAGACGGCGATCTTTACCCTACACACGGATTAGGCCCAATCATGCAATTTGTAGGCATCAACAAAGGAAACAGATTCACTCATATTACTTCTTACTCAAGTAAAGCGCGTGGATTGGCTGCGTATGTCAATAAAGTTTCCCCAGGACACCCTAATGGTAAGATCAATTACAAAAATGGGGACATCACACAAACGATGTTACAATGTGCGAATGGAGAAACCATGTTATTGACGCATGACACACACTTACCAAGACCCTATTCTATCGGTTTTCGCGTACAAGGAACAGATGGGATTTGGATGGATGTTGCCAAAGGCATACATATCGAAGGTAAATCTAAACCGCACACTTGGGATTCTGCAGACGAATGGGTAAAGAAATATGACCACCCAATTTGGAAAAAATATGAAGAATTAGCAAATGGTTCTGGTCATGGCGGAATGGATTGGTTTGTATTCAATGCGTTCATTCAATCCGTGAAACAAAAGGTACAGACTCCAATTGATGTATACGATTCTGTGACCATGAGTGCAGTATTTCCCTTATCTACCGAATCTATTGCGAAAGGAAATAAGACGTTGGAATTCCCTGATTTCACGAAAGGAAAATGGAAAACGAAGAAAAACACCTTTATGTTAGATGATAGTGGAATGTAATTAGAAAGACACACTTACTATTAAAAAAGCCGTATTGGAAGAAATACGGCTTTTTTTATGAATGCTCCACATAATCATAATAATCCTACTATTTAGCTGGTCTTTTCCGTAAATTAGCCCTAGTAAAAACTTTCAACTCATTATGCTTACCGAAGCAATTATTATTTTAGCCCTGATTATTCTAAATGGAATACTGTCGGCATCAGAAATATCCATCGTATCCAGCAGAAAAGCAAGATTACAGGCCGAAAGTGATAAAAATAATGCAGCAGCCAAAATAGCGTTAAGTCTAAAAGAATCGCCAAATAGCTTTCTGTCTACTGTACAAATAGGTATTACGCTTATCGGGATATTAACAGGATTTTTTTCTGGTGGCAGTATATCATCGTACTTAGTAGAAGTCTTCAATAAATCGAGTATTATCGCTCCATACAGCGAGCAGCTCGCTGTAATTATTGTTGTATTTATTATTACCTATTTTTCATTGGTACTTGGGGAGCTAGTACCCAAACGCATAGGTATGGCCATTCCAGAAAAGTATGCCATGCTTATTTCTTATCCGATGAATCTGCTCAGCAAAATCGTTCGGCCATTTGTGTGGTTACTAAGCATGTCAACAGAGTTTATCGTCAAAATCCTTAATATTAAAAGCAGCGGTAATAGCGTCACGGAAGAAGAAATAAAAGCCCTGGTAGATGAGGGTGTGGATAGTGGAGTCATTGAAGGAATCGAACACGATATCGTGGACCGTCTGTTAAGTTTAGGGGACAAAAAAGCGGTTAACCTCATGACTCACCGTAAAAATATTGTGTTCTTGGACCTCGCAGAATCCTTTGAAGAAAACCGCAAGATTATACTAGACAATGATTATTCCATCTATCCTGTCTGTGAAGGTGGACTTGATAACATTAAAGGAGTTGTTCATGTAAAATCATTACTTCGACAATGTCTCCAAAATGAGCCTTTTGACCTAAGAGTCCTTATGTTGCCCATCAAATTTGTGAACGAGTTTAGTTCCTCCTACAGTATCATGAATACCTTGCGGACATCTAGTATTCATCAAGCGGTCGTCATAGACGAGTATGGGTCACCTCAAGGAATCATTACGCTACGGGATATTGTTGGTGATTTGGTAGGCAACATTGCAGAAAGCGATATCAGTGTCCGTCCAACAATACGTCAATTAGAAAATGGAGACTATGTTGTCGATGGACAATATCAGATCGAAACCCTTTTGGATGAATTTGAGATAGGCCTTTCTGAAGAAGATGAAAATGAGATTAGTAATGTCACTACCGTAGGTGGCTTAGTGTTCCTCCGGTTAGATCATGTACCCGAAGAAGGGGAACGTATCCAATTTAAAAACCTAATTTTTGAAGTGCTTGATATGGATGGACACCGCATCGATAAACTATTGGTGAAACTGACAGACTAGATCTGAATATTCCAAATGCCTATTATCTAAAAAGAAGCGTGAGCTGATGATCATAATCATCAGCTCACGCTTCTTTTTAGACGGATTCCCTCACCAAATTAGTTGATACCATGCATCATTTTTTTCAATATCGGATTGAACGCAATCAATAAAAGCGCAGTAACACCTGGAACTATAGCAAATATCATAAAGAAATAAGACATAGAGTGCTCTTCTGTGATTTTATCGATATAAGAACCTAAAAACCCGCCAATGAAATTTGCGATTGCGGAAGCACAAAACCAACATCCAAACAAAAGGCCCAAAAATTTCTTCGGAGAGAGTTTACTTACGTAAGATAGCCCGACAGGTGATAGACAAAGTTCTCCTGCAGAATGGAAAAAATAGGCGATAACAAGCCAAACCATACTGACTGATGCTGTTTTAGCCCCCTGTGGAATGTCATTGGCGCCATAAGCTAGCGCGGCAAATCCAATACCGACTAATATCAGACCCAGTGCAAATTTTACGGGGCCAGAAGGATTCCATACCTTTTCCCAGAATTTACTGAAAGAAGATGCAAGAGAAATAATAAAAAATGCGTTCAATATTTGAAACCACGAAGCGCCAACTTCCGAACCTGTTATACCGATCTCGCGAAATATTTTCCATAAACCCAAGCCCCAGATAATACCGAATGAAATTGCTGTAAACAAAATTGTAAGCGGATACTGTTTATATATTTTTCTAGCCAATGCTGTCAAAACAATCGTTACAATTACGATAGGTACAATGGTCAAAATTGTATCAATCCATTTAAACGTAATCGCTGAACTTCCTGACAAGACACGCTGCGTGTAATCCTTCGCAAATATTGACATCGAACCGCCAGCCTGTTCGAAAGAAAGAAAGAAAACCACGCTGGCCAACATAAATATTGTAACAACGATAAGGCGGTCTCTAACAACATTTCCAGGAATAGCCTCATCAATATCTTCATGATTTTTGACCTTTTCGTCATGATGAGCCTGTAACGCTTTAGGCGTATTACCGATAATACCAAATATGCGCTGTCCAAAATAGAATTGTAGCATGCCGAAGAACATAAATACTCCAGCTAGTCCAAACCCATAATGCCAACCTATTTTTTCACCGATATAACCACATAGGAGCATTCCCAAAAATGAACCAGCGTTGATACCCATATAAAAAATTGTATAACCTGCATCCTTCTTTGAACTTTTGTCTGGGTATAGATTTCCTACCATCGAAGAAATATTAGGTTTAAACATACCATTCCCTAAAATCATTAAGAGTAATCCTAAATAGAAGAAATTTGAATGGACAGCTTCAAACGCCATAGACAAGTGTCCTAATGTCATAATCAATGCACCAATCAAAATAGCCTTCTTAAAACCAGTCAATTTATCCGCAATCATACCACCGATCAATGGAGTCAGATAAACAAGACCAGTATAGGTCCCATATAACTGCATCGCCTGCGCATTGCTCCATTCCCATCCACCGTCAGCGATCGTACTGATTAAAAATAAGGTCAATAAAGCCCGCATACCATAGTAGCTAAAACGCTCCCACATCTCCGTGAAAAATAGTACAAATAATCCAGCGGGATGCCCACTCACCATCTTGTCATCTATACCCTGCTTGGCCAGATGCGCTACAAGAATTTGATCTTTTTCTTGATTCATATAATTTCAATAATTGTTTTATAACTCAGGTTTTGTTTTTATTTTGATAAAAATTGCTTGAAGATACACTAATTTTCTATGAATTAGTCAATTCCATGCATCATCTTTTTTATTTTTTTATTGCCTAAAACAAGGAATACTGCCGCTATCATCGGTATCACTGTAAACACAGCAAAGAAATAAGACATGGAATGAGATTCGGTAATCTTATCGATATACGACCCAATAAAGCCTCCTATAAAATTAGCAATAGCATTGGCGCAAAACCAAAAACCGAACAGTAATCCAAGGAATCGCTTTGGCGACAGTTTACTAACATAAGACAATCCAACCGGACCTATACATAATTCGCCTACTGTATGAAAAAAATAAGCTAAGACCAGCCAAATCATACTGACTGAGGCAGCTTTTGCACCAGTGGGAATCTCCGAACTACCAATTGATAAAGCAGCAAAGCCGACGCCGACCAATGTCAAACCCATTGCGAATTTAATTGGCCCAGAAGGATTCCATACTTTTTCCCATATCTTACTAAATGAAGTCGCCAGTGTAATTATAAAGAAAGAGTTCAACATCGGAAACCATGATACCGTAACTTCAGAATTCATATCATAATATTCGCGATAGACCTTCCATAAACATAAGGACCAAATGATCACAAAAGAAATACTGGAAAAAAGTATAATCAAGGGATATTTACGAATAATTTTTTTAGCCAACACGAACAAGACACCAGTGATGACTACAATAGGCAATACGGTCAACGCAGCATCAAACCATTTAAATAGTATCGCTGCATCCCCACTCAACACCCGCTGTGTATAATTTTTAGCAAATATTGTCATTGACCCACCCGCCTGCTCAAATGCTAAGTGAAATACAATACTTGATATCATAAAAATAACAATCACCAACAAACGATCACGAACGACATGTTTCGGATTTTCTACCTTATTTACTGCGTCATCGGTAAGCTCTTCCTTCCTTTCTGGGGTATTTCCAATTTTTCCAAAAATCCGTTGGGCGAAATAAAACTGCAACATACCCAAAAACATAAATACACCTGCTAAACCAAATCCATAATGCCAACCAACCTTTTCGCCGATGTAACCACAAAGCATCATTCCTAAGAAGGCTCCTCCATTTATTCCCATATAAAATATGGTATAACCGGCATCCTTTTTGCCCCCTTTATCGGGATACAACTTACCAACCATGGATGATATATTCGGCTTAAACAAACCGTTTCCTAGAACAATAAGCACCAGACCTGCTAAAAAAAAGCTTTTATTAAACCCTTCTAAAGCCATAGCAACATGCCCCAAAGTCATAATTATAGCACCGACCATAATGGATTTTTTATATCCTGTGAGACGATCAGCAATAATTCCACCAAATAGCGGAGTCAAAAACACCATTCCGGTATAAAGACCATAGAGCTTCATCGCCTCTGAATTAGTCCATCCCCAACCATGTTGTGCAATAGTAGAAACCAAAAAATTCACTAAAAGCGCCCGCATACCGTAATAGCTAAAACGCTCCCACATCTCCGTGAAGAATAATACAAATAATCCGGCGGGGTGCCCTTGTACCAATACATGCTCCGCCCCTACTTTTTCCAAATGGGTTTCTAGAACAGCATTCTTTTCAAAATTCATGTTTTTTAATAGTTGTTTTTCAAAATGTGGTAGTGTAATTTCCATTTATTATTTCATCATCAGCAAATGGAAAACTGATGACCCTCTATATTACCTTAATCTCATAGGATCAAGTAGATATCAGACCAACCAATGTCTAATTTAAGCCCTGTAAGACACAAAGAGGTAGATGAATAAACATCCCTTATAACAGTCAAGTTCTTTCCATCTATTGAAAAGAACTTGATTTATTCATGATTAAATCAAAGGACGTAAACGTTCCAGCAACCTTTTAGTCGCAAAGATCCCCTCTTCCTCGCTCAACTTACTTCCCTCATATTCAATACCAATGTATCCTTTGAATTTTGCTTTCTTGATGATCTTTAACATACGCTCATAATCAATTTGCGTTTCGTTGCCGTTGGCATCAAAATCATGTGTTTTGGCGCTGACACCATGCGCATAAGGCATCAAATCTGTGACGCCCTGATAACGATCATATTCATAGAAGTTTCCAAGATCAGGTAAACTTCCACAATACTTACTACCGACTGCTTTTAGTGTATTGGCTAACCAATCACCATGTGAAGAAATACCACCATGATTTTCTACAATAATACTGATTCCTGCTTTTTTGCCTATATCTGACAATGCGGTCAGGCTTTCAACAACACGTTTACTCACTTCCTCAGGTGCCCCTTTACCGGCAGCATTAACGCGTATGGCGTGACATCCCAGAAAATTAGCTGCAGAAATCCATTTATAGTGATTTTGCACAGCTTGTTTTCTCTTGGTTTCGTCTTCATCACCTAGATTTCCCTCACCATCAATCATAATGAGTACATTACGTACACCATTATCTTTAGCACGCATATTCAGCTCGGTAAGATAATTATTATCATTCGCCTTATCTTTAAAAAATTGGTTCACGTATTCTACACCATAGATACCATATTTTTTTGCAGCCAAGGCTGGAAAATCCAAATTATTCAAATCTCCTTTGAATAAAGATTTATGCAAAGACCATTCCGCCAGGGAAATATCAAACCAATCTTTCTTCGCTGCTGCAAAGCTCTCCAACGAAGGAGCCAATGCAATCCCAGCAGATGCTAATGCAAGGTTTTTAAGAAAATCTCTTCTTGAATTCATGTGTTTAGATTTATGTGTTATTTAAATATTTCCCCAGCCAGTGCTCAATACATCCACCAGGTGCATGGTCTGAATAGGTAATTTATGTTTATCGATATAAGATTGCAACTGCAGTAAGCAAGATGAATCAGTCGATATGATGTAATCCGCATGCATATCCAAAGCATTCTGCACTTTCTGTTCAGCCATCGCAGCCGATATACCTTCGAATTTTACTGCAAAACTACCACCAAATCCACAGCATGTCTCACTATCTTTTACCTCTACCATCTCCAAGCCCAAAACCTTACTCAGTAATATTCGGGGTTCATCTTTAATCTTGCATTCCCGTAATGCCGAGCATGAATCGTGGTATACGGCAACTCCCTCCAATTCAGCCCCAAAATATTCCTTTTTCAGAATGTTTACTAAAAAATCAGATATTTCAATAACCTGTTGTTGTATTTTATGACATTGATGAGAATCTGCAGAATTAGCGAATAGATCGTTGTATCCGTGCCTTACCATCCCAGTACAAGAAGCAGACGGAGAAATAATAACATGCTCGCCTGAAAAATCTCTTAGAAATTTCCGTCCAACCTGCTTTGCATCTTCCCAAAACCCAGCATTGTATGCCGGTTGGCCACAGCATGTCTGCTCGGGATTATATACAACCTCACAGCCAACTTTTTCCAGTAAACGAACAGTATTAAACGCAGTCTCAGGATAAAGCTGATCTATAAAACAAGGAACAAAAAGTTCTACTTTCATATTAAATTTGATCAATAAAATTAAGATTTATTGGATACTAAAATCCGTACCAAAAGTAACAATCCAATTACAAAAAATAAAGAAAGAACCAATGCTGAGTACCGAATATTGTGTGTTATTTGTTCTATAAGCCCAAATGAAAATAACCCGATGACAATGGCTACCTTTTCTGTAACGTCATAAAAAGAGAAGAAAGCAGTGGTGTCTTTGATATCAGGTGGAATTAGTTTCGAATAGGTTGAACGTGAAAGCGACTGAATTCCGCCCATGACTAGGCCTACCAGTGCGGCAATAATATAAAATTGAAGCGGAGTCGATAAATAAAAAGCTGATATGCAGATTCCGATCCAAATCATTACTACCACTATCAATACTTTAATATTTCCAAACAGTGTGGATAAATAAGACATTAAAAATGCCCCTAAAATGGCTACAAGCTGAATAAGAAGAATCGTGGCAATCAATCTTTCCGCACCTAAGTGCAGAATTTTCTCTCCGAAGGAAGAAGCGACAATCATTAAGGTCTGCACACCAATCGCGTAGAAGAAAAATGCCGGCAGAAACTGTTTGATTTCAGGAATACCTTTGATCTTTTGAATCACGTGTCCAAATTCATCCCGTACGTTCTGTATGAAGCTTTTACCTGTAGTATTACCAGTAGCCTCAATTTTGGGTAAATATTTAAATGGAATCATAGAGAACCCGAGCCACCATAATCCAACCATTAGAAACGATATGCGTGCTGGTAAAGAGGCGTCTGTAATACCAAACCATCCTGGTTTAAGAACGACTATAAAACAAAGAATCTGTAATGTAACGCAGCCAATATAGCCATAAGCAAAACCTTGCGCGCTCACTTTATCCTGTTGATCAACAGTAGCTAAAAGTGGCAAATAGGAGTTATTAAACAAAACACCGCCGATATAACCCATTGCAGCAAGCACAAAACATATGATACCGATTTCCAGCGTATCAAGCTTAAAAAAGAATAGGCACATACATGCCATCGCGCCCATATAGGTAAAGAATTTCATGATCTGCTTCTTCTTTCCATTTGCATCGGCGTACGAAGAAATAAAGGGCAAAGAAAAAGACATCAGCAAATACGCAAAAGCTAAAGAAAAATTGGAAAGTGCGGTATTAACCACTTCAATTCCAAAGAAACTGACAACATCTCCATGCTCTTTCGTTGTAGTAATTGCTGTATAATAAACTGGAAATATTGTGGAAGTAATAACAAGGTTGTAAGCAGAATTGGCCCAATCAAACATGGCCCAAGAACGAATCAATTTTTTGTTGTTTTTTACAATTGCTTCCATTTAAATTGGCTTAATAAGTTTGACGAATATAAGTAATAATTTTAGCCATTTCTTTACGAATTGCACTTGCCCGATCATCAATATAATTATTGTTCATAAAAGAAAAGGCCATTCTTCTTCCTTTCCGTGTAATGAGATAACCGCTTTGATTATAGACAGAGGTAATAGTTCCGGTCTTAGCAAAAACAAAGGGTTCACCAAGATCTTTGCTATAGGTTCTTCTCAGCGTACCATCTATACCTCCAGCTGGAAAAAGGCGAAAGCGATTCTTCTCATCAGGTAATTTATTTTTCAGAAGAACCAACAAATCCACATTATTTTGCGGAGTAACCTTATTATAGGAAGAAAGACCTGATCCATCAAATAGGGCAACCTCGGCTGAAAAATATTTATAAACGTTATTCTTCATCCAATCCCGCACCAAGTAGGTATCAAATTGGCCAAACTGCTTCCACGAGCACATCATTAAAAACTGTTCAGCAATAAAGTTATCACTGGGCAACATCATTTCACGAATGAGATTTTTTGTTTCACATGAATACAATATTTTTGTATCGTTTGGTTTTGTATAGGTCAGGCGATTTACCTGCTTACCTAGTGTATCCGACAACAATTTCACAAACAAACTATCCGAATAAATAAAAGGGACTTCATTGACATAATCATTTGGTACTGGACGTTTAGACATCCAAAAATTATTGCTTCGAAAAGAGCGTGAAAGCTCGAATTCACCTTTTTTAGGCTCAGGCAAAAAATCCAGGTCTTTCTGAAAAATTCTGGGAGAGGTATTTAAATGATTGTATCCCCTTTGACGAAAAGTAACCACGTTTCCATAGATGGGAAATGTGCTTATTTCAGGCTGATAATAGGCTTCAAAATCCTCCATTGCCCAACCATGTGCGTAGAATTTATTTCTCATAGTACCGGCAACAAAATAGATCGTTTTATTTGTTCTTTTCAAAAAATCATAAACCACCCTTGTATCCAAACGATTATGCAAAAAAGTCGGATCTCCTGTTCCCCAGATTAACAGCGAATCTCCGCGTTCAACATACTCCAAACCTGGTATCGAATCACCCAGCAGCGCCAAAGCAGCATAAGTAGTATACATTTTAGTGTTGGAAGCAGGTGTGAAATGCTTGCTGCCATTAACATCCATGACAAACTTATCAGCATTTAAGTCATACAGTGAAAATCCGTAGAAATGATCATCTAATATTTTGGATTCCTGAAGCATATGGTAGACGTCTTCAAAATCCTGGGACTTAACAATAAGGGTAGAAAATAGGACAAGCCAAAGCAGTAATAGCGTACGCAGGAAATTTTTCATTGGTGTAAACATACAAAAAAGAGTAATAACTCCATTTCTCCTACTGCCAAAATTCAGATACAAATCCTATAAAACAGCAAAGGGAGGATTTATTTCCTCCCTTTGCATTTATTATGTCAGCTACTAGTAGCCCTGATTTTGTGTTAGACTACCATTACTTTTATTTATTTCCTCTTGTGGAATCGGGAAATAAGCATTTTTATCCGCATATGCTTTGCTCTTAAATACAGGGAGTATACTGCCTTCAAATTTTGCGTAATTTGCAATAACCTCTTTCGCTATACCCCAGCGTACCAAGTCGAAGAAACGATGACCTTCCATGGCTAGTTCTAGTCTTCTTTCAAATCGAACAGCTTTACGCGCCTGATCGGCACTTGTGAATGCCGGATAGGGTTTAACCTCGTATTTCGCAGCGGCGACTCCGCCCCCGGTAGTCTTAGATGGTAATTGTGCCGCACGAAGCCGAATAGAGTTAACGTATTTTAAAGCATTTGGAAGATTACCCAATTCAACCTCACACTCAGCAGCCATTAAAATTACGTCAGCAAGTCGAATAATATTCACATCAAGATCGGTTACATAAGCAGCACCGGCCTGTGTATGAGCAGCATGTTGACTTTTCGGAATCATCGTTTTAATACCCGTAAATGGACCACCATGCGGACGACTTCCTTCCTCCGGCCTTAGCCATGCGTCACCAGGAAACTCCCCATAATCCAAGAAATTGACACCGCGGCGACCAACGGTATAATCAAGCCGTGGATCAAATTTTAAGTTCAAATCCAATTTATAATTTGCTATAGCGGTTTTATCTGTCAACAAGATATCAGAAGTATATGGATTCGTACGATAGGAATCATCTAGCATCGGAAGTCCATTTGCATCTACCTTATATGCATTAACGAGATCAATTGAAGGCTGGTAGAAACCACAGCAGCCAACAGGGTTAGTGCCATTAAGACCACTGAGCATATCACCCACATTCGCATTATCCCCACCGCCATCAGGATTGATGGCATGCTTAGCCACTAAAAGCGCTTCGGGTCCATTTTCCTTATTGACATCATAATTATCCTGGAAAGGCATTGTTGTGATGTCACGGCTTCCAATGACATCCTTAAATAAAGTCAGAGCCTCAGTATATTTTTTTTGATAAAGGTATAGTTTACCCAAATATGCTTTCGCAGTACGTTGATCCATTCGTCCACCTTCACCATTGATCTTGCTATCTGGTAAATTCGCAATAGCAGTCTTTAGATCACTTTCGATCATAGGTTGTACATCCTTATCATTTTTGACAACTTTAGCCTCTTCGATGCTTGTATTTTCGTCTACATATGGAATATTTTTAAAGATACGCCACAGAAAAAAGTAGTAGTGTGCACGCAACAATTTCGCCTCACCCTCAATTTCTTTAGCACGCTCTGCTTTAATCGTTTTGCTACCGCTTTGATCTTGGCTCAACAAACGCAGTGTAGTATTTGCACGAAGTATGCCTTCATAATATACCTGCCACATGGTGCTTAGGTTGTCGTTAGAGGAAATCGTAGTAAAAGACTCGATCATATTCATGTTTGGCTGATCGGTGATTACTGATCCCTTGTGTGCATTATCGGATGTAATTTCTCCGAAAATCCATTGGCTTGGCGCCGAACCATAGTTCCCCCAAGTGCCATTTATATTACCGTTCATAATTGCATAGGCACCAATCAAGGTTGCTTCTACCCCTTTCTTTCCCTCAATCTGCTCTTCGATCAATTGCCCTTGAGGATTTTTTTCCAAAAAGCCTTTACTACAGCCAAGCATACCTAAAGTCGTCAGTCCTAACAAACTGTATAATTGAATAGTTCTCTTTTTCATTTTAATTGCTTTATAATTCCGTTAAAAACCTAAACTTACGCCCAACATGTATTGCCTAGATTGTGGGTAAACCCCAAAATCAACGCCAAGTGCTGGATAATCCGATGGTGTTGCTGATACTTCCGGATCAAGACCTTCGTATTTTGTGATGGTGAATAGATTTGTTACTCCGACATAAGCTCTTAATCTTTTCACGCCTGTATTTGCACCAAAGAGTTTATCTGTAGAGAAATTATAACCAATCTGTAAGTTTTTCATCTTAAAGAAGCTTGCATCCTGTACGAAATAGCTAGAAGAGGCATACTCATTAGCCGAAACTTCTTCTTTCGTTTGCGATGGAATCATACTTGATGTATTGGTTGGACTCCACGCATCCAATACGCGTACACTCTTTTGACCATCAAAAACGCCAAAATCCGTAAAGTAACGTGTTGCCTCATAATTCTCATTTCCCTTAGAACCATAGAAGTACATCATGATATCAAAGTTTTTGTAATTGGCATTGAAATTAAGCGAATACGTAAAATCCGGGTGAGGGCTTCCGATAACGGTATTATCTTTTGCGTCAATAATACCATCACCATTCACATCTTCAAATCTAAACCCTCCAACACGCGCTTTCTCGTAAGAAGGGTATTGGGTCAGCTCCGCTTCGTTTTGATAAATCCCCGCTACCTTAAATCCATAGAATGCACCAAAAGGTTGACCTGTTCTTAAAATAGAGGTTTCCATGCTTCGGAAAGCACCGTATACCACATCGTTGATACCGGGTGCCAAACCGACAATTGTATTTTTGTTTCTTGAGATGTTTGCTCCAATATCGAAGTTGAACTTGTTCGGGTCAGTTTGTTTATGATGATAATTCAACGAGAACTCCACCCCTTTATTTTGCATATCGCCAATATTTACATAAGGCGAAGCCGCCCGACCAACAGCTGTCCCTGGTAGTGGCAATGCAAATAACATGTCTGAAGTTTTCTTATTGTACCAATCAAAAGCACCATCAATCTTCCCTTCCAAAATTGAGAAGTCCAATCCTAAATTTAAGGACGCCACCTGTTCCCATTTTACATTCTCATTTTGATAGTCACTGACCCACAGACCACTTACTAATTCATTATTTATTGGATAAGAAGCCGAATTAATAGAAGTTGCATAACGCTTTAAATATTGATATGATGGAATACGTTGGTTTCCTGTAATACCGTAACCTGCTCTTAATTTTAGATCATTTAACCAGCTTGCACTTTTCATAAATTCCTCTTGCGATATCCGCCACGCACCACTCACCCCAGGGAAAGTACCATATTTGTTCTTGGATCCGAAGTTTGACGAGCCATCCCTTCTAACTGTTCCACTTAAGATATAACGATCTTTATACGAATAATCGACCTTTCCAAATATGGAAAACAAAGATCCCAAAGCACCTTCACTTGCTGCCGAATTTTTAGAAGCCTGGCTCACATAAAAGAAATCCGTACTGTTTGTAATAAAGTAGCCATTTCCATTTCCTTGAACCTGGCGATAGGTATTATCAATAGCCTCAGTTCCCAACAATACATTTAAGCTATGGGCGTCATTAAAGTTAGCCTTATAGTTCAAAGTATTTGTCCAGGTCCATTCCGTATTATAACCTGAGGTCTCTGACGATGCACTGTTTGCGCTACCCTCTGTAAATTCCAGATTCGGGTAGGTATAACTTAAATTGTAATAATTCTCATATTTGACACCAAAGCTTGTTCTAAATGTTAATCCTTTTAATATATCATACTCACCAAAAGCATTGCCAAAGAAGAAATTGCTTTTGTTCACATTATCTTTCGCGCGGTAAGCAATTGCTACAGGATTCTCACCATTTCCCCAGCCGCCTCTAGAGCCTGCAAAATTTCCGCCTTCATCATATACCGGAATAATATTCTTAATACGGTATGCAAATCCGATCGCACTACCCTCACCGATATAATCGCCGGCTGTATTTGTATTTACACCGACGCCATGTCCTTTAGTCATGCTATACTGCATATTTTCACCAAAACGCAGTTTTTTATTAAAAGCGGAAAAATTCGTATTTGAACGTACATTAAAGCGTTCGAATCCCGTATGGATAACTGTTCCTTTTTGTCCCAAATATCCTCCGGATACGGCGTAAGAGGCATTTTCGCCGCCGCCTACTGTATTTAACTGATAAGATTGTGTCGGCGCGTTCTGACTCAATTCTTTGAACCAGTTTGTTCCTGCCTTATTCGCTTTGGTAATTTGATAAAATTCCTCTTTGTTATCCGCATAATTATATTTGGACATATCGGCATCTGCTGGCGTTACTTTGTTGCCCGAGACAGCACCAGCCAACAAATAATCAGGTAGCGGATCCTTATTATCATTTAGGTTATAAATCTGCTGTGGGCTTAACATTTTTGGGAAACGGCCGCTATTAGGCACCTGAACACCGTAATACGCATCAAAATTAATCTGTGGTTTGCCAGATTTGCCAGATTTTGTGGTAATGATGACTACACCATTGTTGGCACGTGAACCGTAAATTGAAGCTGCCGATGCATCTTTCAATACCTGCATTGTTTCAATATCATTCTGATTCAACCAGCTCAATTTTCCTTCAAATGGAACCCCGTCAATTACATAAAGCGGTTCGTTATTATTAATGGTACTATAACCTCGGATTTTAATCTGCGGAGTAGAACCTGGAGCACCATCGGTCACAACTTGAACCCCTGTCGCTCGACCTTGTAAAGACTCGACCGCACTTGCGGCTGGAGTAGTTTTTAATTGGTCCGTATTGACGACAGCGACAGATCCCGTCAAATCCTTCTTACGTTGCGTAGAATAACCAGTCACGACGACTTCTTCTAATGCATCTTGAGAGGCTGTTATCGAAATGGCAAGATCAGCTTTCGACGAAACAGTTACTTCAGTACTTTTGTACCCGATATAACTTACAATAAGCACATCGCCCACTTTTCCCTGAATGGTAAATGCACCGTTCTCGTCGGTAGACGTTCCAGTGCTGCTCCCTTTCACTTTCACAGAAACACCAGTGATACCTTGACCTGTCGAAGCATCTTTCACGACCCCTTTAATAGGCGTCTGTTGTACGCTTTTGGTTTTCATCAATGAAACGACTTCAACTTTGCCATGGTTGGTTAATCCACTGGCAAATCCATGAGTGGTCATTCCTCCCCCAATGAGAAGAGAACTCATAAGCAGAAACCTCGTATTGAACTTTTGGCGCAATATGAGATCAAAACAATTTTTGTCCGCTTTTTTCATCATAATTTTACTAAATAGGTGGTTTAAAAAATTTATGTTTATTCTTTAGTTATTTAAATTGATATTGGTTTATATTTAGTTTTCGGTTATTTTTTTAAGCACAACAACAGCGACAGTCCGTTCTTGCTATCAGATTTAGATCCCCTGGTTATTTATTTTTTTTCTAATTTGGTTACTAAATAGAAATGTTAAAATCTGTTAAATAAATGTAAAGAATAATAAATGTAAAAAAAAAGGAAAAATACCAATTAATTCACAAGACTCTATAAATCAAGTTATTGTATTTTATACACTATCTTAAATTGCAATACTATTGTTACACTAACGGATGCTTCGATTACGTCAGTCAGTAGGTTTGTTAAAATTCAATCTAGACGTCAAATATTGTACAAATAACTTTAAATAAGCTAAAAGCTCCTTATATTTGTTATTGATGAATGTAAGTAATTTATTAGAACGGGCGCTCCGATTCGAGTTCCTATCCAAGGAAGAGGGCATTTTTTTATATCAAAATGCACCTACAGCTGATTTGACTTTCGTAGCCAATGAATTGCGTAAAATACAGGTACCCCATGGTAAGGTGACCTGGCAAATCGATAGAAATGTTAATACAACAAATGTGTGTATTGCAAATTGCAAATTCTGCAATTTTTTCCGTCGTCCCGGACATGAAGACAGTTACATCACCGATATCGAAAGCTATAAACAGAAAATAGAAGAAACTTTTAAATTCGGTGGCGACCAATTGTTACTGCAAGGTGGTCATCACCCCGATTTAGGTATTGAGTTTTACAAGAATCTTTACCGGCAATTAAAAGCGCTTTATCCTTCCCTAAAACTGCATTCTCTTGGACCTCCGGAGATTGCGCATATTTCCAAATTAGAGAACATGAGCCATATTGAAGTATTGACTCAATTGAAGGAAGCGGGTTTGGATTCTCTACCTGGAGCAGGCGCTGAGATCCTTAATGACCGTGTTAGGCGTTTAATCTCAAAAGGAAAATGTGGAGGTAAAGAATGGTTGGACGTGATGCGGGCAGCACATAAAATAAATTTGCCTACTTCAGCTACTATGATGTTCGGTCACATTGAAACAATAGAAGAACGTTTTGAACACTTGGTATGGATTCGTGAAGTCCAGGATGAAAAGCCAAAAGAATCGCATGGATTTATAGCATTTATTCCTTGGCCCTTTCAAGATGACGGCACCTTGCTAAAGAGACTCCGCGGCATTACGAATAACGTAACAAGTGAAGAATATATCCGTATGATTGCTTTAAGCCGGATTATGCTTCCTAATATCAAAAATATACAGGCTTCTTGGCTCACAGTCGGAAAACGCACCGCACAGTTATGTCTGCACGCCGGAGCGAACGACTTCGGCTCAATTATGATCGAGGAAAATGTTGTTTCAGCAGCTGGTGCGCCACATCGATTTACATCAAAATCTATACAGGAAGCAATTTTGGAAGCTGGATTCACTCCCCAACTACGAACACAAAAGTATGAGTTCCGCGAATTACCAGCTCATATGGTCGAACAGGTCATTAACTATTAATACGCTACATTGAAAGACGTCATAAGAAATATTGAAGCAATTATATTTGCTTCTACAGAAGGAATCGATCTTGCCGATATAAAACAGATTTTACAAGAAGCTTTAGCCATCGAAGTATCCAGAGACGAACTGCGTGACTTGATAAAAAAAATTGAAACCAAGTATCAGGATGAAGATGCTGTACTCGAATTACGCTACTTTAACAATTCCTACCAGTTTTTGACAAAAGCGCTGTACCACGAATCGATTCAGCAACTTCAAAACCACAACAATAAACGAAAATTAAGCCAATCGGCTCTGGAAACACTCGCGATCATTGCTTACCGACAGCCCATAACAAAACTGGAAGTTGAACAGATTAGAGGTGTCAGCTGTGATTATTCCATTCAAAGACTTCTTGAAAAAAAATTGATCAAAATCGCCGGAAAGGCAGATAGTATAGGAAAACCATTACTTTATGCAACTAGTCCACAGTTCATGGATCACTTTGGAATCAATGGTGTCAGAGATCTCCCACAAATGAAAGATATCGTCACAGAAGACAACGCTATCGGCGAAACAAATGAATAAATAAAATAAAATAAATTTTTATTTTTAAAATACAACTCAACACATTGATTAACAGAAAAATAAAGTGCAATATTTTTTTGAAAAAAAGTTTTGAAAAATAGTTTTCTTCTCTAATTTTACAACATTAAATAAGAAACAATAAAGTATTATTTTATGAACACGGCAACTTTAGCTAACGAAGATTTTGAAGAAGTAAAATTCGCATCTTTTAACGGTCCTGATGACGATGATGATGATTTCGATGATGATTTCGATTTACCTGAAATCGACCCGACTGGAGGATTGGATGACTTCGATGATGAAGATGAATTTTAATATTTTAGTGTAATATATCACTACCTATTAAAAACACCAGAGTATCATTAAAAGATAAGGCGTCCAATTTGGTTGGACGCCTTATCTTTTATTTACTTTACCTGATCGATCAATTTATGTAGCTCCATTTTGGGAATCATTCCGCTCTGTCGCCATACTTGCTGGCCATCCTTAAACAGAACGAAAGTAGGTACGCCACTTACCTTAAAAATCGAAGCAATTTTTGAATTCTTGTCCACGTCAATCTTTATGATAGACAAATCGTCTTGATAAAATTCCTTAAGATCCTGTAAAATCGGCGCCATAGTCTGGCAGGGACCGCACCAAGTCGCAAAAAAATCCACCAGAACCAGCGAATTTGATTGAATAATCTGGTCAAAAGTAGCCATTATTGATTCTCCTTTTCTTCTTTTTTCAATGCTTTATATCCGCCTTGGATATTGCATATATTTTTAAATCCTTTCGAACTCAAAATAGATAAAGCTATTGTACTCCTGTATCCCGATTGGCAATATATATACAACTGCTCATAATCTTTTCTAAGCTCAGAACCAAAATTAACTAAATCTGTTAAGGGAATATTCATTGCATTGTCAATATGTCCACTTTTAAATTCTTTCTCTGTCCTTACATCTACAATATGACCCTCAACTGATTTTTTATTAAATTCCCTCGCTGTAATAGTACTTAAAGACGCTACCATCTCTTTACTCTTCCAAGTTTCAATCCCCCCTTCCAAAACTCCAACAATATTTATATACCCTAACTTTATCAAATGATCAATGACAGCCTCATTATTTTCCGAATCAGTGATTAGCAAAAACTTTTGATCTTTGGTGGGGAAAACTTGCGTCAGAAAATGATCAAAGGGGCCTTCAAAACTAATATTAATCGAATTTGGAACGAATCCCTGCAAAAAATCATCACAATATCGGGTATCAAGCACCTGAATATCATCAACACTACAAAGCTTTTTAAACTTATTCAATGTTAATAGAGGCGGATTGGAAGGGATTTGTTGTTGGATACCCGGGCGGGATTTTGGTTTTGCCTGCAATTGCTTTTGATTACACACTGATAAAAAACAAACGCAAAATAGTGAGATAAAAAATCT
>Ga0308156_1001827_pt1 | contig 21971 bp, 18 predicted proteins | sample PhyAR2_FD_201041 | JGI IMG/M metagenome (GOLD analysis project Ga0308156, IMG submission 201041) | Phyllosphere microbial communities from UC Gill Tract Community Farm, Albany, California, United States - DLSL A.R2 | ecosystem: Host-associated > Plants > Phyllosphere > Unclassified | place: USA... | reverse complement strand
GTATAGTGTTACTTCTCATATTTGCTGTAGAAGTCACTCTATTTAGATTAGAATTTCCAACTATTTTTTCGACCCCTTGAAATTTAGTGCCAGAATTATTAAAATCAATAGTTTGTAAATCTCTACCACGAATAGTATTTGGTAATGCCAGTGTCTTTAAATTTTTCTTAATACTTCCATCTTCGTTATAAGCACTTGAAGTTAAACCATTGATTCCATTACCGTTAGTAGTAGAAAAATTTAAGTATTTTTCATTTGTGATACTTGTTAAATTATCATAAGATTGTTCTAAACTATCACTAAATATTCCAGATAAACTAGGCTTTAAAGTATCCTTGAATAGTAAATAGCTTATCAAAACAAAAATACCGAAAATTATAATTGCAATCACTATAAATAGTCCTTGACTTGTTCCATTTGTCATAAAAAATGACCTCCTTTTCGTTATTTTATTACAGTGTAAATTATAGCAATTCCTATTAGATTTACAAATTTATAGAGTGTTTTTAATTTTGCTTATTCCTTTATTATAAGAGTTTTTGTGGTGTTTTCTGAATAATAATAGAAAAGTAAAGGCACAAGTGATTTACTCGACAATTTTTAATTCTGATGTAATAATATACGTACCTTGACGAACCCATTTTAATATAACCTCTATATTTAAATGAGTTTCATATACTCTAACATTGAAAGAATGTTAGGGTATTTTTTTAGTTAAACACAGTATTTTAAAATAAACTGAAATTTATAAAAGAAAGGAGGAAACGATTATGACAAAAATAATTGGATATATTCGGACTAGTAAGAATAATCAAAATCTAGGTGTGGAGGTTCAAAAAGAAGCCTTGAATCGATATAAAATTGATTGTTTTTTTATTGAACAGGTATCTGGAAGAAAAGAAAATAGAAAAGAACTGAATAAAGCGTTAGAAGTATTGGAAAAGGGAGATACATTAGTGATTTATAAAATTGACCGTCTAGGGCGTTCTACTAAACAGTTGGTCAATATCATGAGTGAATTACAAGAAAGAGGTATTAATTTAATCAGTATTAAAGAAAATATTGATACGTCAACAAGTATGGGAAAGGTTATTTTTACAATACTTTCAGCGATTGCAGAACTTGAGGCAGATTATATATCGGAACGAACCAAAGAAGCATTAGCAATTTTAAAAGAAAATGGTGTTCAGCTAGGAAACAAAGGATTAGATGAGCGAACTATCAATAAAATTAAAAAATTATATGTGGAAACAGATTTAACGCAAAGAGAAATTGCAGAAAAATGTGACGTTTGTATCAAATCAGTATATAATATAAAAAAACGGTATCATTTAACTAGATGATGATTTTGTTATTATATATAATCTGGTATAATGATTGCCGGTAACAAACGTTCGTTTGTTACCGATAGAGCCTAAAAAATATAAATACATAGAACAGTTGATAATTCTGATGTTTTCTTTTCAGAAGTATCAGCTTTTTTTGTTGGTCTTAAACGAACGTTTGATTCATGTATAAAAAGAGAAGAAAGGATTGAAATTATGTCGTTTAAAGATGGTTTGAAAGTAAGTAAATAATAAGACAGGTGATGAAAAATATGAAAAAATGGATGAAAATGACAAGTATTGGATTGCTATCACTGACTCTGCTAAGTGCCTGCAGTAATAAAAAAGACACCAAAGACAGTGAAGCAGATATTCAATCATCAACAGTAGAATCAACAAACCATATTGAAGAAAAAGAATCAATTATTCAATCAAAAACAGCTACAGATTATGATACGATTTATGTTCAAAATGGTTTAGTTATTGCACAAACTGGAGACAACAATTCATATAATTGGACAATTTACGATACATCATTAAATGAAAAAAATTCTATTTTAAATGCTGATATGAAAAGAGATGAACTTGCCCATTCATTGAAAACTGAAATGGATGTAATTTTAGGAAAAGAAGTTCCAATAGAAGATGAAAATGAAATATTATCTACTTATTTAGATGGGAATGGTGATTTGAAAGGGATTCGGTTAGGAGAACGAACAGTTGATAATCCTGCATCTCTTAATACACTAACTTCTGGGAAATATGGAATAATTCCCTATCGTTTTTCTTCAAGAGTTACTGTTGATTATTTAGCAAATGATTATAGAGAAAAAGGGTTTTATACGGCTTATGGTAGTATGTCAGGCGATATAAATAAAAATGGCTATTTCACACTTCTTGACCAAATGAATGATAGCAAGACAGGTAATGACACTTCTGTTCAGATTTATGATGCAAAATTGAAAGATAGTGGTGATAACAGTAGTGGTGAAAAAGATATAGCCACTAAAACAATCAATACAGTCAAATTAGATACAGCAACAAATATAAACGATAAAAATCGTCTATTTATCAGGCAGTATACAAGTGGTTTAGTTGATGACCCTGCGATTTGGACATTTTATGATTTGAATTCTGGTACGAGTTACAATTATCCATCAAATATAGAAATTGTTAAATTTGTTGACTATGGCATTGAGAAACCAATTGGCGATGGAGAATTTTTGGGAGATGTTGGTGAAGCAGAAAACTATATTTTTGAAGATTTAAATGAAAAAGTAACACCTGATGGCTCGACACCATCTAGTATTGATTTTACATCAAGAAAAAAAGGGATTATTTCATCTGATGGAACAATTATAAAAGAACCGTTTGCCTTTGAAATTAAGAAACCGAACATCAATGGAATTGCTCCTTATAAATTAGAAAAAGATGGGCAATATGGTTTGATTAATGTGAACAATGGAAAAATCGTTAAAGAGCCATTTGCTTATAACATTCAGCAATATAACGACAATGGATTATCAGCAATGACAATATCTGAAGATGGGAAATATAGTATCATTGATGAAAAAGGTAATATATTAGAAGAAACAGAATATATTTATATATCACAGCTAACTAATGATAATCTAGCAAGTTATCGAGAAGAAGCAAATGAAAGTTTAGGCGTGTTGAAAGTCAATGAATGAGTTAGCCAAGAAAAAATATGTTCAACATAGGATAAAGCGAACTTTTGTCAATGCAAATGTGACGATACCTAAAATTGTGATAAATAATTTGTCAAATGAACTTTATGTTGAATTTGAAAAATTATCAGAGCTTGAACAAGAGCAAGTAATATTTTCTGATGATTTAGTTGTAGAATTGTGGAATAAGCATATGGATAAAATGAATACAGAATTGTTAGAAGAGATATGAGTAAAATCATGTCTCTTTTTTTGTAAAAAATTTATCTCGAAATTATTGTCAAAAACCACTTAAAAAATGACCCCTTTAAAACCCTTATTTACAAAGGGTTTTATGATTGTTGACAAAATTAGCAGATTGCTGTTATATCAACGTTTTAAATAATTATTTTTGAAAATATACCTTAAATTGAACGTGAAAAAATTTTTGTGGGGAATTATCCACTTCATGTTCAATTTAAGGTGTTTTTTACATATGATTTTTTCTGAAATATAAGTTGAACGTTGATATATCAATGTTTTTAATAGTTTTGACAAATCTAAAAAAGGAATAAGAAAATAAGAGTATCCTTTTAATAAAAATACACCAATTTTTTTATTGTCCGAATATGATATTCATTCTTGACTTCAGTTGATAAATGATGATATAGTCCGGCAGCAATGATTAATAAAATAATTAAATGGAGGATAATGAAATGAATTCAAAAAAATTAACAGAAGAAGAATTAATTGAAAAACAAGAAAAAGTAAAAACTTGGTTGAATGTTTTAGATAAAATCTATGGGGTGAAAATGACCGTTTTTTCTAAAGCAATTGGTATCCACAATCAAAACCTACATAATTTTAGGAAGGGAAAGCGTGGATTGACAGAAGAAAAAACGATATTATTAGAGAAAGTGATTGTGATGAAATATGGAAGACTGCTAATGCTGGAGGACAGTGAGTATGAAAATTGAGCTATGTATGGAAGATATTCAAAGAAGCAATAAACCTAACACAGTTGAAATTAGATTGATTCAAAATACTTTATATAGAAAAATAAAGAAAAAAGAAATTGAAGATGTTGCTGAAAGTATTGCTGTTAATGGAAAAACAAGCATGTTGGCAACGTATTTTGAAACAGAAGAATTCTCTGAACGTATTCATTCGATTAATTTTAAACAGCAACAACTGATTATGCTTGATTTTGATAATTCTAAAGTAGATATAGAAAAATACGGTATGACCACTTATGACTATGTAAGAAATCATGACTTTATCAAACAAAATGCTTGTTTCATGTATCGAACCTTCTCTGATAAAGAAGCAATAGTTGATAAGTTTAGAGTAGTTTTTGTTTTGAATGAATCAGTAAAAGATTATTTGCTGATTGGGAATATCTATACTAAATTATTTCGTTTATTCCCATCTGCTGATAGAAAATGTTCTAATCCCAATCGGCTATTTTTTGGAAGTGATAGAGGGTATGAAGAAATTAATTTTTCCAATCTTTTGAATGTTAAAGAATTTACAAGCGATATTGTGCCGATTAAAAAACAGTCAAACAAAATAGTAAAAGCAGAAATTTCTAACGAACAATATGAAATTCAAGATAGAAAGCTGGTTTGGCAATTAATTAAAGAAAATACACAAGAATCAATTGATGAGGCAAGAGCGATTATCCTAGATAAATTCGATTCAGAAGTTTCTAAAATATATCCTTCTTACACAAATGCACGAGTGATACTAAGGCAAACAATTGATATGAGAGAGTTTTTAGAACTACCTAAATCAGAACCGTTTCATGATATTTTAGAAAAAGATGAAAATCCAAGTGCGAGCGTGATTCAATGGAAAGATGGCACACAAATTTATCATAGATTTAATAAGGATTCTTTTGCCAATTTAGATATTTTACGAGTGGTTGCGAAACTGTTAAATCTAACAGGGTACGAAGGAAGTTGTAAATCCATTGATTTGTTATTATATTTAACTGGAAGTGGTTTGGATAGAACTTCTGAATCAGCAGAACAAATTGATAAAATTCATTTTTTTAGAAAAGTATTGAAGAGTGAAAAATTAGCTGTTGAATACCCTAAATTCAGAAAGTTTTTAGGAAGTGATTTGAATATCTCTATCGCATTGTTGGATATGCTTTCAGAGTATATGTATGAAGATTTTAAAACAGGGGAAGTTCGACATTTACTATGCCTAACAAGTGAAAATATTGCAAAAGAAATAAATATTGTTTTGGGAACAAAGTATGATAGTAAAAGAATACAAAGAGTAATTAACAAACTGGCGATTACAGAAAATATTGAAAAGCTAGAAGAATCACAAATACCTACTGAATTATTTGAAAAATACACGGAAAATTCTTATGAAAAAATAACTAGCAATAAATACCATCATACAAATTTTATAGAGTTTAAAAATGCTGACATAGAAAAATCGGAGAACATATCTAAAGAATTATATGATAATAATTACACGTTGAGTGCTTTGAATTTTGAAGGAATTGCTAGAATTCTGGGAAAAGATATTGCTAGTAATGTATTTAAGCAAAGAGAAACAACTGTAGTATCTAAAAAAATTAAAGTAGATGAAAATCTATTATCAGAATCAAAAAAGGAAAATGAGTTGAAAATAGCTAAATTCATTTTAAGAAAAATAGAAACCCAAAGATATGTTGCTGAAAGAGATATAATTTTTTATGTTTATAAATATCTATTAAAGAAAAAAACAAAGAAAGATGCTGAATATTTGGTAAAACAATGTCGTGCAAATATCTGTAAAGACTATGATTTAGAGCTTATCAGAGTAACCAATAGTATTCGAGATAGTTATAAAATATCTAATGAAATTAGGAGTAGAAGTATCATATACGTGAAGAATTAGTATAATTGAAGAGATTGTATAAGTTATACCCTATTTTTATTGAATTGTAACTTTCATTCGATTTCTTAAATAAAACTAGGGGTAAATCATAACTTTTATAATCATACCTCAAAGAACTATTATTTATTTATTCTTATTTGAGGTATGATTATAAAACCTAATAAGTTTTACCAGAAAAACTGGGTTTTCTCCATGAAAGTTCCAATTCAATATTAATGGTGTATATCATTTAGGTTTTATAATCATACATACTGATTGAGTATTAGCAAAGCTATGCTTTGCTTACTTATATAAGAATACTTAAATTTAAAAAGAGGATATTTTCTTTTCTTGTTTTTAGGTAGTAGCAAGTCAAAGACTTGCTTATTAAATAGGGATTCTAACTTTAGTAAAATAGCTAAAATTTGCTGCTTAGAATTTAACATATAACAAAATAGTGATAATTAATCATGAATTCTAGTTTAAATTTTTTTAGAAATAATCATCTTTAAACATCTTCAAAATAATAATATATAATAAATTATATAATTTATTCAAAACTATAAGTATTATATTAAAATAACTAAAAATTTATTTTCAAATAGTCTAATATCGCTCCTTAAAACCTTGAAAACCATTTCCGATAAATTATACATAAAAAATTAAAAACGCTTAGAACGCATTTCAGACAGCATAGAATTGATTCTAGATAATAGGGGTTAGATTTTATAAAGAGATGTAAAATAAACAAATCTTTTGTGAGGAGCGGTTAAAATAAACGAGCATGACTTAAATTGTCTTGAAGATTTGAAGAAAAAGTTATTGGGTAGCAATTATATTCTTGGGAAGAATAATTCTATCAAAAATATACTAATGGCAAAGGAAGGAAAATATTATCAGGACAAAGAAGGAAAAGTAATAAAAGTAATAAAAGGTCATATAGAAAAATATGGAGTAGTTGATGAAGTTTTCAAACATTTGACTGACAATAAACCCATTGAACAACTGATGTATTGCACTCTTTTTGGCATACGTATAAAACGATAATGCAATTAGAAATACCAGATTTATTTAGACCATTAGGCAGTTTAAAAAAAGAAGATGAAATACCTTTAGAAAAACCAGATAAAAAGAATTTACCTAAAATTGATAAAGGCTTTCCACCGTATGATTCTGATAAGTTTTTAAATCATAGGTTTTTACAATGGACGGAAATTATTCATTAAATAATAAGGAGACTAGTTACTGTATAGGATAACAAGAAATTTTGTTTTGCATATGATATAATAATGAACATTAGGCAAGGAAGTGGAGTATATATGGCATTAAAATTTATAGATTTATTTGCAGGGATTGGCGGTTTTCGCCAAGGAATGGAAAGAGCCGGATATGAATGTGTTTTTAGTGCTGAAATTGATGATAATGCATGTGAAGTTTATCAAGAAAATTACGGAGAAAATCCTAAATGCGATATCACTGAATTAGATGCTAAGACTATTCCTGATTTCGACGTTCTTTGTGCGGGTTTTCCATGTCAATCATTTAGTATATCTGGAAAACAAAAAGGGTTTTATGATGAAACCAGAGGTACTTTGTTCTTTGATATTTGCAGAATATTAGAAGAAAAAAAACCAAAAGCATTTATTTTGGAAAATGTAAAAAATTTATCTACACATGATAAAGGAAGGACATTAAGTATCATGTTAGATTCTTTGGGGAAATTAGGGTATACCGTTAACTATAAAGTTTTAAATGCTAAAAATTTTGGCGTTCCTCAAAATAGAGAGAGAGTCATCCTCGTAGGTAATAGATTGGGAAAATTTTATGATTTTGATGCTATAAAAGAAACGCCAGTTTTAAGTATGCAAAGCTTTTTGGATACAGAGGGGAATTTTGAGTATTTATCAAATGAAGAATATACATTAATTGAAGATAAATTTGTTAAGACTCAAAAATATTCTGGTTTGAAGTTTGTTGGATATCGCAATAAAAAAATTAGAACTAATGGTGTCAGAGAAGGAACTGAACATCTTTCAAGAGTTCATAAACAACCTAATAGAATTTATTCTATTGAAGGAGTCCACCCTACATTACCATCTCAAGAGATTTCAGGTAGGTTTTATATATATGACAGAAAAGGAGTCCGCAAACTAACAATAAATGAATGTTATAGATTTATGGGGTTTTCAGATGATTTTAAAAAAGTTGGTTCATTAAGTCAACAATACCAACGAATAGGTAATAGTGTTTGTATAAATATGGTAGAGCAGGTAGCGATTGAATTATATTATTTATTGGAAGGAGAGTTTGAGTTGGTAGGAGAGGTAATGCCAAGACAATTACTGGAAGACTTTTATAAAAAAGCACAGGATAATGAACTTAAATTTTTGAGTGACGAATATCCTTTAAGAAGTGAACAAATTGAATGGTTAACAAATATAGTTGAAAAAGAGTCAACTAACAAAGGCGTGTACACAGTATTGTTGAGTAGCTTAGTTTATAAGTATTTACATCCGAATCAGGATGTAAGGTATCATCAAGTTGAGCTTGAAGGCGGGTACAGTGGTCGAAGTTTTGATACGAAGTATGTTACTCCTTTTTTAAAAGAAAAACGATTGCGAGGAGCGATGAAAGAATCTGGTTGGTTAACTAGAAGTTTAGAACAAAAACATGCATATGATTTTGATTATCCTGGAGCAATAAACAATAAGCAGGTCAAAGATAGCTTTTTATCTATACTTAATGATGTTGAGGTTGAGGGAGCGTCTCCAGATAGTTACATTGTTCATATTCTGAAGCGAAGTATTATAGAGAAAGAAAAACAGAATATTGTTTTAGTGAATCCTGTAAAAAGAGAGTCTGATTTAAATATTAAAGATATTTTGGCTCTTTTACAAAAGCATTTCAACTATAAATATTCTTCTAGAGGTGCTTCAATATTACCTGTTGTCGCATTTTATTCTATCTATCAGTGTCTGATAGAAGAAATGAGTAGATATAAAGGTAAATACTTAGAGGAATTAGCATCTCATTATTCTTCTGATAGAAGTTCACAAGCAGCAGGAGACATTGTTGTGAAAAATATAGATGATGACACTCATTATGAAGTAGTGGAAGTTAAATTTGGAATAAAAATTGATTCAATCATATTGGAAGATGCATATAATAAAATTAAACCAACAGATATTCAAAGATACTATATTTTGAGTACAGAAGAACCCTCAGCTAATGAAAAGCAAATTTTTGATAAGCGAATAGAAGAAATAAAAGAAGAACATGGTTGCCAAGTCATTATTAATGGGTTAATGAAAACACTAAACTATTACTTAAGATTAATCGAAAATACTGATATATTTTTAAATAGATATATAGAAAATATAAATAAACATCCAGAAATCAACTATGAACATCGAGTTTCTTGGAATAGAATACTAGAAAATATATAGCTTTTTTAGTTAATTTATTGTAATTTTGCATCTGTTTTAAAATACAACAGTTTTAATAATTTAATGATTTGGGTCTATTTTATTTTAGAAATGTTATCTAATCCCCTGATAAATGTGACTAAACTCCATTTTATTTTTGGTTCTGGATTTTGAAAATTTGAGGTAAATTGAAGAATTTAAGACTGTATTCTAAAGTATAAAAGATGGTGAGAAAAAACATTATAAACGTTGATATATAAAGATTTCCGTTTAGCTCTTAAACGTGCTGGCTTACTTACTCGTGACGCACGTATGGTTGAACGTAAAAAACCAGGTCTTAAGAAAGCTCGTAAAGCTTCACAGTTTTCAAAACGTTAATTGTTGTTATACCAACGGTTTCAAGCACTTTCCAATTTTTTGGAAGGTGTTTTTTTATTTTTGTTATGAATTTGGTTGTGATTATATCATCCACGCCATTGTTTAAAAAATCACTGACAAAAGTGTGTCGTAAACCATGTGGTGTTATTTTGGAGTGACCCAATTTCTTTGAAAGAGTATTAAGATTATAGTTAAGATAGTCTGGATGCAAAGTTTGATTTAGTTCTCCCTTTTGAGTCGTATAGGTGAAGATGAATTGATTATCGGTTGGAAAAATATTTTATTTTTGCAGTTAATTAAATTGTCTCTTTTTCCATTTGACTACCAGAACAATGACAGAATCTACTACTGGATTAGTTCGAAAGCGATAGAGGTTTTCATTCATTAACATGTTATTATGCTTATTCTATGTAGATTTTCAGAATAATCGATTTCATACGTTGCTCTATGCATTTGCGAAGAGATAAAAGTATTTGTATCACAAATTGCGGGACTTAACGAATCAAATAACAATTGATTTGTCTACTCGAGCTTTTCATTACTTGGAATTGATTTGTGGAAGCCGTGAATTGTTTGTTAGGGAATGAGAGAAAAAACGAATCTATGAATATTGTAGAATTCAGAGATGAAAGGTAACCAGGAGTATTCGAAGCTGGAGAAGTAATGGAAAAGGAATACTTTTCTTTCAAAGTTGAGATTATGAAAATGTACATCTATTTGAAAAAATATAAAAACCAGCCAAAATTTTATTTTTAACTGGTTTATTTCTACACGGTATAAAGTAACCTTTATTGTTAAATATAGCCAAATAAGATAGAAAAGGATAACAAAATATATTTTAAAATATTCTTATTATTCAATATTTTGTTTGATGTAGCAGAATACTATAGTGATTCTTTAATCAATATTTGAAAAAAAAATTTTTGCTAATTTTGTAATTTTATTTTTTTTAATAAGATATATCCATCTAGGAGTTACGCCAGAAACTTGTCGTTTTATAAAAACTATATTTTGGATCTCTTTAAAGTCATCTTCATTTTTTGCTAAGTCTAATCGGAGTTTTATTTCCTTATTCAATTTGTTTACTCGTAACGTTTTTAGAAATGTGGTAATAATCTTTTTAGATAAGCTAGACATTACTAAAAAAACTGTTTTTAAGTATTCAGTTATGGTAGCATCTCGGAAGTATAAAAGTGTTAATGAGGATGAAATTACTAGCAAGACTATAAGTATGCTATTTATACTAGTATCATAGTAAATACTTTCTCCAATGGCTTTTTTTAAAGTTATTTGTTGATTTTCCTTATCATCAACAAATTCGTACCAATCTTTTACTCCTCTAGGTTTATCATTACCTGTGTGACTAATTTGTATATTAAAAAAATTTTTATGATTTTCCTTGAGTATGTGCATTGCTTTAATAGTATTTGGAGAAATTTCTTTTCGCCATCCAAAAACAAATTCATCAAATATTTGTTTAAATTCAGAGGCTTTCGAAGTGTATTGAGAAATATAATTATCTAAAACTATTGTAGCTATGAACCATAAAATCAGTGAATAATCTACCCATATACTATTTTTCCAAATCACTTTTGAGACAATGGTAATTAGGATACCTAGCCAATAAAAATTATCTAGTAAATCAGCTCTATTATAGTAAAACCTAGCAGAAGTTTGACATTCTAAAGCTATATCGGTGTTTTGTCTAGAGTATACTGTATTCATAAGTTTCTCCTATCTTTTAAAATTGCTAAATCATTCATTGCCTGATTGCGTAATGAATGAGATTTAGTAATTTTGCGCAGATCATAATAGTGGCACTTCTTCATTTTTTTTCTAGAACCACAAGGACAAGGTAGATTTTTATCGCTATTCTTAACTGGAATAGCGGATAATAGTCTTAAAGTAATAATTCTACTTTCTGTCTTAAATAGATACTGGTAGCCTTCCAAAATTCCTTTATTTCCATGGCTACGCTCAATGACAGGCATAGTATGGTATTTTTTGTAATATGAATAAATAGTTAGGTACTCCACAATTAATTTAAAGTATTTACTGATTGCATAATTTGGTAATAACCTATATCTTACTTCCATTTCTGTGCCTAAGCAGAAGGAACCCACTTTATCCGGATTAATATGATGGTATGACTGAATTTTTTTTTCACCGTACTCATAGCAAATCGGTAATATTTTTGGATAAGAGCATGGAAGTTCAATTAAAATATTGTAATCTAGAAATACTTTAGCTCCATTTATTTGACTGCTGCAAGAAATATGCATAATAATTTTGTAAAAATCTTTTTCTTTTATGATTTTTTCTATTGTAATGCCCGGTAGACTATTGGTACTTTGAAGGATCGAGCTTCTAGACAGTATCATCTAATTTCTCCAAGGGCTTGATTTGGCAGCATTCACTTTAAAATCTGCACTTTTGATTGAAGAATAGTTTAGATCTAATGAATCATAAAGTATTTCTGATTTCCGAATATCTTCAATATTTTCAGAATCTAGATTTTCAACTAAACTTCGTAAGTCGGAGACCCAATAAAAAAAATCTTTAGCAGCTTGTTTTTCTTCATTCCAAGAGCTCAATATATTATCTAAACCATTAGCAGGATTTTTTAGGATCCATTGACCATTATCTAAAGATATAACTTCTGAAATCCTGAAGCCTTCATTCCAACTTTCCTGAATAGATTTTCCTCTAGAAAAACTTTCAAGCTGTTGTAACTCAGATACTACTGCTTTCAGTAGAGTAAATTCGTCTTGAGCGTAGGTGAGTTTATTAGCTAACTTAGCCACGACTGTCGTGATAATTATTGAAGATGGGGCCATCTGATTTCCTGCTCTCGAGAAATATACATCACGTAATCTCTTGAGAATCTTAATTACATTTCTCATTAAATTAGTTGCTACATCTTCAGGTAATTCATCAATGGTGGAGTCAAAAAAACCCTTACGTAATTCTGTATATTTTTTTTCGTAAGCTTGTGTTTGGTCTTCAAACCAAAGCTTGTATCCAAGAGGATTATTGGAAATCCACTTATTATAGCTGGGAGTTACGTCAGGAATAGCTATTGATGTTTCAACTAGTTCAATTCTTTCAGTTTCTTTTTTTATTTTTTCTATAGTTTCAGATGATTCATTAACGGAAGGAATAATATCAATTGTAAATTCAATATCATCAATTTTAGCATACTCAATTGTAAAACATTTTTCCCATCGTTTATATTTATAATAGCCAGCAGAATCTATAGCATTTTCGAAAATATCCATTAGTTCTGATGGAGCGATACTTTTATCTAAATTTTGAACTTCGCAAATAACATCTACATCATATGACTTGTCTTTTCCATCCTTAAAAGGTCTAACAGCAGTCTTAGTTGCAAATGAACCTTGAGAGTAGAATCTTATATCTAAACCAGATGTTCTAATTATCGCTTTACAAATATTAGTATACAATTCCTCTGCACGTTCTCTTTGAGTTTGTGTTAAATCTATCTTTGATAGGACTTCATGTATTTTTTCATTTTTTTTATACGCCATTGTTAGTAGCCTCCGATTCTATAAAAGTGATATTATTATTATAACATGAAAGTCTTTAATAGTGTACAAATGTATACAATATATTGTGTTTAACATTTTTGAATATCTATATGTAGTGTGTTTATAATTATTATTATGTTAATTGTTGTGTTATAAATATATTGAGTTCAAATCTATTCAAATACATCCGATATGAATTTCTTTGAAAAGATGGTATTTCAAGGAGCTTTATGTTCATTCAAGGAATCAAGATAAAAGATAATTATAATCAGAAATTCATGACTGAAGATTATGTTGAGATAAGGTCGGTTTTCAAGAGAAGTATTTATATTCACATATTAAAAAATGGTTCAAAATTTCGAAGTATTTTGATGTTAACTTTGGTATGCCTTTATCTTTAATTCTTCAGCTTATCATGAACTTAATTTGTACACAGAATAAGAGGGAAAAAATTTTTAGGTCGCAAAGTTTTCTTTGCCACTATTTGTTGAATATGCTAACAAAGATTCATGAATATAAGGGAAAGCAATAACTCTGTATTGCAACAAAACCAGATGGTTTAGGTAGTCCTTTTAGCCTCTAAGCAGAGCTGATCTAAAAGTCTTATTGTCGGATATTAGCCAGTGAATAAGCTTTAAGTGATTTATAAGGAAATCAGAAGATTTAAAAATTTGATCGCGGACATTTGACTTAAGTATTAACTATCTAATGATTTTAAATCATAATATGATTCATTGTAACTTAATATAACTACAAAATCGGTAGTTTGAAAATCAACAGGTCAATTGAAATTTGTATAACCAAAAATATCAATTCGATGTATTATTTGAAATTTACTAAAACTAGCAGAAAAATTGTGATCTTTTTATTAGCTAACACTTTCAATATGTGCTTACATCCTTGGAGTATCAGTATTTGTTCGTAGTTTCCGATTATTTTTCCTGATTTTGTATCTATGTTAGATAAAGGGGAAATAGCACTCCCGGACTGATGTCTACTTGTGTTCAAGGTGCGCTTTTTATGAAAGGAGATTTGCTTAAGATAAACACTTCCGCAAAGAGCTCATTAAAGTTTAGGGGGCGTTATTTTAACATTGACCTTATAAAATCAAAAAGACTAACTGGGAATAACAAGCAGATTCTTCAATAAAAGTTAAAAATGATTGTAGTGATACCGAATGTCTACTCATTTCTTATAATGATTTAATAGTGTTATTACAATGAAATTTCAATATCAATGCTCACTGGCTTTATAAGAAGTTCTTACATCAGTCAAATTTACCAAATAATCAATACTAGTATTATAATAATTTGCTAACTTTATCAACGTTTGAATAGGAATCTCTAACTCACCGTTCTCGTACCGAGAATACGTGGACTGTGAAATATTTAAAAGAGTAGCAATCTGGTGTTGGGTTAAATCGTTGTCTTCCCGCAGATCGCGGATTCGCTGAAACATTCACGTCACCTCGATACTATTCTAAATTATGCTCTTATCGCATATTGACTTTTATGCGTTTTACGCATATTATGTTGTTAGTTACGAGGATAAGGCTTTTGATGGTCTGTTAAATTAAGCAAGTAATCGACGCTAGTAGAATAAAAATCTGCAAGTTTAATCAGAGATTGGGTAGGAATGTCTAATTTCCCTGACTCATAGCGGGAGTAAGTTGTTTGGCTGATATTCAGTAGTTTAGCAAGTTGTTCTTGATTCAAGTCTTTATCTTCGCGTAAGTCACGAATTCTATGATACATAAAAATCACCTCAACCTTATTTTAGGTGAGTAATTTTGTGCTACGGCATATTATGCGTTAAACGCATAATTGTTTTGGATTTTCTGTTAAACATCAATATATTTAGTAACTTACGTAGGAAATGAAAGGAGGGAGTACTTGAAAAGCAGAAACAAATTTATCTCTATGTAATTGCCATCTTTAAAGAGAGGTCCATATAGAGGAGAAGTCACTTGGTTGTTACAGACAGGACGAAACACATCAGGAGGAAGCCATGTTCCAAGAAAAAATATTCAATCCAGCAATACTACATGAAAACCGCTTATCGCCTCGAACCAGTTTTTTTAGTTATGAAACGGTCGCAGCAGCTATGCAAGGAGATCCGCAGGCATCTTTTGGGTATCAGTCATTAAATGGACTGTGGGATTTTTATTTGGGTGAGGCAGAAAATCAAATTGTGTATGAACAAAAAATTGAGGTGCCTGCTCATTGGCAGTTTCAAGGGCATGGAAAACCAATTTATACGAATGTCCAGTATCCTTTTCCAATTGATCCGCCATTTGTTGCGATGGAGAATCCAACCGCCTTTTATCGAAAAGCATTTATTGTGGAGGACATTGATCTTGAGCATGTGCTCCACTTTGAAGGTGTGGAATCGGTGTTTGAAGTGCATGTCAATGATCAGTATGTCGGCTACAGCACTGGCAGTCGCTTGGTCTCTGAGTTTGATATCACACCATATCTTCAAAAGGGCAAAAATGTGCTTAGTGTAAAGGTGAAGCAATGGAGCGCGATGAGCTATGTCGAGGATCAAGATATGTGGTGGCTTGGCGGAATTTTTAGAGAAGTCTACTTGTTTTCCCGTAAGCCGCAGTCGATTCAAAATGTAACGATCAAAGCGGATTTATGCAATCAATATAAAGATGGCTTCTTGGAAGTTTCGCTTTTCTTTCAGCAAGCACCGCCAGAGCAGTTAGAACGTACGATAGAAATCGAATTGCTAGATCAAGGAAATGTAACCGTTTTAAAGAAAGCTGAGAAACGTCAAGGAGGAGCGAAAGCGGATTGGACGATTTCTGAAACCATTGAAGAGATAATTCCTTGGAACGCAGAAGAACCATATCTATACCATCTTTTGGTGAAACAGTATCAAGGCGAGGAACTGTTGGAGGTCATTCCGCTCCAAGTCGGCTTTAGACAGATTTCCATAGTTGAGGGTATTTTTCAAATTAACGGAAAACGGGTGGTTCTGAAGGGTGTCAATCGCCATGAGTGGCATTGTGAGTCTGGCAGAAGTCTGACGGTTGAGACGATGGAACAAGATGTGCAGATGATGAAAGCATTCAATATCAACGCCGTTCGGTGTTCTCATTACCCAGCAGATACAAAGTTTTATCACCTGTGTGATCGTTATGGGCTGTACGTTATTGACGAAGCAGACATTGAAACCCATGGGATGGATATCACCCAAAGGATCAATGAACTGAGCAGTAGTGAGGAATGGTTGCCGACGTATTTAGACCGAGCAAAAAGAATGGTCGAAAAAAATAGAAATCATCCTTCGATTATTTTCTGGTCATTAGGAAATGAGTCTGGCTATGGGGAAAACCATTTGAAGATGGCACAGCTGATCAAGGAATTAGATCCCAGTCGCTTAGTTCATTATGAAGGAGAAGCACGGCACTTGAAAGCCTTGGGAGAGTGGCAAGCGTGCCAAGCATCTGATGTCGTTTCGACTATGTATACATCTGTTGGCGAAATGGCAGAACAGGGGGAACGTTCACTAACACAACCACATATTTTATGTGAATATGGTCATGCGATGGGCAATGGTCCCGGTGGATTGAGTGATTATCTGGAATTGTTTTATCGCTATCCTCGGTTGCAAGGCGGCTTTATTTGGGAGTGGATCGATCATGGTATCAAGAGCATTGACAACGTTTCTGGTGAAACGTACTACAAGTATGGCGGTGATTTTGCAGAGGAAATCCATGATGGCAACTTTGTGATTGATGGATTGCTATTTCCAGACCGTACGCCATCGCCAGCATTGTTTGAGTATAAGAAAGTGATTCAGCCTGTCAAAATCACCTTCCAGCTATCAGAACAGACCTGTCGTATCACCAACCGTTTCGACTTTCGAAATTTAGCGTCTTTACAGCCAGTCCTGCAAATCAAAGAAGACGATCAGGTGATTTTCTTACAAGAGCTGCCAAGAATCGACCTTCCACCTCAAGAAGAAACGACCATTTCCCTGCCAGAAGAAGCTACGCTGAGCTTAGCAGGAAGAGCACAGGCAGTGGTCACGCTGTTTTTCTTTGAAGAAAGTGCGCCAGATTTTTCTCTAGAACACGCAGTTGCTTGGGAACAAGCCATCATTGATCAACCAGTAAAAAGCGTACACATACCTAAAGCGGATGCCTTTCACTGTTCAGAAACGGCCGATGAACTGAGGATTACTTTGGCAGAGCAGACCTATATTTTTCATAAGAAAACAGGTACCTTGAGCCAGTGGATCATCGAAGGGCAAGCCTTGCTTACTGAACCGCTTGAAATGAACTTTTGGCGGGCACCGACTGACAACGACTTGTTAGGCAGTGAAGAGTTTGGTTCGGCAAGTATCGCCAAGGAATGGGAAGCGTTTCGCATTCGCCATTTAAAGGAGCGTGTGCTCGCGTTTACCTATGAACAGCGACCAGATGAAATAAAAGTCGAGATTCGCTGCAACAGCATGCCTATTTCTCTCGACTGGGGTATTGAATTGTTCTTTACGTATCGTCTTTCATTGGCAGGCGACATCCGTGTAGCAGTCCAAGGAACCCCGCTTGGCAATGGGCCGAAAACTCTGCCGCGAATCGGTATGCAGCTGATGATGGATAAAGAACATCAGAACGTGCAGTGGTTGGGACTTGGGCCGCATGAAACCTATCCTGATAGTTGCCAAAGCGGGTTTTTCGATTGGTGGGAAAGAATCGTCCCAGAGATGCACACGCCGTATGTGCGGCCGCAAGAAAATGGCAACCGCATGAAGACCAAATTCTTCCGTTTGTCTAAGCCTTCTGGAGCGGGACTGACTATTTCCAGCAAATCGCTGAATTTTAGTGTGCATCACTACACCCAGAACAATTTGGAACAAGCGACCCATACCAATCAATTAGAAACCAGCGACGCAGTTGCCGTCAACATTGACTATGGGGTGCAAGGACTAGGAAGTGCCAGTTGCGGTCCCGGTATTTTACCGAAGTATTTATTGCAAAATCAGGCATTTGCCTTTGATTTTCAGATGAATTATTAAAAAAAAGTGGAAGGAGCATGACAATGAAAAAAATAGCTTTATGTATGGCAATGATAGGACTAGGAGGCTTAGCTGCTTGTGGGAATAACAGCGATACGCCAGAGCGTGAGGGGGGCGAACAAAATGGCGCAGAGGAAATCACCATTTGGGCGTGGGATCCAAAATTCAACATCGCAGCCTTTGAGTTGGCGGAATCATATCATCAAGAAGAAAATCCTGATTTCAAAATCAATGTCACTGAGATTTCCCAACAAGACAGCGTACAAAAAATGAATACCATCTTTAGTTCAGGCAGTACCCAAGGATTGCCCAATATTGTCTTGATTGAAGACTTTCGCGCCCGTAATTTTTTAGAAGTGTTTCCAGAGTATTTCGTTCCATTGACTGAGTATATAAATGTTGACGAGTTTATGGATTACAAAATCGAGGTGTCTTCGATCGATGGCGAGCAGTATGGGATGCCGTTTGATTCAGGGGTAGCAGGCGTTTACTTACGAAAATCGATCATTGAAGAAGCGGGCTTGGAACTGTCAGATTTCACCAATATCACTTGGCAAACCTTTAATGAATTGGGGATCCGTGTGAAAGAAGCAACTGGCAAACCATTGCTGTCCATCGATATGAATGATCTAGGACACTTGCGGATGATGATGCATTCCAGTGGTTATTGGTATACCGCAGAGGATGGTGAAACGCCGTTTATTGACGGCAATCCTTCTTTGAAACAAGGGATTGAGGATTTGAAAATGCTGCTTGATTCAGGAGTAATGACAACGCACAATGGCTGGGACCAAATGCTAGCAGGTTTTAACAGCGGCGAAGTAGCGGGCGTTTTACAAGGCAACTGGATCACGCCATCGGTGAAAGCAGAAGAAAGCCAAAGTGGCGATTGGGCAGTCGTTCCCGTACCGAAGCAAGAATCGATCGAAGGTTCTGTCAATGCGACCAATCTCGGAGGTTCGTCAATTTATGTGTTAGATATCGATGGGAAAGAAGAAGCCCTGAGCTATATTGCAGACGTATTCGGCAAAAATATCGCCTTTTACGAAGAGCTGATTCAAACCGTCGGAGCAATCGGTTCTTACGTTCCCGCTTCACAAGGAGATGCGTATCATGCACCAGATCCTTTCTTTGATGATCAGGCTATCTATCAAGATTTCATGAACTGGGCAAATGAAATTCCTTCAGTAAACTTTGGGAAAAACACATATGCGTTGGAAGACATCATGAATCAAGGCTTTTTGGACTATGTCAATGGAGCAGATTTGGATGAGGTCTTAAAAAATACGCAAATGATTGCTGACAATCAATTGAATTAATACGGACTGAGGGGCATGTACGATGAAAAATAAATTATTTTATAAAAAAGGAGTGATCACGGGGTGGCTGTTTATTGCTATCCCGACACTCTTAATCTTCTTTTTCTCTTTTTATCCAATGATCCAAGCGTTTCTATTATCCTTGCAATCAGGAAGCGGCACCGGGCTGACCTTTAGCGGACTCGCAAATTATCGGCGGCTGTTTTCGGATCAAACCTTTTTGACAGCCACGAAAAATACCTTGATCTTTTTGGGCTTTCAAGTGCCTGTCATGGTCTTGTTGGCCATGTTCTTTTCCGTCCAGCTCAATCAGAAAACCCTAAAGCTGAAAGGCCTGTTTCGGACGATCATTTTTTTACCAGCAGTGACTTCATTAGTCGCATACTCCATGGTCTTTAAATCACTGTTTGCAACAAATGGCGTGGTGAACGCCCTTTTAGTGAGACTGTCGATTGTCTCTGAGCCGATCGCCTTTTTCTCTAGTCCCTTTTGGGCAAAAGTCATTATCATTTTAGCCATCACTTGGCGCTGGACCGGCTACAATATGATTTTCTTTTTATCGGCTTTGCAAAACATTGACCCAGCAATTTATGAAGCTGCTAGAATCGATGGCGCTTCTCCGACCAAACAGTTTTTTAAAATCACCGTCCCTTTGCTGAAGCCAGTCATTTTGTTTTCAGCCGTGACCTCAACGATTGGCACACTACAGTTATTTGATGAACCGATGAATTTGACCCAAGGTGGACCAGGAAACGCCACATCGACGATTTCCCAATATATTTATAATCTTTCTTTTCGCTATACACCAGATTTTGGCTACGCCTCTGCAGTTTCCTATGCCATTGTCGTCATGGTCATCTTCTTTTCCATGATCCAATTTAAGATCGGAGGAGAGGAAAAATGAAAAAAGTAGGCACGTATGTATTTTTGGGTGTTTTTACCATTCTGTTTGCCTTTCCCTTTTATTTCATGTTAGTGAGTATCACCAATCCTACCGTAAATATCATGCAAGGCAAACTATTGCCAAGTACCCATTTGCTAGAAAACTGGCGTAACCTAGTCGCAACCTATGACTTGAAACAAGTATTCTTTAATAGTGCAAGAATTGCGTTGTTACAGACGATTTTATCCGTGACGATCGCTTCGTTGGCCGGCTACGGATTTGAGATCTATCAAAGCCGATTAAAAAATATGCTTTTTAATATGTTACTCTTGTCGATGATGTTGCCTTTTGCCGCCACCATGATTCCGCTGTTTCGAATGTTCGGTAGCTTTTCAACGACGATTCCTTTTATTGGACTCGATACAGTAGCTTCAGTCATTTTGCCAACATTATCGACCGCATTTCTGATTTTCTTTTTCAGACAAAACACAAAAATGTTTTCCAAGTCACTGCTTGAAGCAGGGCGGATGGATGGCCTTTCGGAGCTAGGCTTGTTTTTCCGAATATACATGCCAACTATGAAAACAACTTATGCGGCAGCTGCCATCATTACCTTCATCAACAGTTGGAACAGCTACCTGTGGCCGTTGATCACCCTTCAATCACCAGAAAAGCAAACCTTTCCCCTGATGATTTCTGCCATCGGCGCCGCCAATAATCCAGATTATGGCTTAATGATGTTAGCAATCGTGATCGCAACTCTGCCAACAATGGTGGTCTTCTTCTCGCTGCAAAAGTATTTTGTGGCTGGGATGTTGGGATCGGTGAAGTAGGGAGAAGCTATATGCGAGAAACGATTAGCTCATCGTTAGAAAATTTGATTCCATAAAAGAAGAGCCGTATATCGATTTGGAGTAAATTCACAATTTTTGTGAGTTTACTCTTTTTTCGCTAATTTCTTTCAGTTGGCGGATGAAAAGTGAATACTCCTAATTCCTGCATTTTTTTTCAATCCTGATTGGCGATCTTAGTTTTCCAAGATTCCCCTAAAAAGCTCATCTAACAGCTCCTAACCTTATATACATTTACATATCTAACTCTTATCTTTTCGCTTTTAGTTAGTTAAAACGCAAAAAATAAATGTGAATCCGAGCTATTTTTAAATAATTAACTAGATAATCTTCCGATTGGAACGGTTAAACAGTGAATGATTGGTAGAAAAGAGATTAGGGAATGCAAGTTGTGATAAGTAAACTCATAAAAGAAGAATGCTAGAAAAGTAGAGAAAAATAGGATTAATGAAATAATCGAGATCCTTATTTTTTAACAATTTTCGAAAACCATAAATGAATTGAAGGAAGCTTAGTGTGGGTGAAAGAATAATTACAAAAAAATATTGACTTAAAAAAATGGCTATGGTAATCTATAAACGAAAATAGTGGGAACGTTTCCAAAAAGCGTCTTCGTTAAATTTTTATTTTTTTAAACAAAAATGGAAACGTTTCTAAAATGTATTGGGAG